>MTKW01001174.1_pt1 | contig 38086 bp, 31 predicted proteins | sample 1042761 | NCBI WGS metagenome assembly MTKW01 (sample SAMN06205366, study PRJNA360243) | anaerobic digester metagenome | biome: Wastewater treatment plant; feature: Anaerobic digester sludge; material: sludge; isolation source: anaerobic digester fed with sludge from wastewater treatment plant ...
CTAGCAACACGAATCAGGTTAGAATTAGTTACGAGATTCACTAACCAGGTATCTATGTTTTGAACTTTCACCAGGGTAGCAGTATCGAGTACCATATCAAGTACCAAACCGATTACCCGATATCGAGCAGTAGTCATAAAGCGGTGGATATTGATAGCAGACTGCAAAGAGCTCCCCTGGAGCGAGCATAAGGAAATACTGTTAGGAGGCAGCGTATATGAAGAAGTGGAAATGTACTGTATGCGGCTATATAGCTGAGGGTCTGGAACCTCCCGATGAATGCCCGGTGTGTCATGCCCCGAAAGAGGCATTTGTTGAGATTGAAGCCGAATCACCTGCTTCAGCGAAAGTGGAAGCAGATGTAAAAGAAGAGAAGCGAGTTGAACCAGTACCTTCGGGAAGCAAACCATCTGCCGTGCCTGTTGTACCCGGTAAGCCTACTCAAGATCAAGCAAAAAATGCTTTGTACAGCATCACCTACGGTATGTTTGTGGTTAGTTCAAGGTCAGGCGAAAAAGTCGACGCACAGACATGCAACACGGTTTTTCAGATTACTTCAGACCCGGCCAGACTGGCTATTGGAATTAACAAGAGTAATCTGACCCACGAATTCATAATGGATAGCAAGGTCCTGGCTGTCACAATACTCGGCAAAGGCAACATGGGTATTATCAAGCGGTTCGGATTCTCTTCCGGCCGCAATGTAGACAAATTTGCCGGAGTTGAGTGGATGAAGTCGCCTGAAGTCGGTTGTCCGGTGATCAGTGATGGGAATTCATACCTCGAGTGCGAAATCGAACTGGATAAGTCTATCGACGCAGGCACGCATACGTTGTTTGTGGCAAAGGTTTTGGGAGGCGGGAAATTGCAGAGTACTGAGCCTATTACCTACGGGTACTACAGGGCTAACAGGTCCAAGCCCGGGGACATAATAGATGACGTCGATTGGAACAACGTAATTGCTGCTTTAAACCTTGAATTTGGTGCCAACAGACGTTACCAGTACCAGATAACCCAATTGTCCAGCCCTGGCTTGACTACCATCCTCGAAGGAATCATGAGAACCGAGGGTGACCACGTGGATAGTGCTGTTGCATACCTTGAAAAGAGGCTTGCAGAGAAGCTGCCTGATGTGGCTGAAAACCGGAAGCGTGAGCTCTTGTTCATGATACTGAATCAGGATTTTGAGGAAGTTGCAAGGGATACCTATATGCAGTTCGCCAGAGAAACCCGGGATGAAGCTCTTAAAGAGATGTTCACGGATCAAGCTCAGTCTGAACACGGCCATGTAAATATCTTCAAGGGCCTTGTGAACTCACTGAAAGATAATAGCTATCCTGTGGCCTTCTTCTGCCCCCTGTGTGGTTGGGAAATCGCGCCTGAGGGTAGTGAACCGGTGGGGCAGGCCATTACGTGTCCCCAGTGCGGAGCCAGGTTCCAGATCACCGGTGATGGTATCAGTTTTGGCCTCAAGAGAGTCTGATTTTTGATGTAGCCAACTCCAAGTTACTCCAAGTTGGGTCAGATGTTTTTGTATGAGGGCAGGTTTGAATAAAGGGTTCCAAACAGCATTTGGGGCCTTACAAGAGAGCCTGTCCTCTTGGTATTTTGCTACTTTTCTTGTGCAAGATGCAATGCCAGGTGATACGGGTACTTGTATGCACCTTTACAGATGTGATTGTGGGCACACTGTGGATATCTGTCAACAACCTGTGAGTATGTTGTGAGTATTGCTGGGTTAGTCTGTGAATACTCTGTGAATATGCTGTGGGTATTCCACCTTGAGGCTGTGAGTAAGTTGTTAGTATGCTGTGAATACCCCCGAATAATGATGTGAGCAAGTTGTTAATATGATGTGATTATCCTATAGTGAACATGTGGATATCCTGTGAACTTCCGGTGGACATCTTGTGGAAAACTGACGAGAGCCTGCCTAATGGGATGATTCCAGGATTGAGGAGGGCTCTTTTGAAGTTTTGCATAATTTCTTGAGGGGTAGAGGGCATGGACGGGTCTGGGAATCTGAATTCAGGGACAGATTGCAGTGTCAGGAGAACCGGTTGTGCAGTGGTGACTGATGCGCGCCTCAGGACAGCAGTTACGGTCATTAGATCCCTGGGGCGCGGGGGCATTAGGGTATCTGCAGCTGAGGCCAGAGGGCTTAACCGGGCTCTTGGTTTTCAGTCGAGATATGCAAGGGAAAGGGTATACCTTGGAGAAAACGCTCATAAAACTCCTGACCTTCAAGATCTGGACATGCTTCTTGAGGCATGTGGACCGGGAGGAGTCATCATTCCTGTTCATTCGCCTTTTGTGTTTATGCTTTCCCGGAAATCTCACGAACTCAGAGGGAGGGCCAATTTTCTTGTTCCAGATGAAGCCGGGCTCAGGCTTGCCCACGATAAGCGAGATTGCTTTCACCTGGCTTTATCCTTGGGCATTCCTGTTCCGGGCACCTGGGTTCCCAGAGAACACGGAAGGGAACCGTCAAGCCCGGATTTTGAACCGTGGCTGGCAAGCCTGGAACTTGCCTATCCTGTCATATTGAAATATAGGTCCGGCGAAGACCTGTGGCTTTCTGCTGCTGCAAGAACAGTAAAGTGCAGTACCCTTCAAGAAACTGCTGAAAAGTACCGGGAAATGGACGCACTCCAACCTGATCCGGTTATCCAGGAGTACATAGAGGGCACTGACTGGGGGGCAGCCCTCCTTTATGATGGTGATAGCAGGTTGATTGCATCTTTCACATACAGGAGTATTCGGGAACGGCCGCCGGGCAGGGGGCCGACTGTCTATGCTGAATCTGTGTACAAGCCTGAACTTATCGAGATGAGCCACAGGTTACTTTCTTCTCTTGAGTGGAAGGGCATGGCAATGCTGGATTTCAGGCAAGGTACNNAGAATACGATTCTTCCCTCAAGATCTGCTATCAGTTGTCGATTATGCTCGCAAAGATGGGCGCCCGGTGCTCAGGGCTATTACTAACGAGATCCGGGAAGTGATAGAGCACCCATCGAAAGATGGGCTTATGGATTTAACAGATCCCATGCCCGGACTGGCTTATCTGCTTGGTGGGATTCTCTCAACAAGAGACTGACCACGAAAATTAAAGTCTTTTTGCGCAATGCCGAATTCATTACCTTCTCCCATGCCATAGGTTTTTCCCATAAGTCATTGAATGTTTGGTGCAAGTACTTGGCTTAGGCCCAATCTCCGAATGCCTCCATGGGTCTTTTCCCGCAGGCTAGCTGAGCAAAGCATGTTCTCATGCTGAAACTTTCCTTTCCAGAGTTTTCAGTATTCTTCCCAACCGCTCAGTTTCCGGCAATACCTTGCCCGATTCAGGATCTACCGTCATACATGCGCCGTTAACCATACTGGTACGGATTTTCCCGCATGCAGCAGGATTTTCTACAAGATGGGGAGCATCCAAAAGCCCTGCTTTGATTGCAAAGGCCAGGACTCTCGGGTTAACCAGTGAGTCTGAGCAACAGCTTCTTTGGCCTGGCTTTGAATCGAGAAGGCCTGGCAACAATTCAGGCAATCGGGCTATAGCTTCCAAGAGGGCCCTGGTTTCTTGCAAAAGCTGAGCCTTTCTTGCCTGGACTTCTTCGGATAGGGTCATGTCAGGCATACCGTGCATGCAATTTCTGATGACTCCCCTTGCGATTTTGCAGCTTTCAATGACATCCTCAGAGGTTGCAGCATGATCCCCTTCACAGAATCCTACAACGTGGACAATGTGAGGTTTTAGATTCATGCTGACAAGGGTTGAAGTGGCCAGCTGCCCTTTTGCCAGGCCCAAATCTACAGGGAAACTGGAAAGCCCTGCCCGAACCTGGCGCCACACTCTGAAGTCATGGTCAACCAGGGACTCGATTAGCTCAAGTTTGGCCAGCATTTTTCCTAAATCCATAGCGGCAGACGTTCCGGGTGGCGTGTTGAACATGAACTGAGCGACGTAGTCTTTCACACCCATCCTTTTGGCACTGAGAGCAGCCAGATAGGCAGCGGCAACCGCAACAACGTCCGGTGCGTCACGCAGGCTCCAGTGATGGGATTCGTTCACCTCTACCGGAATTCCACGGACGGCATGCCATGCCATAGCTGCCAGTGCCTCTTCGATGGATTGGCCCACGCCCCTTGGGCCGCGCCCGTCAAGGACATTGTACCAGCACAGGGGAATTGCAGCCCATACATTGCGTATGGTTGCTTGAAGCATCTCAGCAAACCGGATTATATCTCTGGTTCCGCTGTAACATCTCATTAGTGGATAGTTCCCTCGCTGTGCCGCCGAGTACAGCAGTTCAAAGTCTTCGCTGCTCCTTACCGGAACTCCACCGGATCCTGCCTGGTCAGGGTCCATGTCTTTCGGATGAAAGAAGCTTTCCTGGGCATTTTGGTCAGGCCCGATTGATATTACATCCAGCACCCGGGCTTCTGATATCCTCTCGATCCCGGCCCTGGTAGCTTTAACAGACGACAGCCCGAAATGGTGTCTCAATAGAGGATAGGGAGCCTTCCATTCTATTCTCTCAACCAGTGTATCAGGGTAGCCGGTTTCACCTGGCGCTTCCGAACTTCCCTTTAAATAGGCGATTATCTCATCAATGTCTTCGAGGCCTGAAAAAACTCTTTCGAAAACCCCTGACGCTTCTGCGACTCTGGCAACAGGCGGGGTACCTCCGAAAACAAGCCTAGGGATGGGGCGAACCCCGGTTCGCTCAAGAGCCGTCATCAGCCTGTCGATTAACCGGCCGGCTGCGTCCGGATCGAGCCTGTATCCTACTGCAAGAATATCAGGGCGATTATCCTGTACCCAGGCAGAGATTTCTTCGGGAGATCTGGCCGGCCCAAGGAATTCGGTTTCATAGCCAAGAGATTCAGCCAGTCCAAGGAAGTTCAAAACTCCTGCTATATGAACACAATCTCCCATTGACACTCCGGCCATTGGGATAGGCAATGCCTTCAATGCCGGTAATGCCGGTGATGCCGGTGATGCCGGTGATTCCATCAATGAGCTATTCGGTGTTTTCATTATTCACTATCTCCTTCCACAACAAAATCAAGAATCCGGCCCACATCCATGCCTGCTATCCCCATATTTTCAGCGGTTCTTCCTGTAGCCCGGTAATCCAAACCGTGAAGAGCGCTTGCCATAGAAATGGCGGCATTCATTACAGGAACCCGAATCCCGGCGATCCTGGCCAGGGACGCAAAAGGAACAAGGCCAAACGGAATGTCTTCAAATATGTACCGGTTATTCAGGTTTGAAGGGGCAAGGATTCCGTCATAGCCTGGATTTTGCTGCACAGCTTCACAAATTGCAGATGCTCTGACTCCATAAGTATCTTCCATCCAATCCAGGATAGAACGGGCTCGAATGCCAAAAGCCCCGGCTATGGAAAGCCTTTCGCGGTCTATCTCCTCCAATGCCCTGGCTATGGAAGGGGTAATTCCTTCTTTGTAATGCTCATATGTCAGGTCGCTTTCGATTCTGCCTGCGTTCAGGATTGTGGGCAGGGGATGGAACATGGCACCGATATTATCGAAACTTGTGAACAAAACACTTTCAGCCGGAATAAACTGAGGGTATGTTGCCCGAAGGTTCCTCAATACCTCCATGGTCCTACTTGCAGGAAGGGCAGCCACCGGCACCCAATTTTTAACACTGTATATATGGGACCTGCCTGGCCCTACGGTTCTGCTGGCATATATAAAAGTGCCTGTTTCCGCAATAGTTATGTCGCAGTGACATCCGTTTTCCAGGAGGACTTTTCTGAATTCCAAAGCCCCTCCAGTCCGTCCGGGGTTGAGAACTACTATTTGCCCGTCTGAAAGCCAGGGGGCCATTTGTGCCGCAACGTCTCTGTGGCCAGACGCGGGAACTGTTACCATGACGACTTTCGCTCTGCTGACTGCCAGGCCCATGTCTTGCGTAATCAGGTTTGGCCTGGCAAAGCCTGCTATTTGGCCTTCCAGGACTATTCCGCCTGTATCATTTAGCAACCTGACCTTATCTTCTGACCTATTCCAGAGGTTTACTCCGAACCCCCGCAATGCCAGGAAACCTGCCATGGCCTGGCCTCCGTTTCCGGCCCCGATTACCGCAAATGTTGATTCNNAAATGTTGATTCTGGCAATGTGTCTGTCAACACGAATTGTTTGGCCACTTTATGAATCCCCCCTTATGCTGCAAATCCCTTACCCATAATGCCTGCAGCACTTTGACACCGGTTCTATCTGGCAATTTCAGCACGGTTATAATCCTGCTGCTTCCTGAACGGACGCCGCAGGGTCTGTGGCTCTTCGTTTCAGCGCACCCTTAAGAATCGACTCAATAAGTTCCGGATAGCCAATCTCGGCTTTTTCGGCGATTCTTGGGACTTCGCTGTATTTCGGCATCAGTCCGGGAAGGGTGTTTATTTCAAGTACAAAGGGCCGCCCATCTTCAGAAACCCTGATATCTACTCGGGCAATATCCCGGCATCCAATGGCTTGAAAAGCTCTTAGGGCAGCGTTTTGAATGTCCTGATTCAGCTTTTCGGAAATCTCTGCAGGACAGACAGCAGTCACGTTATCGCGAATCTTAACTCCGTATGTGTACATTGATTCTTCTTTAAAGACGATTTCCTCGACAGGGAGCACCGCCGGCTCAGGGTATCCGACTAATGCTACTGTAAATTCACGTCCGGGAATGAACTCTTCTATAAGCACAGGCGGCTCCAAATCGTTCAAGAGCAAGGCTGTCAGTTCCTTGGCCTTAACAGGGTCATCAGTGACGCTCTCAGAAGATATGCCTACACTCGAACCTTCTGCTGCAGGTTTCACTATGACAGGAAAGGGCAGGTTTAGGGTTACAGAGTTTCCGGTTAACTCATGCACATCATTAATCACCTGGAATCTGGGAGTCAAGACGCCGTGGGCTTCAAAGTTCATCTTGGCTATGTGTTTCAAAAGGCCGATCATGTGGCCTCTGGAACCGGACCCCGTAAACGGAATACCGGTGAGCTCCAGCATTGCTGCTATATTGGCCTGTTGCTTTTTCGTGTGATAACCGGTAGCTATGTTAAATACTGCATCTGGCCAGGCATTTTCAAGGTCTGTCACAAGTGTTGGCCCCGCCTCAATAACCTGAATTTCATAATCCAATTCAGCTAGAGCGCTGGATACAGCCTTGCATGTAACTTCAGCTTGTAACCTGGAATTCGGGTCATATTTGGCAAGTCTGGTCTTGCTGGAATTCGTGACTATTGCAATACGCAAAACGCTCCATCTCCTTACTTGATGATTGCTTTGGTTTACGGGCACAAATCAGGTGCCAGGGTACGGTATGTATCTGTTCAAAGGTATAGATTCAAAAGTACAGTTTTAAGGTACAGAACCCTGTTTTGGGCAATACAAACCCATGGGGAAAGCACCATGTACTTGTGATTCCTGACGGTTGCCCCCAAATTTGGCATGGCAATGCCCGGAAGAGCTTTCCCATACAGGTTCGAAGCCTTCGCACCTAATTAAACGTGAGATAGTGGTATAGTCTCGGAGGCTTGAAAAGTCTTCAACATGCGGCACCGAGAGCGCCGTGAATTGAGGCCTCCCTTTTCCACGCTTACGAGGTTAGCTGACGGGCTCGGGTCGAAAGGGTTGTGACCCTACGCGTAAATGCGATTAGCCCCAAAAACTTGGTTCCCCCGCTCTCCCATACGGGAAATTCAGCGCCAAACCAAATATGCTTTAATTCTCACGCATGTTAAAAGTATACAGCCTGCAACCGAAAAATGTCAAATTTGCTATTTCATTTTATCAGGCGAAAAATTCATATTGTTGCCCCATTCAATCTTCGAAAAGTGATGATTGTTGCATCTAAGCCCAGCTGTGTGGAAAAACTAAGCATGACTACATCGATAAGGGATCTTGATGCTTTCGGCCCTATCGAATTGGATGGAGGTATCGTGTTGAGGCGAATGAATACCATTGATTGGATTGCCATGATTCTCCTGATTATCGGAGGAATCAACTGGGGCCTGGTAGGCCTATTTCAGATGGACCTTGTGGCAGCGTTATTTGGAGCCAGAACCATGCTTTCAAGGACCGTGTATACACTGGTTGGGATTTCGGCTTTGTATGAGTTGATCCGCCTGGTACTAGGTGAGCCGGTCGCCCAGACGGCAGATAACCGGTAGTATGAACCCTGGATGCCCCTGTGTTCGCCAGTTTCGTTGAGTCTTCACCTGGGGGGCGCGCTGGGCTTTCGATAGCCCCCCCGAAGGTAACGTTTGTCCTGAGTTCAATAGTTCCAATTCTATGGGCCGGCTGTTGCAAGTAAGCCGGCTGCCTTATCTGTCTCCGGCACCCAGTAGTAGACTTCTGATTCAACGAGAGGATCAAAAGCGTACTCCGGGTGTCCGGGAATGGAGAGGTGAGTAACATCACCTGAGGAAATACCTTTGAACATCCAGGCCAAACTGATGGCATCAGTGTCGGTCAAATTGGTGTCAAGTACGTTGTGCCTTACCTCGGTGATCAGCTCCGGAATTCTGGGAATGTATTTTGGAGCCAGGAGTTTCTCCGCCAGGGCCTGTAGAACCAGGTATTGCAGTTTCTGCCTGCCAAAATCGCCGTCCGGTAAGGAAAAGCGCTCTCTGACCAGTTTGAGTGCGGTGTCTCCATCGAGCTTTTGGGTTTCGGCAGGAAGGGTAACACCTGCGAAAGTGAGTTTTACAGGCTCTTTTAGTTCAAGGTCCACTCCGCCTATTGAGTCGATGAAACTTTTGAATCCCTGGAAGTTTACTTTGACATAGCAATGAATATCGCAGTTGAGAAGGTTACTTGCGGCTTGTAAAGAGGCCATGGTCCCGGCATGATTTCCTCCTTTTATCTCGCCAAGGAAGTGAGCATGGTTGATTTTGGTGTATCCAACTCCGGGAATTTCCACCTTCGTATCCCGGGGAATTGAGATCAACACGACTTTCCTGGTTTGAGGATCAATATTGGCAAGGATCATGACGTCTGAACGTGATGGTTCATTCTGACGGGCATCGATGCCCAGGATAAGCATGTTGAAATCCGGTGACGGAAAAGCCCGTAAGGCTGTGTTTCCCTTTGACTCCACTTCCTCAGCCTTTGGTGTTTCTCTCGACTGTTCTGGCTCATTTCCAGAGCCTTGTGGGTCCCCGGCCACCTTATTTTCGAAGTCAGACTCTGCAACTTTGTGGCCAGGTGTAGTTATGGCCTCGAAATGCCCTGCACGGAATCGTGTTTCCGGGTTAAAACGGTAGTAGGCATGGGGAAGGCATGCAAGGCAGGTAAATAATAACATAAGCCCTAACATGGCTCGTAACGGGAGTTTTCCTGTTGCCTTTTCGTTCATACTGCCTGCCACCTTCCATTGACGCACCGTTGCATGCTTTTGCAGCCAAATCCTGTCTTCGTATTTTGCATGTTCAGGCCAGAGTATCTAATATGGATCTTCCAGTATGCAATCTGTATTGCTCTAGTTTATGCTTACCGGGTGCAAAAACTTCCGCCCCGGTTTTAGCAGTGGAAAGTCTGAGTCAGGCACCTCAGAAATATTCCGAGTACGTTGCATACCTTCTACGTCTCATCAACGGCCTTGTTATTACAGTCCATTAGAATTACGCGGATCTTTTGCCCCTGTCAGTCTTTTGACCCGGGATCCCTTCATACACTTGACTAATGGAGGCTGTAGAAATTGGATGTTACAGTGGTTATAGAGCATCGATATCTGAAAACTCCTGACGGCTGTGTGTGGACTCCAACTGTTTTCGGGTATTCTTTTTGGCTTAGATATCTTGATGTATTTGACGGTGTCAAAGTTGTTGCCCGTGTATTTGATCTCAATGATGACACGCATCGAAGGGTACTGAAACCAGACTCTTTGGCTGGCCTGGCAGGTGCGGGTTTCAATGAAAGAAGAAATAACTGGGTCCGTGCTGACGGGCAGGGGGTTTCATTTGTCCCTGTGCCTTACTACCAGGGGCCGCTGGGGTACTTGCTCAAGTGGGCCAGGGTGAAGAGGGCAGTACGCCTGGCGGTTCCTGCAACTGGCACCGTTATTCTTCGAATTCAGTCCCAGCTGGCTTCAATAATGGAACCTGCGTTGCTTTCCACAGGCCATCCTTTTGGTGTAGAGGTGACCGGGGACCCGTGGGATGAGTTGGCCCCTGGGTCAATGAAGCAACCATTTAGGTGCGTCTTTCGCATACTTTTTACCCGGCAGGTTAAGGCCCAGTGCCGTTCAGCTTGTGCTGTAGCCTACGTAACAAAAGAAGCGCTTCAGCGCCGTTATCCTGCGTCACCAAATGCTTTTACCACTCACTATTCTTCGGTGGAGCTTTCTGATCAATGGTTTGTACAAAAGCCCCGGCCGGCCCCCAGGCCAGGGCCAATCAGGATTCTGTCAGTGGGAACAATGGAGCAGCTTTACAAAGGCCAGGATGTTCTGATTGACGCGTTTGCTGAGTGCATTGAACAGGGACTAAATGCAGTTTTGGTGCTTGTTGGCGATGGAAAGTACCGGCAGTTTCTGGAAGAACGTGCAATCCGGAGGGGAGTCTCTGGCCAGGTACAGTTTCTGGGGTGGTTGCCTGGGGGTGAATCTGTGCGCATGGAACTTGACTCAGCCGATCTGTTTGTTTCTCCTTCGCGTCAGGAGGGGGTTCCCAGGGCCATGATAGAGGCTATGGCACGGGGCCTGCCGTGTATTGGGTCATTAGCCGGAGGGACTCCTGAACTCCTATCTCAAGAGTTCCTGGTTCCACTTAACGAAAGGCACCGGCTTGCTGCTGAAATAATGCAGGTTGCTGCAAACCCTGTTCTCATGGAAACCATGTCCGCACAAAACCTGGCCCGGGCAAAGGAATACCGGGATTCAGTTCTCCGGGAACGGCGTGTGGCGTTTTACCGTTATGTAAAGTCACGGACAGAAGAGTGGTTACGGAATTCTCGAGACCAGGTTTTCCAGAGCCAGGTGCAGGGTTAATCCGGCAGGACGAGGCCTGGTAAAGTATTTTGAGGCCCATGGGAGAGTATCGAAGGTTTCGGAGGTGCAAGGATGAAGGTGTGTGTTATTGGCACCGGTTATGTAGGCTTGACAACCAGCGTTGCCCTGGCGTACCTGGGGCATCAGGTAATAGGTGTTGATAAAGATACTTCAAAGATTGAGCTTCTCCTTAAGCACCAATCACCTATACGCGAATACGGCTTGGAGAGGCTCATGGAGATGGCATGGGGCAACCTAAGGTTTTCTACAAGCACACGAGACTCTGTTTCAGATGCCGGTATCATCATTATTGCAGTGGGCACTCCTTCGGGAGCCGGCGGCGGAGCAGATACTGCCTACGTAGAAACGGCGGCCAGAGAGATTGCTCAGGGCATGAAACCTGATTCTTCTTATACCGTAGTTGTAAAGTCAACGGTTCCGGTGGGAAGCAATAAGGTCGTATCCGGAGTGGTCAGGGAGGTATTGGATGGCCGGGGATTAAGGAATAAAACCTCTGTTGGAATTGTGTCAAATCCTGAGTTTTTGCGAGAAGGTATGGCCCTCAACGATACATTGTACCCAGACCGCATAGTGGTAGGTGCTGAGACCCAGGAACAAGCCGATTCAATAAGAAGGCTCTATCGGGAGATCCTTGAGCAAACCTTTGAGGCACCGCATGAACTTCCCAGGCCTGAGCATTACAGGTTGCCTCCGTTTATCAGCACAGATCCTGCAAGCGCAGAAATGATAAAGTACGCGGCCAACGCTTTCCTGGCCTTAAAAATAAGCTACATCAACGAAATTGCGGGCCTATGCGAAAAGGTCGGAGCAGATGCCATAGAGGTTGCCCGTGGTATTGGGCTTGATCACAGGATCGGGCAGGGTTTTCTCTCGGCAGGTATAGGGTGGGGAGGGAGCTGCCTTCCGAAAGATACAAGCGCGCTCCTTGCATCAGGCAAAGAGCATGGGTACAGCATGCCAATTACTGAGGCTGCCAGGGAGGTAAATGCACGGCAGCGGGATTTGGCAATCGAGAAGATACACCAGGCTTTGCACGGTGTATGTGGAAGAACTCTCGGGATTCTCGGGCTTTCCTTTAAGCCCGGCACAGATGATGTCAGAGATTCGCCTGCCCTGGATCTGGTAAGGATTTTCGCCACGCTGGGTGCCCGTATTCGAGTCCATGATCCCCTTGCTCTTGAAAACACACGTGCTGTTTTGGACGGCCTCAAAGGCTTTGAAATCGAGTACTTCGAGGACCCTTACAAACTGGTTTCCGGTGCAGATGCTCTAATTCTGGCAACCGATTGGCCTGAGTACAAGCTCTTGGATTGGGCCAGGATCGCCGGCTTGATGGGGCTCCCTCTGATTCTTGACGGGCGGAACCTGCTTGATCCCAAGGAGATGAAACGGGCAGGCTGGTCTTATACCGGTGTAGGCAGGCCCATACACTCAAATTGGCTTTGAGTTACGCTATTTCGGGTTTGCCTGTCAATGTTATGGAGGTGCCTTGATAATGTCTTGCGATTCATTTCTGGTGCGATTAGGTGGCCCTGTGACTCTCTGGTTCGATAATGACAACCCTGACGAAATCAACTCCATGCTATCTGACGGCAGGGACCGCAGTACCTACGGAAATACGGGTACCTGCGCCGCTTACAATACTTATGGCAAAGGGAGAAACCGGCTTGACCTCAAACTGAATCTTGGTACTCATGGGATGCACTTTGGTGTTTGGACAACCCATAACGAATCCCCGGTAGGCTCCGTGGAAGAACAGCAAAGAGCCGCCGGGCATGGGTCTTGCCTAAAGGGTTCGTGCAAATTGGGAACCCCTTACAGGATACAATACGATGTCAGTGATCCCTTCACGTGGACTTTGATTATGGATACCAGTGTATTTGAACGTTCAAGAACATACTATTGCATCTACGATAACACATTTTGGTTGTCAAATTACTTCAACCTGATTCAGAAACAAGTGCCATTTTCCATTGATAAGGTTGGACTTTACTCATATTTCTGGATGGGGCATGTAATGCCTCCCAGAACCGTGAATTCAAATATCAAGACAATACCCCCGGGGATGTCAATAAAAGTTGAATTTACCCGTGGAACGGCTCCCCGGGTATCTGTTTTTTGCAGACAGCCTGTAGACATAACCATAGATAATTCCAAACTGGAACCCGGTTATGATCCTTACACTGACCGGGATGTTGACGTTCTCGGCCTCTTGACCGAGTCAATGGCCAAAGAGTTTGAAGATACTTCGAATTCCGAGCCGGTCCTGTTTCTGAGCGGCGGGGTTGATTCTGCACTTGCAGGCTATGCTTTGAAGAACATTTTCGCGAGGCCGTACAGGGCAGTTACTGTTGTGAGCAACCCTTTTACTGCCGAGGCTGAGAGGGCGTCACTGGTAGCAGGCACCATAGGTCTTGATCACAGGATGATTGTCTTTGATACAGATAGCCAAGCCGCGGCGGGATTTCTTTCAAAACTGTGGAGGATGTACGACGTTCCGGTTATGGATCCTGCATCATGGCCGACTGCCTACGCTCTTTCTATGACTGTTGATGAGTACAAGGATCAGCTTTGCAAAATTGAGTTTGTTGACGGTACAGGGGCAGATCTGAGCTGGGGATTTAAGGATCTGAGACTGAAGAACCTGAACATAGCGCTGACCGGGCCTGCAGGCAGTATTTCAAGGCGGATTTTACGGCCGCTTATCTCGAGGTTTCCTGCCCACCTGAGTAAACTGACTTACTTTGTCCGGGGCGGTAAGTCATGGTTAACCCATTCAGGTGAAACTCTTTCAACAACTATGATTGTGGAAGAAGACAGGGAATCGTGTAATACCATTGAGGCCGAAGTCACTAATTGGTTCCACTCGGTATTCAGGAATTGTGAACAGTGGCCCTATGACCTGAAAGTATCTGTGACTTCACTGGTAGACGCTATGAACCGGTGCTGTTATAAGTCTTTGAGCCCTGCCAGGGCCAAGGGATCCGGTATTGTGTTTCCGTATTTGATCCGTGAAGTTCTTGAAGTGGCATTATCCATCCCCATGGAAATCAAATTTACGGACAACATTGTCAAGTGGCCGATAAGGCATGCTCTTGCGAAATGTGAAGGAGGGGCTGAATTGGCCAGGTTGCCGAAAGGTGACTTTATATTGCCGATGCATGCCTGGGTGAAGAAAAATAAAGAGGCCATCCTGGAAGAAGCCAGATCCAAAAAATCCATTGTCAGGGCTCTGGATATTAACTGGAATTATCTGAGCGGGGTTCAGGGCCAAAGGGCTGTTGAGACTTTCTGGTCTCTTTGCTTCCTGCAACAGTGGGCCAACGCCAATTTGCCGGGCAATTGCTGTTAGCAAAGTAGCCATGAAGTCTGTCATCTGGTTCAAGGCTAATCTGCCTGGTGATTGTTGAGCAGATCGTTTGAGGTAAAACGGCTTTTCTGGCCGGCGGTTATTTCACGTGCCGTAAAAGGGGTGGGGGTCATGAAATCAGCGTTGGTTACAGGCGGTGCAGGATTCATTGGAAGCCACCTGGCCGACTGTCTCTTGTCCGGTGGGTGGAGAGTCACAGTGATTGATAATTTCGATGACTTCTATGATCCTGCCGCCAAGCAGGCCAATATCCGGGGGCATCTTGGAAATAACAATTACATGCTGGTAAAAGAAGATATCCGAAACCTTCGCCTTTTGTACCGGTACCTTCCGGGCCAATATGACGTTTTGGTTCACCTGGCTGCCAGAGCCGGAGTACGCCAGTCAATTGAGGATCCGGTACTATGCCAGGAAGTGAATGTGGTAGGTACCCAGAACATGCTGGAACTTGCCCGCCGGTTGCGGGTACGACAGTTTGTGTTTGCCTCATCGTCGAGTGTTTACGGCCCCAACTCCAATATTCCGTGGCGGGAAGACGAATGTTTGCCTTTACCCATAAGCCCCTACGCCGGCTCCAAAGTGAGCGGTGAACTTTTGGGCCATGTATATGCGCATTTGTATGGGATGAGGTTCATTGCCCTGAGGTTTTTTACCGTATACGGCCCCAGGCAGAGGCCGGATTTGGCAATACATAAATTCGCCAGGCTCATGCTGGCAGGAAAGAAGATCCCGATCTACGGCGATGGTTGTGCATCCAGGGATTTTACCTACATTGATGATACAGTCAAAGGCATAAGGCAGGCCATGGACTATACAGGGAGCATGTATGAGGTAGTGAATCTTGGGGCCGGGCATTCTGTGATGCTTCTGGAGGTGATAAGATGCCTGGAGAGCCTCTTGCAGGTGAAAGCCACAATTGAGTATCATCTTCCCAGTCCGGGAGATGTACCGCGGACTCTGGCGGATGTCTCAAAGGCAAGAAGAATTCTCGGTTATGAGCCTCAAGTTGATTTTGAGGAGGGGCTGAGGCGTTTTTGCGCCTGGTTGTAGACAGAGAGGGTTTTTTCAACCATGGCAGAGAGTCGAAATTGACTTTCGAACTTTTCACGGGATGCCCTGCCCATTTTTGATCTGAGGCCAGGGTCTGATACCAAGGTAGAAAAGCGTCGCCTTAATGTATCTACATCGCCTTTCGGAATAAGAAATCCGTTTACTCCATCTTCTATGGTTTCAGGGATTCCGCCTACATCAGACGCAATGATGGGTAGTCCGGCTCTCATGGCTTCCAGAATGCTTAACGGGAGTCCTTCTGAGTTTGATATCAGGATAAACCCTGCGGCTCCTTGCAGCATTTCCGGGATATCCTGCCTTTGGCCCAGGAATTCAATTCGTGACTCAAGGTTCATCTCCCGTGCAAGTGTCTCGGCACCTGCCCGTAAAGGGCCATCGCCTGCAAACCAAATTTGCCAGGGCAATCCGGCCAGGGGCGCTACGGCCTTGATAAGGAGGGCGTGGTTTTTAGGCCTGACAAAGCGTGCGGTCATTACGAACCGGGGAGGGCAGGTGTTTGTCATCACTGTGTTAGGCTGGCATTGTAACCCGAGATTCTCAAGATCAGGGATCCCGTTGGGTATCAGCGCTATTTTTTCAGGGGGCACTATCCTTTGCTCCAGGCACAATTTCTTATCGTATTCACACACAGCAATGATTCTGGAAGAGACGAATCCTGCCAGAGTCTCCAAAACAGCATAAACCTTTTTTTGTATTCCCGTTACCCCTTTTGCAAATGGCCACCCATGGGGAGTGTAAACACATGGTATGCCCAAAGGCCATGCTGCCAGGCGTCCAAGAAATCCTGCTTTGGCTGTGTGAACAGCAACCACATCAGGCTTTATTTTCTCCAGGGCTTTTTTGATTTCAAAGAGAGCCCGAATGTCATGTAATGGCCTGATGTTCCGAGTCAAGTAGACAATTGGTGTGGCGGGTATGCCCAGTTCCCGGAGCTGGCCCAGGAAAGGCCCCGGGCCCGCTAAGACAGAAACGTCCAATCCGCGTTTCATCAGGCAATGGCAGAGATCTCGAACGTGAATCTGAGCTCCGCCGATGCTATCTGAGCGAGTTACGATCTGAACGATCTTCATCTTGAGGGCCCCCTAGGTTTACCCATGGCAAAGCAAGTAATAACCAAAAGTGCCGCCAGTGAAGGGTATCAATTACGAGACTGTTAAGCAGTACACCGATAAGTGAAGATGTGACTACTCGTGAATAAAGCCGGTAATCATCTTTTTGCAGGGCCTGCCACATGGATCTTGCAAGGCTGAATCCGATCAGGCAAAGTAAAGAAGCAAGCCCCAGGATGCCGTTTTCCGTAAGTACCCGTATGTATAGGCTATGAGTTGAGTAATCAAATGTGAGCATGGACATTCCCGGACCGATGCCCAAAGGTGTCTCCATTGCTTTTCTTATGGATGCCACGTGGGTTCCGAACCGCATCTGGTCATATTGCTGGAGGCCCAAACGGGCAGTAAACAGCCGGTACACATGGGGGTGGGTTACCAGAATCCAAAGGGCAGGCAAAACGGCCATCCCTATGGCGGCGACAGTCCGGAATTTGCGCGGAGGTGAATCACAAGATGGTAATACCAAGTACACGAAGACTGAGGCGGCAAGGTTTCCCCATGCTGCCCGGGAGAAACTTACCAGTATGCCCATGGTAAGGACAGTGAACATTATGATGTTTCTAAGCCCTGTGTGAACATGCCGGGAAGATTCGAACATTGAAAGGCACAAAAGAGCCGGGGGAACCAGGAATGGGCCATAGACGTTAGGGTCTTTGAATAAAGCAGCCACCCGGCCTGATTTGAGAAGAAGGTCAGGCCAGGGCAATACCTTGAAGTATGCCAGGAGCCCCAGGCAGGCTGAGAATACAGCTGCTATGATATATCCTGCAAAAACAGTGGCCACACATTGCCGAGAGTAATGATGAAAAAGCCCTATGAGAAAAACCCAGGAAAAAACAAGATAGAGGGTAATGTATAGGAACCTTAAAGATACGTTAAGATAAGGGGCTGTAAACAGCAGGGAAATCAGGTTCCCATTTATGAAAAGGGCTGCCATAACAAGGGGAATGGATTGATAGGAACCGAAGGTAATTGATGAACTCACTATGCCTGCGATGATAAGTCCTGCAAGAAAAATGTCATACGGCGCCGGTTCTATAAAGACAATGGAACTTATGGCAAACAATACCCACAGAACCTTGCCGTACAGAGGCGGAAAGGTGGGCGTATTCTTCAGATTCTCAGATTGTGTTTTGCCCGTTGGTGTTCTTACATGTATCATTTCAGAGCTGCCCAGTTACCCGTAGTAACGATAGTAACGATTGCCTGGCAGGTTTACGTCATTGAGGACAATACCTGCAATCTTTGCCCCTACACGGTTTAGCAAGAACCTTGCTTTTCTACCGGCCTCGGCAGGGGTTATCCCTGAGCGGATTACCATAATCACAGCGTCGCACAGGCGGCCCAGGATTAGACCGTCAGAGATGGGGATGAGGGGTGCAGTGTCAATTATGATCAGGCTATAAAACTGCTTTAGAGTGTTTAGCAAAGTGGGGAGTTCTTCTCTTAGCAAGACCTCAGCAGGGTTTTTAGGCGGTTTCCCCCCTGGAATCACGCAGAGGTTCTTTTGCCTGGTATGAATAATGACTTCGTCGATTCCTGCCTGACCTGTCAAGACCTCTGTGATTCCTGGCCCACCGGGAACATCGAAGATTTTATGAAGGCGAGGTTGCTGCAGGTCGCAATCAATGAGCAGTACATCCTTACCTTCCTGAGCCACGACTACTCCCAGATTGGCACTGATTGTGGTTTTCCCTTCCTGTGGTATCGAACTGGTGATGAGTACCGTGCGAACTCTGGTGTTTACGCGCCCATGGCTCAAGTTAGTTCTGAGTGTCCGGAAAGCCTCTATTGCCGGAGATCTGACTTGATCAAAACAAACAATGATTTCATTTGGCTCCCTTCGTTTGAATAGCCTCCTTACAATGTTCAGCCCTGTTGCCGAGGACTCGAACCTGGGAATTGAGGCGAGCACAGGCAACTCCATTTCGGCTTCGGCCATGTTTTCTGAGTCTAAGGTCCTATTGAGGGTTTCCCTTAAAATTGCACAGGCGATCCCGATATTAAGAGCCATAATAGAGACTACTGCCGTGTAGAATAGGGGTTTGGGGCTTACAGGTTTAAGGCCGGGCTCCAATTCGGCCTTGTCGAGTATTGCCGCGTTTTCAATGCGCATCAGTTGAGGAAGGTTCACAAGAAAAGACCTGGCAAAGGCGTTGGCTATAGCTGCTGCCTGTTTAGGGTCAGGGTCTGATACTGTGATAGCGGTGACAAGTGAGTTCTTGATTCCGGCTGCCCTTACCTTTTTTAGCAATTCAGTTTCAGAAATATCAAGTTTGAGTTCTTGTATTACGTTTCTGGCAATACGCTTGCTTTTTATGATCTGGCTGTAGGTAGGCACAAGCCTTTCATTGGTCATTACTTCGTCGTACCCTATTTGATCCAGGGTATTCTGAAGCACTATCAGCAGGGTCGCTGTAGACTCGTACCGGGGAGTGAGGGCGAAACAGCTTATGACAACAGTCAAGGCTGCCGAAACCAAGACCGCGCAAAAGATCATTACCCACTGCTTTTTTATTATTCTAATGAGATCCTGTATCCTTAAAATGGCCATGTATCTTTCCGCCCGAATCTGTATTTTGGTTCTTTCTATCCTTTTTTGAAACGTTTTCCATTGTGTGTAACGCCATACCGGTAATCCCGGCCATGTTAAGGGAAATCATTCCGTATTCTTCTGAGTATTTCTTGAACCCAAGCAGAATTCGCTTCAAACCCTCCAGGTTCTCTTTACTGTATGCGCCAAAATCACAAGGATGCCACCATAGATGCAGAATTTTCCGTTGTTGCGCAGCTTTTTCCATTGCCCTGACAATTCTTTTAATTCTCAGCTCTTCGCAAAAAGAGGAATTTGCTGTATAGGGACGCAGGTAAAGGCTTGCACTGATGTTCCATAGTCCGTTTGGGGTTAACAGATGGCCCCAGGACGAAAGACATGGCCCGCTGAGATTCATGTATGAGTCCAGGAGGCGGAAAAGACGTTTGTGGGGAGCCTTATGCCAGCCATGGATGCTGTAAGCCGGATGCTTCTGATTTCCGCGGTATGAAAGGATTCCGCGGCTAATCAGAATGTCATCATAATCCGGATTGTGCTGATTTCTCGGAAAGACTATGGATTGTATCTTTATTCCGCGCTTTTTGGCAATTTCCAATGCACAATCCAGATCGCTTGCGAAGGTTTCCCTGGTTTGCCCCTGGGCCAGGCAGTAATAGTGAGACAGAGTGTGTGTGGCTATTTCCTGTTTTGGATATTGCCTTATAGTCTCTATTAGCCCGGGCGCGAAATGCAAGGGATCATCCTCCGCAGAAAGCCCGGTATTCTCTCTGTAGGGGTTAAGCCTGGTTTCTGTGTACCGGGGCCTGGTTTTGGGCCGGTAGGTTTCGAGTTCAGACCGGTTTTGGGCGAACAAGAAACCGACTGTAGCCCAGGTAGCTGATATCCCAAAACTATCAAATAGCGACAGTATTTCGGGAATCACCTTCCTGGCTGCTTTTATGTTTGCAGCCCTGGGGTGTTCTAGGCCGAATATGTCTCTTACTCCCCAGTGAAGTTCAAAGTCCAGAGATATGACCAGTGCTCCCGGAGCCGGGGACTTATTGGCCTGAATAATTGGGCTATTTGGGTTCAAAACCGCAACCGCCTTTCCGGTGTCTGTCGGTACTTTTCCATTTATGCAATTGAATAGACTGTTTGGGTGCCGTCTGTCCAAGAAAGGGCTTGTACACTTTATTCAATATGCGTTTGGCGCCCACAGCCCCTGAGTAATCGTCAAAAAGATGATTTTGACATCCAGCCAAAGTGACCAATTACGTATGTAGTAAATGTCATATTCCAATCTTGTTTGTATGGAAGTATCGCCTCTCCATCCGTTTACCTGGGCCCAGCCGGTTATTCCCGGCTTTATTTTGTGTCTGAAATGATAGTCCGGGAAAAATTCGGCAAACTCATTTACGAAATAAAGTCTTTCAGGCCTTGGACCGGATATGCTCATGTGGCCTTTCATGACATTGAAAAACTGAGGAAGTTCATCTAAACTCGTTCGTCGCAAAAATGCCCCAAATCCCGTGACTCTTGGATCATCCTGAATAGTCCAACGGGTAGAGGCAGAGAATTCATCTGATATATACATGGTCCTGAATTTATACATGACAAACGGGACATTATCTTTTCCTATTCTTTCTTGCTTAAAAAGCACCGGGCCCTTTGAACTAAGTTTGATAAAAATGGCAATGACCGTCATCAGAGGAAAGGATAAGCCAATGGCTATTGCGGAAAAGAGAATATCGAAGCACCTTTTAGTGCTGGCATTAAAGGGATTATCAAGAGGGAGAGAATTGATCAACAGGAATTCCTCCTCGCTTTCATATCCTATGAGAGTCACTGGTTAAGCTTGCTTATTGCCGGCCCATCCACAAGAATCAAGACTGAAAAAGCAATATGTCAAAACAATAGCAATAATCTGTTAGAACCTCACAGGTGTTCAGGATACAGTGGGGGTGATAAGCGGAGGTGTTCACTATGGAGAGGATCGAATTTGTAAGAAATTACAATGACCTTAGCACAGACAAAGGATTTCAATTCGAGTTTTATTGTGATAGGTGTCAATCGGGTTTCCGGACACAGTTCAAATCCTGGGCTGTTGGAACTGCATCGGAAGTTATTGATGTTGCCAGCAGTTTATTTGGGAGGCTTGGGAGAGCTTCATACCTTGGCCACCGGGTAAAGAGTGCAGGGTGGGAGAAGGCCCATGATCTGGCTTTCATTGAGGCGGCAAACCAACTCAAATCAGAGTTTATGCAGTGTCCCCACTGTTTGGCCTGGGTATGCCCGAAATGCTGGAATGAAAAACGCGGGCTTTGCAAGGCATGTGCTCCTGATATGGGTGTAGAAATGTCAGCTGCCCAGGCAAGGCGGTCTCAGGAAGAAGTATGGGCTCATGCTGCCATGTCTGCCGAGGACAAGAGACTGGCAGCATCGAATTGGAGGGAAACAATAGTTGCTTCTTGTCCGGAGTGTGGCAATCCCCTGTCAACTAATGCCAGGTTTTGCCCTGAATGTGGTGCCAGCCTCAAAACACCTGGCAAATGCTCCAGGTGTAACTCAATTCTTTCCCCCGGGGCGAAGTTTTGCCCGGAATGCGGAGAGAAGGCCTGATTTACCCCCTGTTTTTCCGGGAGGCACTGAGACTATTCCTGCCTCCCAGGTTTTAATATTCTACTAATCTTGCTTTGTGTACCTGTTCTTATTCCTGTTTTGAGAGTTTGATACCGGTACAGAGCCTCAGGCAGTGTAATACCACCGAGAATATTGCCAGTAGAGCGCATAAATTTACATAAAAAGCTAAACAGCGGGGCCATCTTTGCCGATATTTCAATCAGTAAAGCGGAATTTGGCTCGTGCAGCCAAAGAACAGATTCGCCGGATTGAAGTGAGTGTGCCACAATAAAAGGCAGGCAATTTGCACGTGTCTGTTGGAAATCGTGGCCTTTTCATGTTTCCAGGCGAAAAAACCTCTTTCATGGAACATCATCCATACCGCATGTTTTTGTTTACGTGCGCTTCTGTAAAGGCAACAGGCTTTCCATAGTAATTCTGCCCTATAGAGCCGGCACTCTGTAATACGTGCCGGGTTTTAGGCCATGAATTCAGGAAGCTACCGGCCGGCGACTGTAAATGCCGGCTGGTATAAGCGGAGCCAACCATTATAGCTGGGTAAAAACTCCCGGATTTTCAGTCGGGAGGAGGTGACCCTAGATGTTGAGATTCCTTAATCGATTGTTCAAAGAAGAAAAAGGGCAAGGGTTAGTTGAGTACGCCTTGATTATTGCGTTGATTGCGGTGCTTTGCATTGCGTCTATAGGAGGAGTCCGCCAGGCTGTAATTGACGTGTTCACCGATATCGCCGCCAAACTTACCGGTGCTCCTGCCGGGCCGTAAACTTCCGTCCATGGCCGGGGGCCTTATCAACGAGGCCCCCGGGCTTGTCACATTAAGTTTAGTGCCGGTCAAATCCGGAAGCGGTTTGCAGCCGGCCGGTAAACGGGGACTGGAGGTATGGAAATGCATCTGGTACTGGCGACTCTGGTTGGGACAGGACTATGTGCTATGTGGGATGTGAAAACAGGGCGTATTCCCAATGTTTTTACTTTTTCTTGCATACTGGCAGGTGTGGCAATTAACACATGGTGTTCCGGCTTCGATGGCTTTTGGAATGCATTTTACGGAATCATTGTCGGGGTTTTGCTGTTGATAATACCTTTCGCCTTTGGCGGGATAGGCGCAGGCGATGTGAAGATGCTTGCGGCCATCGGGGCTCTAAATGGTAGTAAGTTTGTTTTTCAGGCCTTTTTATTTGGGGCTGTTGTCGGGGGGCTGATTGCCCTTGTTGCTACGACACATAAGAGTGTGTATGCAAAGAGGAAATCTACAATTCCCTATGGCATGGCCATTTTTCTCGGTACCCTGATAGCCTACATGACGGTTTGAATATTTGATGAGGTGGCAGCTGTGAAGAACCTGTTTCGGAATCAAAAGGGCCAGGCAGTGGTTGAACTGGCCATTGTCCTTCCAATTTTGATATTTTTATTCATGGCAATTTTGGAAGGAGGCCGCATATTCACCGGCTACATCGAACTTCAGACAGCAGCCAGGGATGGAGCCAGGTACGCTTCCATCCGGTGCAATGAAAATGATGTACCTGACAGCCATATTCAATTCTGGAAGGACGAACACCTTGTTCCCTGGGTTCAAAGCCGGCTATCCACAGTGAAGGCCGGTGATACAGCAGTAGGCCTGTCCAGGCATAAAAACGTTGATGGAACAGAGGTATGGGTTGAAGTTACTGTCACTTACCCATTAGAAGTAAAGACACCTGTAATTGGCACAATACTGGGAAATCCGTTCTACTTGAGCGTAGCTATGTCCATGCGTACTGAGTAGTTTGTTGGGAGGGCCGCTAATTGTGTTGTGTCCTGTGTTGAAAAATAAATTGAATATTAGGAAATTGGCACAGGGAGAGCAAGGATATGCTCTTTTGCTGACAGCGGCAACTATGGCTGTGATCATAGGCTTTTCAGCCCTTGTTATTGACGGGGGCTATTTGCATTTCACCCACGCCAGGCTGCAAGATGTTGCAGATTCATCTGCCCTTGCCGGAGCAAAAGAACTTGTCAAAGCCGCAGGTAACCCAAACAAGAAAAAACAAGCAGCCTTCGGAATGGTAATCCGGTACGCAAGTCTTCATGGGTTTGAAATCGTGAGCACCAACGGCTACACGGCTTCTCTTTTTCTCAAAGGGCAGCCCGGGGAACTCATAGTGTCTTTTCCTTCAGGGCTGGAACTGGTTGAGGTTGAGCTCAGCCTGGATGCCAGGGTTTTCTTTGCTTCAGCTTCTCTCAAGATCTCATCTTGCCCTGTAAGAGCCCGGAGTTCAGTCATGATTGGCCAGGCAGCCAGGCAAAAGGGCTGGCTGCTGCCCATTGCTTTTTTCTGGGGCGAGTATCAATGGTATACCAGGTACGATATGACCTTGGCTCCAGGTGACGGTGCAAGCGGAAATTACGGTTTTCTCGACTATAAACCGAGCAACATGTTCAGCGAGTACCTGCAGTGGGGTTTTGACGGAAGCCTTACTGTAGGGCAAGTGGTCGAAACTTATCCGGGAGTAAGTACGGGCCAGGTAAGTGATGCAATTCTGGGTAGGCTTGCTGCTTGCACCCACAGCTGCCGGATCACATGTGTAAACGAAACCCTGGAGATGACAATAGAGCCCTTGTGCCCCAGAGTGGTTGTTATTCCCATTGTCGCGGATTTTTACGAGCAAAGCGGGAAGGGATACGTCACAATCAGCGGCTTCGCCAAATTTTTTATAGAAAATTACAACAAAGACACAAAAGTAATGACAGGGTGGTTTTTGCAAGAGGTAAGCCCTTCTGAGATTACGGGATCAACCAGTCAATTCACTATACAGGCAGTGAAACTGGTGAAGTGAACCCGCGGGCCACCTAGAAGCAGCATCAATTATGTTTAGAATGAGGGATAGTCTATGGTGAAATCCCGGCTACGGTTCTGGGCAATCGCCACTGTTTTGATAGCAGCAATAACGGGTGTTCTGGTATACCGGTATCTTCTTGAGATTCAGAAGACTGCTCAACCTGAGCCCCTGGCTGAAGTCGTGGTTGCCAGGGTGAGAATTCCATCAGGGGCCAGAATCACTCAGGATATGGTTAAGACTTCTCAATTGCCGGCAAAGTATGTCCATCCAATGGCAATCAATGACCGGAAGGATGCAGTGAATCAATATGCCGGAGTTGACATTTTGCCGGATCAGGCGGTTTTAACCGGCCATTTGGTTACCGAAAGCAATGTAAAAGAGCTTCCGTTCAAAATTCCTGAAGGGTATAGAGCTATTACCGTTGCCGTGAATCCTGTATCCGGAGTGGGGGGACATGTAAAACCAGGCCACTACGTAGATATTTTGGTTGCCTGCAAAGAAACTCCCAATTCTGAAGATGTAACGGTGGTGACGTTACTCCAGAATGTCTTGGTGCTGGCAACAGGCCCGGAACTTGACAAGAAAGATGAAATACAGGCCTATGACGAGATCACCCTGGCAGTTAAGCCAGATGAAGCTCAACTTGTAACTCTAAGTGAGAGTGTGGGTAGAATTAAGCTTACCCTCAGGCCTGCAGGCCAATCTCAAAAAATGGCTTTGCCGCAAGTGGGTACCAAGGCCATTTCGGGAGCATCCCGGTAGAAAAAAGCTCAGGCGTAAAGAGAGCGCACACAATATGAAAAGAAGGACTCGAATGCAAGGGAAGGTGGATATTGTTGGATAGAGCCAATGTTATCATTGTAGATCATGTTCAGGCACCTGCTCTTAAAATCAGACTGGAGAACCTGCCTGAGGCAGTAACCGTTGTAGGGGCCACCGGGGACCCTGACATTGGCTTCACTATTGCCGAGCGTTTCAAGCCGGACCTCATAATGTTTAACGTAGATTCACCAGGTGATACAGGGCCCACAATTGCCGAGAGGTTTGCCCTTTCGTTTCCCGGGTCCAGCCTGGTTCTTTTAACTAACTCAGATTCGAAGAAAGTGCTTCACCTTGCCCTGCAAATTGGGGCTAAGGATGTGATAACTCTGCCTGTTGACGACGACCGGCTCAACCGGGCGGTTCAGAGGATCCTCAGGCAGCATTCAAGACGCAGTTCGTTTTTCAATACAAACAAGAAAGACAAATCCCAATTTAAAACTATAACAGTGTTCAGCACTAAAGGCGGTGTAGGGAAAACTACAATTGCTCTTAACCTTGCTCTTGTTATCGGGCAGATGACCGGAAAGCGGACAGTAGCTGTGGATCTTGATCTGTGCTCCGGGAATCTTGCCCTTATGGCAGGGGTTTCGTGGAAGCGTTCAATCAAGGATCTTGTAGATGACATTGATTCTTTGGATAAGGAATTGCTTGACAGCTACTGTGCACAGCATTCTTCAGGGCTAAAAATACTGTCTGCCCCGGTCAACCCGGATTTTGTTGGGTTCATTCAGGCACAGCACATTGAGAATATCCTGGATCTTTTGTCCCAGATATTTCACTATGTGGTTATTGATGCTCCTTCTTACATTCATGACACACTCATTCCCGCGCTGGAGGCTGCAGATGACATATTGATTGTCACTACCCTTGATCTTGCTTCTGTGCAAAACCTAAAACAATGTTTGGACTTGCTCCAACGACTGTCCATGGAGTCAAAAGCCAGAATAGTGGTGAACAGAGCCGGTTATTCAGGAGGGCTCAAAATAAGGGATATCGAGAATGAGCTGGGCATGTCTGTTCAATGTGTAATACCTGGCAACGACAGGGCATCTATTGATGCCGTTAATATGGGTAAACCTCTTTACAGCATGGCCAGGCATTCTCAGATAGGGCGGCGGTTTGAAGAGCTTGCCAGAAAGCTCATCCAGGAAAACGGATTTACTGAAACCCGGACATCCAGTGCACCCCGTGCCCTTTCACAAGCCAGAAGAATTTGAAGGAGGTAGTCAGGCCAATGTCCCTTTTGCAAAGCAGGCTGCAAGGACTCAAAACCAGGCCTCAAATCGCTGATGAGCAGGGAAGCGTGGCTCCTGTGATTTCTGTAAAGCAGGCACTTGGGCGGGAAGTCAAAGATAGAGTTATGCAAGAAGCAGTTGAGGTGCTGGATGTTGATGCCCTGGAAAAGATGTCCGGGGCTGAGCGGGATAGGTATCTTCAAAAAGAAGTGAGTAGTTTTGTAGATAAGGTTTTACAGGAGACAGATGTCACCTTTACCCGTGCAGAGTCTTTACGGACGGTCAGAGAGATTGTCAGCGAAATTGCAGGATACGGCCCTATTACCCCGTTACTTGCAGATGACACGGTGAATGAGATCATGGTAAACGGATTTGACCAGGTCTATGTTGAGCGCAAGGGGAAAATTGAGATGACTGATGTTGCTTTTCGTGATGATGATCATGTAATGCACCTGATCGACAGAATTGTTGCCCCCCTGGGAAAACGAATTGATGAAAGCTCACCAATGGTTGATGGCCGCTTACCTGACGGTTCTCGCTTCAATGCCACAATTCCCCCTGTTTCATTAACAGGGCCTGTATTGACTATACGTAAGTTTTCTGCTACGCCTCTTTCCATGGGTGATCTTATTCGTTTTGGAACCCTATCCACAAATATGGCAGTATTCTTGAAAGCATGTGTTGAAGGAAGACTCAACATTGTTGTAGGAGGGGGGACCGGAAGCGGAAAAACAACTACCCTCAACGTCTTATCTTCTTTAATTCCCAGCAATGAGCGAATAATTACAATTGAAGATGCGGCAGAGTTGAGCCTTCAGCAAGGCCATGTGGTCAGGTTGGAATCCCGTCCTGTCAATGTAGAAGGCAAAGGCCGGATAAGCATCAGGGATTTGGTCATTAACTCTCTTAGAATGCGCCCTGACCGGATTGTTGTAGGTGAGGTTCGAGGCGGTGAGGCCCTTGACATGCTGCAAGCCATGAATACAGGCCATGATGGATCTCTTACCACAGCCCATGCTAACTCTCCAAGGGATATCCTGTCCCGTCTTGAGACTATGGTACTCATGGCCGGGATGGATCTTCCGGTAAAGGCAATAAGGGATCAGATTGCTTCTGCCATTGACCTTATTGTTTACCAGGCTCGTTTCAAAGATGGCACCAGAAAGATCACTGGGATTACTGAGGTGGCAGGTATGGAGGGCGACATAATCACCTTGCAGGACATATTCGGATTTGCCGGGCAAGGTATAGGCGAAGATGGAAGAATAACCGGTTCATTTAACGCGACAGGAGTTATTCCCAAGTGTATATCAAGGCTAACCACAGGCGGAATCCATCTTCCGAGAGACCTTTTCGCATAAGATGCACCCTAAAGATTAGCCTTTGATGCTTACATTACTTAGATAACTGCATGACAGGTTTTTGTGAGGCTCAATATCACTGCAAAGGAGGAATAGAAAAATCCAACCACTATATGCAATTGCAGCCCTATCGGCAGGTTTAGCTGCTCTTTTCCTTAACGGGCTTAGATATATTCTGACCAGGAAAAGCCGGCATGTAGAGGAGCGCCTTACTGCTGCTTTGAGCGAGCCAGACAAAGGTTACGGAACTGTCCATATTTCAGAGGCTTCCGGGCCTTCCCATTCTCCGGAGCGGGGTTTTAAGAGCAGGAGGTTCAGATTACCGGTTTTAAGACTGCCCGGTCTTATGGACGGCCGCTACATGGAAAATCTCAAATTAGACTTGATAAGGGCAGGAGTTCCTCTTAAACCCGAAGAAGCAGCGGGGCTTGGTGTAATCCTGGCTATTGCAGGGTTTTTACTTGGAGGGCTCATTTTCCGAAATCTGATTGCTGCCCTGTGCACGGCTCTTGGAGGCTTTGTTATGCCTCGCCTCTGGATAGTCTTGATGAAAAAGAGAAGGTCGGATCTTATTGAAAACCAGCTTCTGAGTGCCCTGGTGATGATAGCAAATTCCCTCAGGGCAGGACACAGTTTCATGCAAGGGTTGGAATTGGTTATGAAAGAACTTGATCCCCCTCTTGGTACAGAGTTCGGCAAACTGGTCAAAGAGTGCAGAATGGGGCTCTCAGTAGAAGATGCACTTACAAATATGGTTAACAGGGTAGATAGCAATGATCTGGAATTGGCGGTTACGGGGGTTCTCATCCAGCGCCAGGTCGGCGGAAACCTGGCACGGGTTCTCGATAACATTGCATCTACCATCGATAAGCGTTTCAAAACCAGGTCTCGAATAAGAGTGGCCACAGCCCAGGGCAGGATATCTGCGTGGGTGGTTACTGTACTTCCCTTTGCCCTTGGTGCCCTTGTATTCGGCGCCTACCCTGAGTTTGGAGGAGTCATGCTGACCCACCCTCTGGGCCTGGCCATGCTTGCAGGAGGCAGTGCCTTACTTGCAGTGGGTGTGTTTTTGGTAAGGAAAGTGGTAAATATCGATGTATGAGATGATTTACGGCATTGGGGCACTCTCGGCCATGTTTTCCTATTCGCTGTTTACTTTTCTCCGGTTACTGGCGGGAAACAGGCGTTTTGTGGTAATGGGGAGGCTTTCGGAGATAGGAGCCATGGCTTCTGGGCCAGATGATGACGAAGATGATGTTTTGAGACGGCCTCTTCTTGAGAGAACGCTAAAGCCAGGGCTTAAGTGGCTTGCAGCCAAGGTGGGGCAGGTGACTCCTGCAAGAGCCCTGAGAAGAATTGAAGAAAAACTGATCAAGGCAGGTTCGCCCCGGAACCTCAAAGGCAGTGATTTCCTTACTATGCAGGGCATTTTCGGTTTCGCAGGATTGATGGGAGGGGCTTTACTCGTAAATCTTTTGAAGGCGGGCGGGCTGAAGTCTTGGCTTTTGCCTGCAATAACAGCTGTTTTGGGAGGTTTGGTCCCGTGGTTTTGGCTGTCCAGGAAAGTGAATCATAGACAAAAGGAAATCCGAAAAAGTCTTCCCGATATTATGGATTTTCTTGTGGTATGCCTTGAAGCAGGTTTGAGTTTTGACCTTGGATTAATGAAGATTGCAGAAAAGTTCAGGGGTGTAGCGGCAGAAGAATTCGGACGGGCCCTGCGGGAAATCCAGCTCGGTAAAAACCGGAAAGAGGCCCTCAGGGATATGGCGGACAGAGTAGGTGTTGACGAGCTGTCATTCCTGGTAAATGCTGTTTTGCAGTCTGAACAGCTTGGGGTGGGAATGGCCCAGGTACTCCACATACAGTCTGATCTTCTCAGGGATAAAAGGCAGCAGCATATCGAGGAGCAAGCCATGAAAGCGCCTGTGAAGATGCTGTTTCCGCTGATATTCTTCATTTTCCCCTCAATTTTCATTGTGGTTTTGGGCCCGGCAATTCTCAACATACTTGTGTCTCTGGGGAGCCGGTAAACCTCACGTTGTGCTCATAGAAGTCAAGGGTTCTTCTCAATGCCAAACTTTCTTATCTTATTTATTACAGCCGTATGAGAAATCCCCAGGGCTTTTCCTATTTCTCTGGAAGATGAGCATTGATTCAACGCCTGTACAAGGTAGTGGGCTTCAATTTTCCTGATTAGTCCGGGCAAGTTAACAGGCAATCTATTTGGAAGCCCTTCCCTGAATCTTTCAGAGGTGTTTTCCGGGAAACCTCCTGGATTCTTGAGATGCTGTGGGTTGGTTGCTGTTTGCCGGGTGTAACTTCCGGTTCTGAAAATCCCTGACTCTGAAGACAAGGCCATTCCTTCGATTACAAGACTTGCCGGATCAACCTGGCCTGTTGCCAGGACCGCGGCTCTTTGAATAACGTTTTGGAGTTCTCTTACATTGCCAGGCCAGTTGTGGTTAAGGAGCTTGTCTATGGCTTCCTGGGTTAACCTGAGTTCAGGCTTGCCTAATTCGCTGGCCAGGGTATTCAAGAAATGCCGGGCCAGAATGGGGATATCTTCTTTTCTGTCACACAAGGGAGGAATCCAAATAGGAATGACATTAAGCCTGTAGAACAGGTCTTCTCTGAAGGTTCCCTCAGAGACCATTTTCTCCAGGCCCTTGTTTGTGGCAGATATGATCCTGATATCGATTTTGATTTCCTGGCTGCCCCCTACCCTGCGTATTCTTTGCTCCTGAATGGCTCTGAGGATTTTTGCCTGAAGAGGCGGAGACAGGTCTCCGACTTCATCCAGGAATAATGTGCCGTGGGTTGCCAGTTCGAACAGCCCTTGTTTTCCTCCGGACGAGGCTCCTGTAAAGGCACCTCTTTCATAGCCAAAGAACTCACTTTCAAGAAGAGAGTCAGGGATGGCTGCACAGTTTACCGCCATAAAAGGGCCTTTGCCTCTGGCCGAATTTTTATGAATTGCCCTGGCGAAAAGTTCTTTTCCTGTACCGCTTTCTCCTCGTAACATGACACTCATGTTAGTTGGTGCTACTGTTCTGGCCAGGTTGATTGCGTTGTCAAATACCTGGCTTTTGCCGATAATATCATCAAAATCCACCAATGCAGGCCCGCTGACTGACTGAATAAGCTGACGCACGTCATCGAGCTCCCTGAAGATAATAAGGGCTCCTGCAGGAATGCCTTCTTCGTTTGTAATTGTTCGGATGCTGGTCACAACCCGGGTGCTTTTGCCTTGCCATGTGATAGCGACTTCAACATTGTCTCTGTCCTCGTCAATTGGAAGACGAGGTTCCAGATTCCGGCTCCGGATAAGATTGGCTATATTGGCCTGTTCCCTGGGAGAAATACCAAGAATCTCCCGGGCCTTTTTGCTGGAGTAAGTGATGTTGCCGGACTGGTCGATGACCAATATGCCTTCACTTATGTTATCGCCTATGATGTCCAGGGCTTTTTCCTTCTTCTCGTACTCCATTATGTCGACTTCAACTATTTCGCCTATGTCCCTGACTTCTGTGTTCAGGCGATCAACCAGGGGATGCCATGTGAGTTCATGGGGCCATTGTACTTTGAAGTAGATGTGAGGAGGGTTTACTTCGATATTGAGAACGTTTATCCCGTATTTACCTACTGTCCTCAAAATATCATAAATCATGCCAACGCGATTCTGAGCTCCTGTAAATCTGATTCGTTTGATTTGCATGGTTTCTTTCAAAGGGTATCATTCCTATTCTTACTTGTTATTGACCCACTTGCCTTACGGCATGCCGTAAACATTCTTTACAATAGGCGTGATATACTGTTGTCCGGGCTTACACTCTGTAAATAGTGTTTACGAGTTCAATGGCCCGGATCCCTTCTTCTTGTCCTGATACAACGGGATTATTGCAAAATCTTTATGTTTGCACAGGGGCAATGCCTTTGCCATAGGTTACAGGGGGCTGCTGAAAAACCATTGTGAGCAGTACGATTATGCTCCGGAATGGTTCTTATATAAATAGTGCGGGGAAGAAGTGTTTGAAGTCTTGGTGACTATTGTTTGTGTTCAGGGACTTTACCCGATGTTCACGGCACGGTTATTGCATGATCTTAAGGAGTGAAATTGTGTTTGGGCGATATGTGCTGCAAGTATTTCGTCCTATCTCAAATGCACCTGTCAGATAAAGAGCGCAGGGCATGAACTGAGGTGATTGGTCGGGTTTGGGACTGATGTTTACCGGGAATTAACTACTGACAACATGGAGGGTAATCACATATGGCCAAGTATTTACCGGAGCCGTACAAGATCAAGATGGTTGAGCCCATAAGCCTTCTTTCTAAAGAAGAAAGGGCTGGGAGAATCAAGGAAGCCGGTTACAACACGTTTTTGCTTAAGTCCAGGGATGTCTATATTGACCTTCTAACCGACAGCGGAACCAACGCGATGAGCCACTACCAGTGGGCAGGCCTTATGCTTGGTGATGAAGCATACGCAGGCAGTGAAAACTGGTTGCATCTTGAGGCGACTGTAAGAGAGATTTTTGGTTTCAAGTATGTTGTTCCTACTCACCAGGGAAGAGGCGCCGAAAACCTTATCTCCCAGCTCCTGGTCAAGCCGGGTACTTATGTACCGGGTAATATGTACTTCACAACTACCAGGGCTCACCAGGAGATGAACGGCGGGACTTTTGTGGACGTAATTCGTGATGAGGCTCATGATCCCACACGGGATGACATTGCTTTCAAAGGTGATGTTGATCTTAATAAGTATGAGAATTTGATAAAGAAAGTGGGCCCTGAGAAGATTCCTTACATTACAGTGGGCGTAACCGTCAACATGGCCGGAGGCCAGCCTGTCAGCATGAAGAATCTCAGGGATGTCCATGACCTTTCAAAGAAGTATGGCATAAGGGTAATATTTGATGCTACCCGGTGTGTTGAAAATGCCTATTTCATCAAGGTCCGTGAACCGGAATATAAGGACAAGACTATTGCCGAGATAGTTAAAGAGATGTTTTCCTATGCTGATGGTTGCACTATGAGCGGAAAAAAAGATGGCATAGTGAATATGGGCGGATTTTTGGCTATGAACGAAGAAGACCTTTACCGCAGAGCAACAGGCATGGTCGTGGTTTATGAAGGAATGCCCAGTTATGGCGGTATGACCGGAAGGGATATGGAAGCATTCGCCATAGGCCTCAAGGAGTCTGTTAACTTTGACTATATTAGGCACAGGGTCGAGCAGGTGCGGTACCTGGGTGAAAACCTTATTGAAGCCGGGATTCCCATTGTGAAGCCCGTAGGTGGCCACGCGGTGTTCTTAGACGCAAAGGCTTTCTTGCCTCATATCAGTCAGGACAAGTTTCCTGCCCTGGCGTTGGCTGCCGCAATTTACGAGGACTCAGGGGTAAGAGGTATGGAGAGGGGTATTATCTCAGCGGGAAGGGATAAGGACGGAAATGATTATCGCCCTGAGCTGGAATTGGTCCGGCTAACGATTCCAAGGCGTGTCTATACTAACGCCCATTTTGATTATGTTGTTGACTCGGTAAAGAGCGTGTATGCAAGGCGCAGTGAAATCGGAGGGCTAAAGTGGGTCTACGAACCGCCGGTGCTAAGATTCTTTACTGGGCGATTTGAACCTATTTGAACCCCTTTGGAATGTGTACCTGCATTGAAGAGCCCCGGCCTTATTGGCTGGTTGCTCTTCAATGCCTTCCACCTTGCTTGTTCTGGTACATGAGAGAATCTGCTTTGTGAAGGCACGCTTCAACCGGTTCTTCGGAGTCATGGCAGCGGGCTATTCCGATTGCCATGGTAATGGGCATTTCTATCAACGGATTGTCCTTGTTCCATTCTTCAATGGCATCCTTAATGCATGTAAACAGTTGTTCTTCTGTTGCCTGGCTTTCGGGTATTATGAGCACAAATTCGTCGCCGCCGTAACGTGCCGCAATTCCTGAGGGCCTGGACAATTCCTGAAGAATTACTGCTATTTGCTCAAGCACCTGATCTCCTGTCTGGTGGCCGTAATGGTCGTTTATTTTCTTAAAACCGTTTATGTCTGTCATAACTACCGAAACATAGCTGCTTCCTTTTTTGTACTTATCCAGGTTGCTTAAAAGGGATTCAGCAAGGCCCCGGCGGTTATATAGCCCGGTAAGAGGGTCACGTATGGCTTGCTCTTTCAGCTCACGTTGTAGTTGTTCCAAGGTTTGGTAAGTTGTTCTATGACGGCTGACATCTTTGGCGGTAATCAGTTTGCCCCGGGGGGGTGCTTTTGCACCGCTACTCAAAGGCGAGATTTTGATATCATAAAATCTGCTTTCTCCTTGAACCAGGAAGGATACTTCTCCGGGGATCGAAATGGCAGATTTGGGAAAGTCCTCGAAGTACCGGTTGAATGCGGCACGTTCGGTACTGAAAAGCCCTTCCATGGGCCTGAGGATTTCGGCGATATTCCTGCCTATAACGCTGGCATTGGATGTTCCCAAAAGGTTTTGGGCAGGCAGGTTTAGATCCAATATGCGGTTTGCGGCGTCTGTAATAATTACAATATCGTCGATTTCATCCAGTACGTAATCCCGGGCAATTCCCATGATGGAAAAAAGGCCGGTTTTGACAATGCCGATTTCAAGCAGCAACGCCGAAATTGCAAAACCAATGGGCGTAATATCCATGCCCGCGAACGCATTCCCCTGGAATAGAAGGTACGCAGCATTTGCAGTCCATGGTATCAAGGTACCTGTCATCAAGATTAGTGCCTGGGAACGGTATATCTTCGAAGGATGGAATACTGTGTGTCCGATGACCAGAGATCCGAACGCTGCCAGGGAGTAAGAATAGGCGGTATGGATCCAGAACCATGGTCCGTAAGTTTTTGCAATTCTGGAAAATGGGCCGGATATGTCTAGAGTGATTGCTTTGCGCATGAGGCCGTGCCATTGACTAGTCCATACCAGGATTAGGGTGATTGCCGGAATAATCGCGAGTAGGGTAATCCTCGGAAAATGTGAGTCCTTACCGGGGTTAAGGCCTGAGTAGTCTAAAGAAAACAGCACCCAGAGAACGGGGATGGATACAATGCTAATGTACTCTATATTTGAAAAGATTGTCTTATGCCTAATGTCAAGAGAGGCGATCTCCAGGGCGTTGAAAATCGCCCAGGCGCCGGTGTTGATTGCAATCTGGAATAAAGGAAACATCCCCGGTGCGTTACGACGTTTCCAGAGACTAATGGCTACTCCTCCGGTTAATGCTGCGGTAAGGAGCAACGGTATTATATATGGAGTAAATTGCCAGTTAGTGTCCAGATCAGGCAGTCTCCCCCGGGTCCAGCCTCAGGCGGTCATAAAATGCCGGTATGACCGCTTATGACTTTGCCTCTCAATTTGATACCCTACTTTTCTACATTTCCCGTCTTTTTTCCTTCACATTTTCGTTCATGAACCATGTTCGATGTCGTTCTTCCTAGCTCCTCTAGCATTCTTATTGGTATGGGGCACTCTTCCCGGCGCCATGGCCATATGTGCCGTGATGTCTTGGGCGGAAACAATTGTCCGGTCAATGCCGCTGAGACCACGCTTTCTTTGGTTACCTTGCTTATCTCGATTTCAGGTTCTTTGCCTTCCCGCCAGTTTCTCACCTGGATGCTTTCATCATGGTAGTCAACCAGGTACGCGGGTATGAACATGCATCCTAATTTGGTCAGAACCGAGACTCTGTGGTGGCCGTCAAGTATCACCATGAAGGTTTTGTCTACAATAACCGGGTGTCTAAGCATACCATCTCCGGTTATTTCGGAGGTGAGTTCTTTCACCCGTGACATGTCAGTTTCTTCGTGAGGCTTAAGGGTGCTGCCATCAATTAGGACGAAAGTATAATATGGGCCTTCCGGTGCAAGGCCGGCGTGAGAATTCATATGGTTATCCCTCCTTGCCAGGTGAGAGTGGACGACAACAGTCAAATCGTTCTTTTTTGACCAATGTAGACAGGGTTTTATCTATTTCAGACTGGGGATAGATAATATCTTTCAGCAGCCCGTTCCGGTATTCCTCATAGGCAGTCATATCGAAGTAGCCGTGGCCGCTCAATCCAAACAAGATTACCTGGCCTTTTCCTGATTCTTTGGATTCTATGGCAAGATCAATGGCTGTGCGAATTGCGTGGGCTGATTCAGGTGCCGGAAGGATCCCTTCGGTTCTGGCGAACAATTCAGCTGCTTCGAAGACTGCAAGTTGTTTTACAGCCCTGGCACTGATAAAACCTTCGTGGAGAAGGGCGCTTATTATCGGAGACATACCATGGTAGCGTAGGCCTCCTGCGTGAAATCCAGGAGGGACAAAATCATGGCCCAGGGTATGCATTTTCAGTGCCGGCACCTTTCCTGCACAGTCACCGTAATCATAGGTATATAAGCCTTTTGTCAGAGTCGGGCATGCTTCCGGTTCTACCGCTATGATATTGGGTGATGAATGCAACCCTTCAGGTACTGATTCTTTTGCATTCTTTGCGCGTTTTAGCACAGGTTCAAGGAAGGGGAAAACAAGTCCACCGAAATTGCTGCCTCCACCGGCACACGCTACTATTGTATCTGGGGTATCGCCTGCAAGCTCCATTTGACGCCTTGCTTCGAGGCCGATTATGGTTTGATGCATAAGCACGTGGTTGAGAACGCTTCCAAGTGAATACCTGGTTCCGGGATGTTTGTTCGTATCTTCTACTGCTTCGCTTATGGCAATGCCAAGACTGCCCGGGGATTCAGGGTCTTTTGCCAGAATCGCCCGTCCTGAGGCTGTTGAATTACTTGGACTGGGTATGACATGGGCTCCGAAAGTCTGCATCAGGGATCTTCTGTACGGTTTTTGATGGTAACTGGCTTTTACCATGTATACAATACATTCAAGTCCAAAGAACGCGCATGCCATGGATAGGGCGGACCCCCATTGGCCGGCGCCGGTTTCCGTTGATAGCCGCCGGACGCCCTCTTTTTTGTTGTAATATGCCTGGGCTACAGCGGTGTTTGGCTTGTGGCTGCCTACAGGGCTTGTTCCTTCATACTTGAAATAGACTTTTGCAGGAGTGCCCAGAGCCTGTTCCAGGCGCCTGGCCCGTACCAGGGGCGTCGGCCTCCATAGCCGGTAAATGTCGAGGACTTCGCCTGGTATATCTATGGCCGGTTGCTTTGATACTTCTTGCTCAATTACAGCAGTCGGGAAGATGGAAGCCAGTTCTTCAGGAGTAACCGGTTCCATTGTTTTGGGGTTCAGGGGAGGGGCCATTTGGAATGGTAAATCGGCAAGAATGTTGTACCAGGAGGTAGGCATATCCTTTTCCTCAAGGGTGAACTTTGTTCTTCCCGAACCTGTCAGATGTTCTTTCATTTGACTTGCTCCTTTCTTTTTGGAACTTGCGCACATCTTGCCCGGGTTTGTCGCCGCTCTGGCTATCCCCCCTGGTAAGAGTGCTTTTGTTTGCACTTGTGCACGTTCTTGAATCATGACTTCAAGTTTGGACTATGGACACCGGCATTGCGTTTGTCCGTTAATCTGGGCAAATTCTACACACTTCACACAAGCAAAAACCCGCCCTCTGTAAGAGGACGGGTAATAGCCGTGGTGCCACCTCAGTTGGATCGTACCAGCAATGGCCCTGGATTCAAGTTGTCGTTCCTTCCGCCAAATGTACGCTGGCCCGATTAGTTCCTTGCCTTTTCTCATCATTGACCGAAAAGGTCATGAGAGAGTCGGTTGAGAACCCATTTGGCAACTTAAAAATCGGGGCCTTACACTCACGATCCCACTCGTTGTCGGATACGGGGATGCAATAATGCAGCCCTTATATCCGCCCCTTTGTATCGGTGGGGCTCCGGCAGTACCTACTGATGTACTCTGCAGGCTATTCCCTGGCCGGTTTCAGCCTGCATTACGCGTTCGGAACTGCTGCTCACGGGTCCATTCGGACGCTCCTTACGGCTTTCAGGCTTTCACTGTTCCTGATTCGCTGTTCCGGCGGTTTGCGCTTACTAGTCCCGATCATCGCCTAAGCGTGATTGATTTCACTGATGCTAGCATGAAAGGCCCATGATTGTCAATGCGCTGTAACTCGGAA
>MTKW01006573.1_pt1 | contig 38066 bp, 33 predicted proteins | sample 1042761 | NCBI WGS metagenome assembly MTKW01 (sample SAMN06205366, study PRJNA360243) | anaerobic digester metagenome | biome: Wastewater treatment plant; feature: Anaerobic digester sludge; material: sludge; isolation source: anaerobic digester fed with sludge from wastewater treatment plant ...
GTTTAATGGCTCCTTCGTTCGCTTCTGCGCCCGAGTTGCAGAAAAACACCTTTGACATGCCCGACGCTGTGGTCAGCGCACAGCCGAGCTCGGCCGCCGTCGGCGAGACATAATAGTTTGACATGTGTGCAAACTTTCCGAGCTGTTCGGTTACAGCCGCTGTCCAGCCCTCGTCACACAGCCCGAGCGAGTTTACCCCGATTCCGGAGGTAAAATCTATATATTTTTTTCCGTCGCAATCGTAAAGAGTGGCGTTTTTCCCATGGGAAACCGCAACAGGCAGCCGCCCGTAGGTTCCCATTGTATGTTTGGCGTCAAGCCCCAAATAATAAGCATTATTCATATCCAACCCCACATTTACCCTTTATGCCGCTCACCACTTTTCGGCGGTTTTGCTTTGCGGTCGGCTTTTGCCGTCCGCATGCTGCACATTATTTTACGAACATCGTGCCGATGCCCTCGTCCGAGAACATCTCTATGAGTATCGAATGCAAAATTCGCCCGTCAAGTATACAGGTGCGGGAGATGCCCTGCGCTATCGCCTCTGCGCAGCAGTTAACCTTCGGTATCATGCCGCCTGTTATGACACCTTCAGCGATAAGCGAAGGTATTTCGGAGATTTTTATAACCGGGATAAGCGAATCCTCGTCTTTGGGGTCGCGCAACACTCCTCGAACGTCGGTCAAAAGCAAAAAGTTTGTAGCCTGCAGCGCCACCGCGAGCCTTGACGCGGCGATGTCCGCATTGATATTGTAGACAAGTCCGTCGTCCACACCCGATGCGATGGTCGAGATAACGGGTATATAGCCCTTATCGATTGTATCTTTTATTATCGAGACGTCAACCGAGGTTATCTCACCCACATAACCGTAGTCGCTTACGCCGTCCTCCAGCTTTTTTGCCTTCAGCATGCCGCCGTCGACACCGCACAGACCAATCGCGCGTCCTCCTATTCGGCCGATGAGGTTGACAAGGTCTTTGTTTGTCTTGCCGGCAAGCACCATCTGCACGATTTCGATGCCTTCTTCGTCCGTATAGCGCAAGCCGTTGACAAACTTGCTTTCTTTGCCGATTTTTTTCATCATCTCGCTGATTTCGGGACCGCCGCCGTGGACAAGCACAACATGGATACCCACAAGCGAAAGCAGGACTATATCCGAAATCACCGCTTCGTTGAGGCCGGGATTATACATAGCGCTTCCACCGTATTTTATAACCACGGTTTTGCCTGTGTACTTTTGGATATACGGCAGCGCCTGTGTCAGCACCCGCGCCTTATCCGTATTAGAAATGAACATAATTACCCTCTCAGCTTCTGTAATCTCCGTTAATGCGGACGTATTCGTAGCTCAAGTCGCATCCCCATGCGGTAGCCGAAGCGTCCCCGCACTTGCAGTCGACATCGATATAGATGTAATCACAGGAAAGAATTTCTTTCGCCAGCTCTTCGTCAACCTCTATTGCACAGCCGTTTCGGCATACAGATATCTCGCCGACCTTCGATTTAAACTTTAGGTCAACTTTACTTGGATCAAACTCCACACCGGCATAACCGAGCGCGCACATCAGCCGGCCCCAGTTTGCGTCGGCGCCGAACATGGCGGTTTTGACAAGCGACGACTTTATAACCGATTTGGCAAGCTTTTTGGCGCCTTCTTTATTATAGTAGTTTCTAACGGTACATTCGAGCAGTTTGGTTGCACCTTCACCGTCGGAGGCTATTGCTTTTGCCATGCTGATACAGATTTTCAGCAGCGCCGCGCGGAACGCCTCATAATCTTCCCCTTCCGGCGCCGCTATGGGCTTGTTGCCCGCCTTGCCCGAGGCAAGGATAACAACCATGTCGTTTGTCGAGGTGTCGCCGTCTATGCTCACCATGTTGAATGTGTCGAAAACAACCGACTGCAGCGCCGCGCGCAGTGCATGCGGCTCTATTGCTGCATCGGTAGTTATAAAGCCCAGCATCGTCGCCATGTTGGGCTCTATCATGCCCGAACCCTTGCAAATAGCACCGATTCTGGCTTTTACGCCGCCGAGCGTAAACTCGCATGCAAATTCCTTTGGTTTTGTGTCGGTTGTCATAATGGCGTTTGCCGCCGCATGAGAGGCCATCACACCACAGGCAAGCTGCCCGGCCAGCTCGGGTATGGAGTTTATGATTGTTTCAACCGGCAGCGGCAGGCCGATAACGCCGGTCGAAGCGACGACTACATCTTCTTTTTTTATGCCCAGATGCTGTGCCAGCACCCTGCAGGTCAGGTCTGCCTTTTCATACCCGTCGGCGGTGCAGGCATTGGCATTTCCACTGTTGCAGATTATCGCCTGCGCATAGCCGTCCGCGAGATGCGAGCGCGAAACACCCACGGGCGCGGCAAACACCTTGTTTGTAGTAAACATCCCGGCGGCGGCACACCGGCAGTCGGCAACAATAAGCGCAAGGTCGCGTCTCAACTTGTTTTTGCGCAGTCCCGAATGTATGCCGGATGCCCTAAACCCCGCCGGCGCGGTAACTCCGCCCGGTATATCTATAATTGATGTCTCCATAACGCCTCACAGATTCAAATTATTGCAGGCGGCAGCAGCAGACCGGCCGACTCGTCAAATCCGCAGCGGATATTCATGTTTTGTATCGCCTGACCTGCCGCGCCCTTTACCATATTATCTATTACTGTTGAAATTATAAGTGTATTTGTGCGGATGTCGCAGTGCAGCGAAATGTCGCAATAGTTTGAGCAGCGCACGTTTTTTATTGCGGCATACTCACCTTCCGGCATAACGCGCACAAATCGTTCGCCCAAGTAAAACTCGGTATAAATCTTATGTATTTCACCCAAAGAGAGGCTTTCCTTCAGCCGGCAGTATATTGTCGACTCTATCCCTCGGTTGACCGGCAAAAGATGCGGCACAAATGTAACAGCCACCCTCTCCCCGGCAAGCTCGGAGAGCGTCTGCTCAATTTCGGGCGTGTGCCTGTGACAGCCGGCTTTGTATGCGGATATGCTTTCGTTTGCTTCCGGGAAGTGCGTGTTTTGAGTGAGGCTTCTCCCCGCGCCGGTTACACCCGATTTTGAGTCTATAACTATGCCGTCAAGCAAGACGAGCCCGTTTTTCATTGCCGGCGCAAGCCCGAGCGCAACCGAAGTGGGATAGCAGCCGGGATTGGCTATAATATCCGCCGCTTTGATTTTTTCGCGGTACAGCTCGGACAGCCCGTAAACCGCTTTTTTGTGAAGTTCGGGGTAGCTGTAATCAAGCCCGTACCATTCTCTGTAGTCGCCCTCGTCATGCAGCCTGAAATCAGCCCCCAAATCGACAAGCACTCTGCCCTCCCGCGCGCACTTTTCGGCAATCTCTTCCGAAAGACCGTGCGGCAGCGACGCAAACACGACTTCCGCGTCTTCTATAACCTTATCCATATCGGTCAGTGTCACATCACAAAGTCCCGCAAACCCGGGATAAACTTCCGAAATTGCTTTGCCTTCGAACGTGACCGACGACAGCCCCGCAATTCGGATACCCGGATGGCCGAGCAGCAATCGTGTAAGCTCCACGCCTGCATATCCCGTCGCGCCGATTACACCGACTGAAATCATTTTATAGACCTCGCTTTGTTATTTCCGGCTTTCAATAAATTTGGCAAGCGACCGCATTTGAGCCTCTGTCGAAGCGACGGCCGGCCCGCCGATGACATCACGCCTGTTTACGCAGTTTTCAAGATTTATGGCATCATATATATCCCCGTCGAAGCTCGGGTGAAAGGATTTATACTCGTCGAGCGTAAGCTCTTCAAATGTTTTGCCACACTCTATGCAGTACGCCACAAGCTGGCCGACAATTTTATATGCATCGCGGAAGGGCAGACCGTGCCTCACAAGATAGTCTGCGCAGTCGGTCGCGGCGATAAATCCGCCCGACGCGGCACATCGCATAGCCTCCGAGTTGACCGCGAGCGTTTCAAACATTGCCGTAAACATCTCAAGGCAAATTTTGACCGTGTCAAGCGCATCAAATATGGCCTCTTTGTCTTCCTGCATGTCTTTGTTGTAGGCAAGCGGAAGCCCTTTCATCACCATAAGCAACGATACAAGCGAGCCTGTTACCCGCCCTGTCTTGCCGCGTACCAGCTCGGCAATGTCCGGGTTCTTTTTCTGCGGCATTATGGACGAGCCGGTAGAATATGCGTCGTCCAGCGTCACAAACCCGAACTCCGAGCTCGACCAGAGGATAATCTCCTCCGAAAAGCGCGAGAGGTGAACCATTATAATTGAAAGCGCCGAGGCAAGCTCGAGCACAAAATCACGGTCAGACACGCCGTCCATGCTGTTTTCGGTAACACCGTCCATGCCAAGCTCTACGGCTACCGACTCGCGGTCGATGGGATATGTCGTGCCGGCCAGCGCGCACGAGCCGAGCGGCGAGACATTCATGCGCTTTTTGGCGTCGTCCAGCCTGCCGATGTCGCGGCGCAGCATTTGCGCGTATGCGAGTATATGATGCGCAAATGTTACGGGCTGCGCACGCTGCAAATGCGTGTAACCCGGCATGATAGTGGAGACATGCGCTTTTGCCTTTTCAAATATAGCTTCAAGCAGCTTTAAAATCAGCCTTTCGACCTCTTTTATCTCCTCGCGCAGGTGCAGCCTTATGTCGAGTGCGACCTGGTCGTTTCGGCTGCGCGCCGTGTGCAACTTTTTACCCGGCTCCCCTATCCGTGCAGTAAGCTCAGCCTCCACAAACATGTGTATATCTTCGGCTTCGTGGTCAATTTCGAGCACTCCCGTTTCAAGGTCGCTCAAAATGTCTCCCAGACCTGCGATTATTGCCTCTGCATCCTCGCTTGATATTATTTTTTGACGCGCGAGCATTGCGGCGTGAGCCATGCTGCCCTGTATGTCCTGGCGGTACATGCGGGAATCGAAGGAGATTGAGGAATTAAAGCTATTTACCCGGCTGTCAAGCTCCTTTTTAAACCGCCCCGCCCACATTTTTTCGCTTTTGCTCATTTATATCACCCGGGCTGCGGAAATGCGCCCGGTTGCCTAAAAACAGCGATTCCCGCAGCCTGATTCTCCAATTTATATCCTATTTATTTTATTAAATTAGATTTTTAGCCTGCCGCAAGTTATTTGTTCTTTCTGCGCATGCGTGCAGCCACCGTAATGGGCAGGCCGAACAGATTTATAAAGCCCTCGGCATCTTTTTGGTTGTAAACTTCGTCGGCGCCGAATGTAGCTATATCCTCGCTGTAAAGCGAATAAGGCGACGTTATTGAGGATGTGATTATGTTGCCCTTATAGAGCTTGAGTTTGACTTCGCCGGTTACATACTCCTGCGTCTTATCAACAAACGCCGACAGCGCCTCTCGCAGGGGCGTAAACCACTGGCCGTAGTATACAAGCTCCGCAAACTTATGGGAGAGCATTTGTTTTGTATGCATCGTGTCGCGGTCGAGTGTCAGCGTCTCCAGCGCCTCGTGCGCCGAATAAAGAATTGTGCCGCCCGGAGTTTCATACACTCCGCGGCTCTTCATGCCGACAAGACGGTTTTCCACAATGTCAACTATGCCGATTCCGTTCTCGCCGCCAAGTTTGTTGAGCTTCTCCATCAGCTCAACCGGCCCCAGTTTTTCGCCGTCGACTGCGACGGGCACTCCTTTTTCAAACGAAACAGTAACATAAGCGGGCTTGTCGGGCGCGGCCTCGGGCGTGACGCCCATCTCGAGGATTTTGTCATACTGCGGCTCGTTTGCCGGGTCCTCGAGGTCAAGCCCCTCGTGCGAAAGGTGCCAGATGTTTTTGTCTTTTGAATAATTTGTCTCGCGGCTAATCTTGAGCGGAACACCTTTCGCGATGGCATAATCTATTTCCTCGTCGCGCGATTTTATGTCCCAAATGCGCCACGGAGCGATAATTTTCATATCGGGTGCAAAAGCTTTTATCGTCAGCTCAAAACGCACCTGGTCATTGCCCTTGCCTGTGCAGCCGTGCGCGATGGCATCCGCCCCCTCCGCCAGCGCGATTTCCACAATGCGTTTTGCAATGACGGGTCGCGCAAATGATGTACCGAGAAGATATTTGCCCTCGTATTTTGCGCCGGCTTTCATCGTGGGGAAAATGTAGTCTTCGATAAACTCTCTGCGCAAATCTTCAATATATATTTTAGAAGCGCCGGTTTTAAGCGCTTTTTCTTCAAGTCCCTCAAGCTCGTCGGCCTGACCGACGTTGCCCGACACCGCTATAACTTCGCAGCCCGGATAGTTGTCTTTAAGCCACGGTATTATAATCGACGTATCCAGACCGCCCGAGTATGCAAGCACTATTTTTTTAATTTCGTTCGCCATTTCCATTTCTCCGTTCGATATAAAAAATCTTGTGGAGATTATAGCACACGATGTATAAAAATGCAATGTGCACAATGCACAATTATGCATAATTATTCAGATTCAATTTGTCTTTATTACATCCTATTATTTTCCGCGTCTAAAACACGCCTCGGCGCAAATAATAAACTCGGCAAAAAAGCAAAGGAGATGATACTCATAATTATTGATACAACCAACCGCCGAATAAAACGGATTTTAAAAAAGCTGAGGCAAAATAAATCGCAGCTGACCGCTTTTGTGGCGTGGGTTTCGCTCTCCGCGCTTTGTCTTACGATATTAGTTGTTGCAAACCATGCAGTTGAAACGATTGCGTCACGTCTAAAGGACAGCGCGGTTGAGGCGATAGCCACCGAGACCGAAAAAGGCGACGATACAGCCGAAACTCAAGCCGAAGGCGCCGTAAAACGGCAAGCCGACGAGTCCACCGCTCCCGAAACAGGTGCCGACCAAAGCACCAGATCTCGCGAATTTCGGCGCGGGATATGCCCTCGCCCCCGCAGGCGCTCCAAGCCGGATCTTACCACCGAAACAGCGCGGGACGCGTTGCTGCTCGAAGCGGCTGTAGTTTATGAAAAGTATGATGAAATACTATATGCCCAGTGCAGCACCGAAACCAAATCAGCAGAAAGCGATGACGACACGCGCAAACCTGACGAATCCTCGGCAACAAACGCACCGAGCGACACGACCGCCCCTGAAACCACAGAAAACTCCGACCTGCCCGTAAAAAGCGACTACTCTACCAAAGCGCATCACTGGTACTGCAAAAACAACGACAATCACGCCCGCCCGCCACTGCCGGCAGAATTTCAGTTCATAATCCGGCACGACGGCTACTGGATAGGCAAGGAAGGCTGCGGTAAGGTTATATATTTGACTTTTGATGCAGGTTACGAAAACGGTAATATTGCCAAAATTCTCGACATTCTCAAGTCAAAAAAGGTGCCCGCCGCGTTTTTCATACTTGAAAACCTCGCCCGGCGCGAGCCGCAACTGGTAAAACGCATGGCAGACGACGGCCACCTGGTCTGCAACCATACCGCAACCCATAAAGACATGACAAAACTCTCCGAAAGCGAGTTTACAGACGAGCTTGCCAGGCTCGAAAAAGCGGTGAGAGAGCATGCCGGCGTCGAAATTGCGAAATTCTACCGCCCGCCAAGCGGCACGTTCAGCGAGCGCGACCTCGCGCTTGCCAAAAAGCTGGGCTATAAAACAATTATGTGGAGCTATGCCTATGCCGACTGGGATAACAATGCCCAGCCCAAGCCCGACAGAGCGCTTGAAAAGCTGCTCGGTCACACGCACGAGGGTATGGTGCTGCTCCTTCATCCAACATCATCAACAAATGCCGAAATACTCAATGACTTTATCGACCGCTTGATTTCAGACGGTTGGAGATTTGCCACACTGACTGAACTCACCTCCTCCTGACGAGGGTTCGTATGTTCAAACATACGCTTAGGTCATTTATATGCATTGTATGTGTATATTTATTTAAAGTTGTCACATTTGCCGCCGACGCACAGTCGGAAATAGAGCCGTATATTGAGTATGAGACCGAGCCGGTCGACATGCGCGAGCTTGAAAGTCTTTACTACGCCCACGGTGTCACCGGCGCAAGTGCATCGCCGCTCAGCGATAAATACATTGCGCTTACCTTTGACGACGGACCGCATAAATCCTATACGCCCCAGATACTCGATATTTTAAGCGAATACAACGTCAAAGCGACATTTTTTATCGTAGGCAAAAACTGCGAAAAATATCCCGAGCTTGCGGAACGCATTATTGACGAGGGACACGAGATCGGCAACCACACCTACTCGCATTTGACAAACATCGCAAAGGCTGACGAGGGCACAATTCTCCGCGAGCTGCTGCGCGTTGAAGATGCGCTCCATGAGCTGCGCGGGTACAGGCCGAGGGTATTCCGGCCGCCGGGAGGAATTTACAACGCTACAATCGACCGTATCGCCACCCAGCTCAACTATACAGCGGTGCTGTGGAACGTTGATACACACGACTGGAAATGTCCCCCCTCACCAAGAATCGCAAGCGAGGTTTTAAATAAAGTCAAGCCCGGTTATATTATCCTTATGCATGATTACGTTGTCGGCGCGAGTAATACTCCCGCCGCGCTGCGTAAATTTTTGCCGAGCCTGATCGAATCGGGTTACCGGTTTGTCACCGTTACCGAGCTTATAAACATGAGCGGCACGCCCGAAGAATAGGCGTGCCGCTCAGCTTTAAAAACCGCGATTTTTTTACACGCAGCAGGTTGCAATCCATCAAAAATTGTGCTAAAATAATCCTAAACCACCGGGAGGTAAAACATAGTGGCAACTGCAAATGTAATGCTTATTAGAGCTCAAAAGCGGCGTGAAGTTGTCCCTGCGCTCCAGCAAGTGCTCACCGAGTTCGGCTGCCTTATCATGACCCGTCTCGGGCTGCACGAGGCCGGCGACACCTGCTCCGATGAGGGGCTTATCATCCTTCATCTTATAGACGACGCAGACGAAATCAAACGTTTTGAAGGCGCGCTATCCAAACTTGATGGCATAAAATACAAAGTGGTTAGAATATAACCATAAAACACAGCCCCGCAAGTCAAAAGTGACCTGCGGGGCATTTTACTTTGTTGTCCTTTTCAATCTATCGCCTCGTCGATGCGTTTAGCGAGTGCCTCGCGCGTGACTGTTCGGCGCAGATAGCGGTGTTTGCCGCTCGGGTCGGGTGTGAAATTTGTCATGCCGTCGTCCGACACTCTGATTTTGCCAGGCTCTGACAGCTCAAGCTCCGCGCCGCAGCCGTATACTGCATACAGCGCTGTAGCAGGGTCCCATGAGTCGCGTCCGCCGCTGCTGCCGTGCAGTATGTAGGAAAGCGACGACGGCTGATTGTGCCCGTATTTTTTCACCATTTCGCTGCCCGAATACACCTGCAATCCCGCCTCAAACGGCAGAACCGTCACAGGTACCGGAGATTTCTCAAACACGCCCGCCGCGCCGGCTATGTCGTTGACAATGTTGAACTCCGGGCGTGGCTGCTCGCCACCCTCGAAGGACTCAAACCATCCGCCCATTATAACAATTTCGTCGAGCTTGCGCATTGCAAGCGTTACGCCGTCAAGCGGCGAGTGCTCGTCCGGCTCCGAGCTTAAAAACGCATTTATATTGGGCAGCGGGCCCGTTGCAACCAACGTTACTTTCTCGGCAGAACCGACAAGCAGCGCGCGAATGAGCGATACGGCGTCTGAAACCGGCGCAATGTCGCTTGGGAACGCCTCTGCGACGCCCGCCGAGTAGTTGTCGCCGTGTGGATAATAGTTTTCAGAAGGCTTGCAAAGCGAACCGATGGGTACGTCCTTTCGCCCATACTGCTCGAGTATCGCTCCGACACACGGTGCGGCCGTTTCATAGGGTGACGAAAGCGTTACAGCCGCAAGCTCGCAATGCCCGCGCTTCTCCGCGGAAAGCAAAAGGCACAGTGCGCCGACATCGTCGCAATCGCAGCCGATGTCGGTATCAAAAATTATCTTTTTCATTTTGTTTACCCGCATTTTTTATATTTTTATCCGGTTATTTACAGTTATTATAATCATTTGCCTCCGGGGTGTCAACAATCAAAACGGACAATACACCGCTTGGAGGTGATCAGATATTTTCCCTCGTGAAATAAAAGCACAGGCAAGACGCTTTCTTCGCAAAAGCGGCGCACTTCCGTCTCTTGCCGCCATGGCTACAGTTGCGGTGCTTGTCGCAATGGCATGTAAAAGCGTTGTAAAAGCATTTTTTTCATGGCCCTCGCTTGAGTTTGTCACCGCAAGCAGCAGCATAACGCCCGACACGCCGGTCGGCAGCATACTTACCGAGCAGATAACCGTCCCGGCCATGACCGCGCTTGATATGGCAGCCGCAGTTTCGTCCGATCTGTTGACTCTCGCACTGCTTGCGCCTATAATCGCCGGAATGATGCTCTGTGCGTTGCGGGCGACAAGCGAATTTGACCTTAACCTGACTTCGTCGCGCCGTGGTTTGTCATCATACTGTGCCGGAGGGCTTGGCTATTTCTTCGCATCCGCGCATAACTACCGACGCGCGCTTGCACTGGCAACCTCTGCCGTATTGCGAGCTGTATTTTGGTTTGCGCTGGTGCTGTTGCCGCTGTGGGCGGTATCCGAGGCGGGCGGCATGCTTGCATTTGCAGCGGCATATATCCCTGCCGGATTCCCGCTGCTGCCGGCAGCTATTGCATTGTCGCTGTTTTTTCTGCTGCTCGGGTTTTTTATGCGCACGCGCAGATACCTTGTCTCCCCGATTTATATTGAAAACCCAGAGCTTACGCTGAGAGAATCGGCGCGGCGCTCGGCAAAACTCATGCATGGTCACCGCATGGCAGCCGCTTCGCTTGAGCTTGGGTATATAGCATGGTGGCTGCTTGGATTTTTCACGCTCGGGATTGTGCTTGCGCTTTTTGTGCTTCCCTATTACCTGTGCTGCCGCGCGATTTTTTATCGCCGCATTGTGGATTTACAGCAGCAGAAAGAGGAAGCATAAATTCCCGGCCAATACCGAACTGTTTTCTTGGCAGACATTAATTTACCTCTTAAAGCGAGCTTTTAACCGGCAAAATTGCGCCGGTCATATTGCGAAAAACTAAGCTGCGGCAAGACTGTCTTTCTGCCGCAGCATTTTCACTTTTATGTAACTCTTTACATATTGGAAAATTTAAGTTATTATTGTATAATAAGCAAATCCGTTTTTTTACTCCCGCAACACTATTGACACGATTGACGCCTCGGCGACGTCGAAAATGCAGTAAAACGAAAACTTTGCTGTGGAGGAAACGGTATGAACAAAACATCATATCTTGCACCCGATCCTGTAATCGTTTATAGGTCCCCATCCCCGCGTGATATTTACGCATACAGTCCCGGTATACTTGTCGCTGATAAAGGAAGGCTTGTCTGTACTTTCGACCTCGGCGGGCCGGGCGCACAGCAACTCTCCGGCTCGGTACCCTCGTGCGACCGCTGGTCACTCGGCAAAATTTACACCTCCGACGACGGCGGAAAAAGCTGGGTACACCGCGCCGATTTCCCGTTTTTGCATGCCCGGCCTTTTATTGCGGGCGGCGCTATATATGTTATCGGTCATGCCGGCGACATACATATCATACGTTCGACCGATAACGGCGAGACTTGGAGCAAGCCGCATAAGCTTACACAGGGCGAAAACTGGATGTCGGCCTGCTGTAACGTACTGCACGACAAAGGCTATGTTTACCTCGCCATGGAGCGGCTGCCTGCGCCCGGATGGCAAAACATGGAGCCGGTGCTTCTCAGAGCACCGGAGCATAGCGACCTGCTTGATGCGAGTTCATGGACGTTTTCCGACACACTGCGCGCCGCGGACACTATAGATATGGACAAAACTGCCTATACTCCCATCCCGTTTTACGACATCAACAAAAACAGCGGCGCAGAGGTTTTACCCGGCAAACTCCGAGCCGGCGCGCCCGGTTGGCTTGAGACTAATGTAACGCGCATATACGACCCCTCGCATATTTGGCATGATCCCTCTGGGCGCACATACCATCTTTTCGCGCGTTTTCATTACGGCGGGACAAATTTCTGCGCGATGTTTTTGGCCACTGAACGTGACGACGGCGGAATCTCGCTCGGCTTTGAGAAAAATCCGTCGGGACGCAACGTCGCATTCCTCCCCATGCCCGGCGGACACATGAAGTTTTATATTTTGTATGACAATGTAACTAAACTCTACTGGCTGCTTTCCACGCAATCGACAGACAGCATGATAAAACCGGAGCTGTTGTCTGCTGACCGCTATAATCTGCCCAACAACGAGCGACAGCGGCTTGTTCTGCATTTTTCAAAAAATCTTGTCGACTGGTGCTTTGCCGGAATTGTTGATGTCGGCGAAACGCAGCGCCAGGCACGCCACTACGCCTCGATGGCGATAGACGGCGATGACCTTCTCATTGTCAGCCGGTCGGGCGACAAAGATGCATTCAGTGCACATGACACCAATATTGTTACTTTCCACAGAATAAAAAGTTTTCGCAGGCTTGTCAATTAAAGCATGAACTTGCCATAACACTATTGGAGGAACAGTATATGAGCCTTAAAAAATTTTCCGGTATTTTCCCCGCACTGTTTACCCCGTTTAGAGAAGACGGCTCCATTGACGAAAAAGCAACCGAACAGCTCATTGAAATGAATCTGCGGCGAGGTGTCAAAGGGTTTTATGTCGGCGGCAGCAGTGCTGAGGCATTTCTCATGACCGTGGAAGAGAGAATGCTTGTGCTTCGGCTTTGCTCGGACATAGTTGGAGGCCGCGCGACAATGGTTGCCCAAATCGGCGACGCATCAGAGGACAAAGCGCTGCGGCTCGCCTCGTTTGCCTGGAGCTGTGGATACGATGCGGTGTCGGCGGTAACGCCTTTTTACTACAAATTCTCATTTGAAAATATCAAAAGCTATTATCGCAACATTGCCGAAGCGTCCGGCCTGCCGCTGATGGTCTATTACATACCCTCCCGCTCGGGGGTATCTTTCACGCTCGACCAGGTACTTGAGCTCATGGATCCTGACTATGTGCTTGGCATGAAGTTTTCTTGTCAGGACCTTTTCACGCTCGAACGGGTCAAATCGGCATATCCCCAAAAGCCTGTGCTGTTCGGAGTTGACGAAATGCTCACCGCCGCCCTTGCGATCGGCGCCGACGGAGCCATAGGCTCGACATACAACTTCATGCCCGAAAAAGCGGTCGGTATAATCGGCGCCGTTGAAGCCGGCGATCTCGCCGAGGCGCAGCGACTGCAAGCGGAAATAAACACCGTTGTCGCCTGCCTGTTCAAAGTCGGATTGTTCGAAGGCTCAAAAGCGCTGCTTTCGATGATGGGACTGGACATCGGCTATTGCCGCCGCCCGTTCGGCCGTGTGTCGGCGGAAGGGCTGACCCTCCTGCGCGAGGTTGCACTCCCGCTTATGCAGCCCGTAAAATGAAATATGCCGGAAAGGAAACCTCCTTTCCGGCTGTGTTTAAAACTTGACGACGCCTTTTTTGATTATTATGTTGGCATAAATTGCGCGCTCGCCCGTCATGAGTATTGCATACGCTTTTTTGGCACGCTCGTAAAAGGCATGCCGCTCCATAAACTCAAACGGGACGGTTGTGTACTTGTCGACGATGGCGCGAAACTCGTTCCAAATAGGTATCTCGAGTGCTTCGTCCTGTGGCGCTTTTGCCATAAGCGCGACCGGCGGCGCATACTCGTCGAGCGGGAAAAGTGTGAGTATCGCGTCAAGCAGCTCCGGTACACCGTGCCCGTCGGCACGCAGCAAAATCGAATTTTTGGCGCATGACGCGCCGGGGAAGTTTCCGTCTGCTATAACAATCTCGTCGCCGTGCCCCATCTCGCACAGCACCTTGAGCAGCTCGGGCGAAAGGATAGGCGGTATTCCGCAAAGCACAACAGTCACCTCGCTGTTTTTGCTAATTATAACACGCTGTGCGCTGTTTTACCAGAGTTTTCTGTTAATTTTTGCTTTGAAAACATGAAGAAAATCTATCAATAAATTTATACAATCGGTTGATTTGCGTCTGTATTTATGGTAGTATTTAGAGGGTACATATAAAGCAATTGGGAGGACATGCCGATGTTTAATCTCGAGCGACTAACACGTCCCCTGAATTTCAAAAGAGCCCGCGTTTCAAGCTATGATAAAAGCGGCGGTAACGCTGACGCATGGCCTATAGCACCCGGCGAAACCAAAGTGCTCGCCGATCTGACCGGGCCCGGCGTTATCTCGCATATCTGGTTCACTATTTCATCACCGGATCACTATTACCTGCGCAAACTTGCACTGCGCATCTATTGGGATGGCGAGGCAAACCCGTCGGTCTCCTGCCCCGTCGGTGACTTCTTCGGGCTTGGCCACTCAGTATCCATGACCTATTCCTGCGCGCTGTTTTCGACCTCCTGCAACTCAGGAAGAGACGGCGGGTCGGTCGGCGACGGCGTGGCAATGAACTGCTGGGCACCCATGCCATTCCGCAAATCGGCACGCATCGAGATTACAAACGAACAGGACACACCCGTCAATTCCTTCTATTTCTACATCGACTACGAAATCCACAAGTCGCTTCCCGAGGACACCCTTTATTTCCATGCGATGTGGCGGCGCGAAAACCCTGCTACCGTACCGGACGGCACCGGCGACCCCGCCTATGAGGAAATGCTCAAAGGCCGTAACCTCACCGACAAGTATAATTATCTTATACTCGACGCCGAAGGACGAGGCACTTATATCGGCATGAACATGAGCGTCGACAACCTATGCGGCGACTGGTGGGGCGAGGGCGACGATATGATTTTCATCGACAGAGACCCCGAAAACTACACCTGGCCGCCTGACCTGCACGGTACCGGCAGCGAGGACTACCTCTGTCACGCATGGGGCATGCAGCACACGCACAACCTGCACTGCGGCGAGCCCTGGTGCGAGATAAAGGAAGGCAATCTCCACCACTCGAAGGGCAAGGTTTGCGTCTATCGCTATCATGTCGCGGATCCAATCCCGTTTGAAAAATCCATTCGTGTTTCAATCGAGCACGGTCATGCAAACGACCGCGCAAACGACATCGCGACCGTCGCATACTGGTATCAGACCGAGCCGCATAAGGTATTTGCACCGCTGCCGCCCGCCGAGCTTCGCCTGCCCCGGGAATAACACGGATTAATCTTTGCGGCGCCGCACACAATAACCGGTGACATGGCTTCGCCGGACGGCTGCCATAGCCTTATGACGCGGTTTGCCCGCTTGCTTTCCCAATTGATAATGCCGTTATCCGTCGGATGGCTGCCCGGAGCCGCCATCCCGACGGATAAACTGTGCTTTCATAAACAATTGTAAAGGAGAAAATAAAAATGAAACTTCCTGTAGGACTTCAGGTTTATACCGTGCGCGATCATGCGGAACGTGATTTCGCCGGTACAATGAAAAAAATTGCCGAAATCGGCTACAAATATGTAGAGCTCGCCGGCCTTTATGGGCTTGAGCCCTCCGCCGTCAAGTCCGCACTTGACGAAGCCGGGCTGGTAGCAATCTCTGCGCATGTGCCCTTCGACGAGCTTTCGGGTGACACCGACAAAGTGCTCGACATCTACAAATCACTCGGATGCGAGTATGTCGCCGTGCCCTATCTTTCCGACGAGTACCGTCCTGGCGCCGAAAAGTTTGAGTTTGCGCTCTCCGAGATAGCACGTATCGGCAAAGCATGTGCGGAGCGCGGCATGCTGCTGCTCTATCACAACCACGACTTTGAGTTTGTCACCATGCCCGACGGCAGCTTTGGGCTGGATTACATGTACTCTCATATCCCCGCCGAGCATCTTGCGACCGAGCTTGATACCTGCTGGGTACGCGTTGCCGGACAAGACCCCGCCGCGTATGTCCGCAAATATACCGGTCGCGCACCTATAGTCCATCTCAAGGACTATGTAGGCGAAAAGACCGAAGGAATGTATGACCTCATCGGTCAGGAGAAAACCTCTGTGCAGACCAATAAGTTCGAATTCAGGCCTGTCGGCTCCGGCGTTCAGAATATTCCCTCAATTCTCGATGCCGCCGTCGATGCCGGCGCCAAATATGTCGTCGTCGAGCAGGACCAGACATACGATATGGCCTCGCTCGAGGCAGCAAAGCGCAGCTTCGATTATCTTGCCTCTCTAAAATAAAGCGAAAATAAGCTAACAGCCAAAAAGCGCTCCGATGCGACCATAAGACCATAAAGAATGGCCGCACCGGAGCGCTTCGATTATTTTAAACAGGGGATCATAAAAGCAGCTATGTTCATCACTTTATTTTTTGCGTTTGCCGGCTGCGATTGCTGCGGAGGCGGTTGCCACAGCGGCAGCGGCTGCAAAAAACATCATATCAAATGTTTGAGGAGCGACCTGCACCTGCGAGGGCTCTTCCTCTGCCGGAGCATCTTCGGCAGGAGCCTCGGTTTCGGGAGCAAAGATGAGCGGATCGGGACCGGCGACCAAGGTTACATCAATCAGCGCGCTGGTATTTTCCCAGTAGGCCTCATTTTCATCGGAGTGTGCCCAGAAGACATAACCGTCGCGCACACCGTCGCCGTCAAAGTCGTCATTTATACTTACCGTATATCCGATTACGGTGCCTTCCTGCGGCTTTATGTCCGAAAGATAAGGCACATACAACTCAATTATGTAACCCGTATCTGTGAGGACAACGGCGCTCTCTGCCACTTCGTATACATTTTCGTTGCCCGTATAATATATTTCGTGGCCGTCAGACGCCTTGCAGAAGTGCCAGTCGCCGGGGTCGGTTGCATAGCCCATGGCCTTTGTATTCTTTTCGGACACCCAAAAATCGACCGAGTTTCTCGCGTCAACGTCATTTTCTGTTATGCTTTCGTCTCCTACGACGGCAAGCAAGTACAGACCGGATTCATCCCAGAGTATTTTTGTGTAGCTGTTTGAAATGTCATATTCATCGGGAAGCACCTGTTTTGAGGTGTATTCCCATATTTCGTCTATCTGCCCGTCGATAACAGGCTTAACAGTAGCGTATGCTGCGGTGGTACCATGATCGGCGGCAAAAACCGACAGCGACATAACGAGTATGAGCACAGACAAAAATAATGCAAATTTCTTCATGCTCTATTCTCCTTGTCGTTTTTTATTTTCGACACAATTAAATGTTATCACATTAGTGATATAAACACAATAAATTATTCTATCATCGCATGTATTTTTGTATCATTTATCCGCATTTGGTTTCACAAATGCATTTTTTTGCCTTCGCCGCGTTTCGATACTCCGTGCATGTCATGCCGGTATATTTTTTAAAAGTTTTCATAAAATAACTCGCATTGCCGAAACAAAGGTGAGAGGCAAGCTCGCTTATGCTTATATCCGTCATCGCAAGCAGTTTTTTTGCCTCTTCAATCCTGCGGTTTGTGAGATATTTTGTAAAAGTCGTGCCAAGCTCGGAGGCTATAAGCCTTGACAGGTGCGAAACACTGACATAGAGCGCCGCGGCGGTGTGCCTTACGTTGATTTTATTATATAGGTTCTTCTCTATGTAGGCTTTGAAATTTTCGATTATCTTTGACTCGGTGCATTTTATCCAGCGGTTATCGTATATGCTCTGTGCACATATTTCAAGAAAATAGACCAGCGCTTCGAGTTTTCGACCTTCAAGTACCGGCATCGCTGCATAAGCCTCCCGCAAATCGGCGTCAAGAGCATCGTCGAGCTTGTCTTTATCAATGAAGCTGACGATTTTACTGTACTGTTCTGCCTGGTATCCATATTTGATCTGACCTATCATAAGCGCGCAAATCAATTCGTCTTCGGCCATTACCGGTATTATTGCATCGGTGAAACCGGCGTGACATTTATAGATATAAGCTTTTTTTGTGACTTTCGCATATTCGAGAGCACGCAAATCACATTCCCTGCATTTCCGAGTAAAAAGCGGGCTGTGATAGCGCACTTTGTCGCAAAAACGCAGCTCGTCGTAATTCGACGATTTAACCGGATGCTCAAGTAAAATATTCATGTTAGCATCATGTATGCCCACTCTTAATCCTGATATGGTGTAAAACTCGACGAGCATTTTCTGCACCTGCGGATCAAATATATATTCAATCATATCGAGCCTCCGAATCGGAAATTGGCAACCCTTTGTATTATACCTAATATTTGTGCTGCTCGCAACAATTTACACCAAAATTACTACAAATTTAGACATAATTTTACGTTTAAACAAAAAAGCGAAGGACCTTTGATAAGGTCCTTCGCCCATATCTAAAGCGTTAGATTGAACCGACTGCGCCGTGAATCGGGGGCAGCGGATGAGGACGTACGATTTCTCCGCCGTTTTCGTAGGATTCGATCGCAGCGAAGATGTACTCCATCGTTGCAAGCGCATCGCGGCCGCTGGAGCGCAGGTTGTCAAGCGGCACACCGTTTGAAACGTCCTCGAGGAACGCGTGGATGCGGCGCGGGAAGGTGGAGTTGAAGTCGGTTATTCCGGTGTTCATAACCTCGGGTTCGGCACCGGATTTATAGTAGGTGAGTTTTTCCACACAGTTTTCGATTACAAATGTACCCTTTGTACCGGCAAGCTCGAAGCTCCACCAGCCGCCCAGACCGAACATGGCATCGCCGCGCTGAGAAAGCAGATAGCCAACGCAGCCGTTTTCAAATTTCATATGTATGCTCTGGATGGACAGCATAAGGTCGCTTGCAGAGCGTCTTACGCCGGGCTTATCCATAAAGGCCTGAACATGGGTTACGTTACCGCAGAAGTAGCGCATGACCGAGAAGGGGTGGGTCAAAAACGCCTTTGCATGCGAGTACGGGCGGTCCCAACGGGGTGCGCCGGTGCCGCCATAGCCGGCCTCGGAGCCGTTGAAACCTACTTTGTTGATGCAGTAAACCTGCTCGCCTATCTGGCCTTCGTCCATGTACTTTTTGGCGCGTTCTGCCGGCAGCGAGAAATAGTGGTTGAGGTTGCAGCCGAGATAAAGACCTTTTTTGTAAGCATAGGCCACCATCTCGCGCGCCTCGGTGATTTCGTTGGAGATGGGCTTTTCGACAAGCACATGTTTGCCGGCATCGAGCGCTTCCATTGTAGGCTCATAGTGCCAGCTTCCGTTTTCGTAACCGGAGGTGCATACGTCGACAATGTCGAGGTCGGGATGCGCTTTGAGCATTTCCTTGAGGCTGTAGTATGCGGGGACGCCGAGTCTCTCAGCCGCCTTGTCGGCACGCTCCTTTATGAGGTCGCAGACCGCGACCAGCTCGGCAAGCTCGTCGGCTTTGTGACAGTCGGCATGCAGGTTGCCTATGCCGCCCATGCCGACGACTCCTACTTTCAGCGGTGCTTTCGACATAATGACTTACCTCTTTCAAAAAATTTTACTGCCGAAGTGTTTTATATCTTAATATCTAAAACGCTAGTTGCCTTATTCAAAATTAACCACACGTACGTATCCGTCGCCGCGGTCAAACAGTACATAAACCGATTCTACAGGAGTGCCGTTTTGATATGCGGCAAGCGTATTTAGGCTTTTTGCGAACACAAATCTCTCGGTGACGGTGTATATAGCCGTAATATCGCCGTCGGCGGTGGCATACTTTGATGCCGATATCAGCGTGTCGGCACGCGGCTTGCCTTTTATATCGACAGCCCAAACAGTGCCCGAGGAGCGCGAAAAATAGTCCGTTGACCCGCCCTTCGACTCTATCGAGCCGTAGTAGTCAAACTCCCACGCGGGCAGATACAGATACCCGTCCGCACACAGGCTGCCCACAGTCGCCTGCACACCCGAGATTACCGGCTCCGGCTCGCCGCCGCTTACCGGTACGCGGTAATAATCGTGGCAGTTCACCGCAACGGCAAACTCCGTCACCTCGCCGTTTTCGTCCGTTTCGGTGCGCCCCGGCAGAATCTCATACTCCGGCGCATCCTCGGATTTCACGGGATAATATATGTAGCCGTCGTAGACGAATATACCGGTCGGCGTATCGCAGCTGAAAATGAGCGTCGTCTTTACGCCGTCGCTGCCCCGTTCCGCCCTATACACTCCGCTGTCCTCGCTCATAAAATAGAGCGCGCCGTTTTCCATACCGACCATCACAATATCGGTGCCGTCACCGGCGACGTAGAGTTCCGGCGTGCCACCCGACCGTGGTATCACCCAAATGTCGTGGAGGCCGTCCTGATTTTTGGAAAGGAAATAAATGTCGTCCCCGTACAGCAGAAGCTGATCTATCGGATACTGCCAGTCCTGCAAAACTGTTTCGGTTTCGCCGGTTAGAACCGCAAGGCATGCGATGACATTGTGGCGCACGCCTTTTTTCTGCTCGGCATCGAAATATGTGCGCATCTGCGCATACCAAAGCGAGTGACTGTGCGCCCCCGGGTCGGGTGCCCAGCAGGTCAGCCCGCGAATATAGGCGGGACAACTGTCGTCGGAATGGCTGCAGCCTTTTATAGCGCAAGCCACCTTCGGCTCTATAGTCAGTACGCTTTTATAGTCGACGTTTATGTCTATGTACTGAAATGTATCGGATATTCTTGCCGCATGATACAGCCTGCCGCCAACTATCGCATTCTCGGCCGACAGCACGCCCCGCTCGGGTTTTTTCGCGGGTAGGCACGATACCGCGGCAAAAAGATATGCCAAAGCCGTAGCTGCGACAAACAAAAGGCGGATGAGCCTGCGCATTTATTCGCTTACTTCTTCAACCTTAACGGGTATGCCGCCGTTATCGAGAGATTTTATCGCCGCATGGATAACACGCTGGGCTTCCAATCCCTCGACGCCCGATCCGTTTATCTCTTCGGGCTTTGCGCCCGAGTCGACCTGATCGACAAAAGCTTTGATGCGCGCGCGGAAAGTGTCGTCAAAATTTGAATATCCGCCGAATACAGGGTTGGCATAAGATTCCTTGAGATAGGTTTCGGCCGGATAAAGCACCGCCTCGCGCCACATATCCGAGACGACAAAACGACCTTTTGTACCCGCAACTTCGCAGCGCTCCATCGGATGGCCGCGCGCAATATCATACGAGCTTGTCAGGTGTCCCACCGCGCCGCACTTAAAGCGCATGTTTATAGATGCCGTCGACCAGATTTCGCGGCCGGTCGCCTTGTATGCAAAGCACGAAACTTCCTCAATCGGGCCGCAGTAATGCATCATCATGTTGACGCTGTGCGGGTTGAGCGCCTTGAGGTGATAATACGGTGAGTCGAGCGGCATAAACTTGCCGATCCAAAGCGCCATGTTGCAGAAAAGCAGCTCGCCTATCCGCCCGTCGGCCATCCACTTTTCAGCCTGCCACGCCGCCGGCGTAAAGCGATGGTTGAAATTGATTCCGTAACAGCGGTTAAGGCGCCGCGCGGTCTCGACCATCTCGAGCGCATGTTTGAGGTCGTTTGAAATAGGCTTTTCGCCGAGCACATGACAGCCCGCCTCAAGCGCCTGAATGGTCGGTATGTAGTGGTCGGATGAATACTCGTATCCGCCCGTCGTTATCGAACAAATGTCGGGTTTGAGCGCATCGAGCATCTCTTGAGCGTCAAGGAAATAGGGCACGCCAGCTTCCTCGCCCGCAGCCTTTGCCCGTTCGGGAATGATGTCGCAAACCCCGACAAGCTCTGCATTGGGCAGCTCGCGGTATATTCTTGCGTGGAGCCGTCCTATGTGCCCCATTCCGATTACACAAACGCGTTGCATGGCAATATACCTTCTTTATTCATACGGGCACTCGCCGACGGGCCGGACGCCATGGGGGTATATACCCCGGCGCCGACCCTCGGCGATATGTCCGCGTATTTTTTTGTACAGCCTAAACGGCGATGTACAATATCAGGCCTTTTCCGTGTATGCTTTTTGCGTGCTATGTTTACTGCTGATTTTTGCGCTTTTCGCCGAGCTCCTGCAGGCGGCGGGCAGTTTCGGGGTCGCCGATGTGCATCGAATTATATGCTTCGTCCGAGCTGGTGAAAGGATGTCCGAATCCATTCCACTTGTCTGCGTTGGAGTAAATGGGCGCCTCTCTGCCCGTCTCGGCGGTACGCTTTGCGATATGAGCGTTAATTTTGTCGGTGTAAAGCTTTACAATATCTGGATACTGGTCGGCGACGTTGTGGTTTTCGCCCGGATCCATGATAAGATTGTAAAGCTCGACGGACGGCTTGTAGTGGAAGTCGGGCTCGAGGGCCAAAATCAGTTTCCACTCGGGCGTACGCCAGCCGTGTTTGCGCATCCAGGTCGCCTCGGTTATGTACATTTCGGGCTCCTGCGGCGCCTTGCCCGCAACAACGTCAAACAGGTTGCGGCCGTCGAACTTAATGTCGGTTTCAATGTCCATCAGATACAGCAGCGTGGGCATTACATCCTTGAGCTGGCATATATCGTTATAGCGCTTGGACACGCCTTTGAGCTTGCGCGGATACTTGATTGCAAAGGGAATGGACAATGTGCACTCATAGAGGCCGTGATGGTCGAAATAGCAGTCATGCTCATAGAGTGTTTCGCCGTGGTCGGAAGTGAATACCACAATAGTATCTTCGGCGATGCCCAATGCCTCAAGCTTGTTGAGCATAATCGAGATACACGCATCCATATACGCTATAGCACCGTCATACTGTGCGCATATATACTCCGCATCGGTGCATCCCGGCGGGAACCAGGTGCGGAAATAATCGCAGAAAGGCTTGAAGTTATAAACAGGTTCCAGCGATTTATTGTTCGGATCAAATTCGTCGCCCGTATAGAACATCCGCTCAAAGGGTTCGGGAGGAAGATAAGGCGAATGTGGATCCATGTGCCGCAGGAACAGGAAGAAGGGTTTGCCCTCATCGACAAGCCTTTCAAGCTCGGGAATAGCAACCTCGTTCATGCTCTCGGCTTTGCGTGAGCGGCCCTGCTCCCAGCCGCCCCATGTCACCTTGGCATCAAGCTTGCGATCGAAAGGTATCTGGTCATAGCTTATCGCCGTTGTGTTATAACCATGTTCGCGCAGAAGTTCCTGCAGCGATTTGCAGCCGGCTGCCACCTTGCCCTGATGGCGCAGCGCCACAACGTCGGTCGAGAAGCAGTCCATACCGGTCAGCATGGACGCATAGCCGGGTGTTGTGGGTATCGACGGGCTGAACATCTGATTAAAAATGACACTATCGGTTGACAGATAGCGATCTATATGGGGGGTCGTAAGCTTATGATAGCCGTAAAGGCTCATACGATCGCGGCGCAGGCTGTCTATGCCGAAAAACAGGATGTTGGGCTTTTTGGCGGACATTTTATCACCTCATTAATTTCTTAGATGGTGGGTATCTCTATTTTCACTTCCTCGCGAGAAGCAGAGGAACGGATAATGCCGTCAATAATCGCCTGGTTGTATATAATCTGACTTGTCGGAATAGGTGCAAGCCCGCCGGTCTTAACGGCGTCGACAAATGCGCGCACCTTGCGCTCGAAGAGGTTCTGCTGACCCTCCTGGTCAAGCGGTATCTCGGTGTGTGTGGGGGCGCCGTCTTCGGCGTCGTGCATCAGCGTGATGGCGCCTATCGGGCCGTCCCACGCGCCGCCCCAGAGGTTGTAGTGTGGCTGGCGAACCTTCAGACCCGCATCGGTACCGAGGAATATAAAGTCGCCGGTGGTGTCCATGTGCATTGCCCAGCTCATACGGAAATCGAGTGTGATATCGCCCTCGAGCCGTATGAACGCTGCGGAAAAGTCGTCGACCGAAAAACGTTCGGATTCGGGGTAATATTTGGGGTTTTTGCCGAAATAGTCATACGCCATTGCCGAAACCGTAAGGGGTTTGGGATACCCAATAGTGTTAAGCGCAAAGTCAAGCGCATAGCAGCCTATATCCGCAAGTGCGCCGACGCCCGCCTTGTCGCGATCGATAAATGTCCCGCCCGGGATTCCTCTGCGGCGTCCGCCGCCGGTCTGGATATAGTATACCTTGCCCAGTTTGCCCGAGGAAACAATCTCTTTAACCTTTTTAGAGTTTACGTCATAGCGGGGCTGGAAGCCAACCGAAACAATTTTGCCCGATTTTTTCTCGGCGCGCATAATGTCGATGGCTTCATCAAGTGTAACGGTCATGGGCTTTTCAAGCAGAACATGCTTGCCGGACTCCAGCGCCGCAATTGTACACTCGGCGTGGGTAGAGTTGTATGTGCATACACTGACGGCGTCAATGTCGTCGCGCTTGCAAAGCTCCTCGGTGTCCTCGTATGCCGTAGCATCGGTGAGCCCAAACTCGTCAAGGAACTTGCGTGCTTTTCCGGGGATTATGTCCGCTCCGGCAACAATTTCAACGTCGTCAAAATTAAGATATGATCTGGCATGTGCGTGAGCGATTCCTCCGCAGCCGATGATTCCAATACGCAGTTTTTCCGCCATTGAATTGGTTCCTTTCACTTTATGAAAATTTACATTTGTATTAATTTTTTGAAGCCCAGCCTATTATAACTCGTACGACCAATATTGTCAACAATCGTCAGCCATAAAAAGCAAAGGAATATACTATAAAAGCAATCTCAGCCCCCGTCTGCGTGCACATTATGACCGAAACTTGTTGCCGTAGTGCAATTTATTCCATTTTAATCCATTCACAAATCAAGGCGTGTATTTTTTGCACAGAATTGCGATTGCCTTGCATATAANNCTTGCATATAATAAAATTAATTTCAGAAAAATTGCAAGAATAGTATTGCAATATTGCAATCATGGTGCTATAATATCATGCAATAATCGTTTTATAGCGCGTAAATGAAAGAGAGTGTGTTCATATTATGCATCTGTCACCCAAAGATAATCCAAAACTGTATTTCTCGCATAAAACAAATCTGCTTGAGCAATCGGCATATCGCTATCAACTGCAGGAGCGGGACGAACCTAATTTATATCGCGGCCTATTTGATTACGACTCTGTGCCGAAGGTTTCGTTCAACCACCGCACGGTGCCGATGGATATGCCTGCGGAAATCTGGATGACAGACACAACCTTCCGCGACGGGCAGCAGTCAACCTCACCCTTCACGGTCGAACAGATTGTGCACCTTTATAAGCTGCTCAATAAGCTCGGCGGCCCGAAAGGACTTATCAGGCAAACCGAGTTTTTCATATACACCGAAAAGGATCGCCGCGCGGTCGAAAAATGTCTTGAGCTCGGATACCGGTTTCCCGAAGTAACAAGCTGGATCCGCGCCTCCGAAAAGGATTTCGAGCTTGTAAAGTCGCTGGGCATAAAAGAAACCGGCGTGCTTGTATCCTGCTCCGACTATCATATATATAAAAAGATGAACCTCACGCGCAAGTCCGCAATGGAAAAGTACCTCGGAGTTGTGCGGCAGATACTTGAAAGGGGCATCAGGCCTCGCTGCCATTTCGAGGATATTACGCGAGCCGATTTCTATGGATTTGTTGTGCCGTTTGCGGAAGCGCTCCGCAAGCTCGGTGAGGAATACGGTATTCCCGTCAAAATCCGCGCATGCGATACCATGGGTTATGGTGTTCCGTATCCGGGTGCTGCCCTGCCACGCAGCGTGCCGGGGATAATATACGGATTGCGGCACTATGCAGGCATACCAAGCGAGCTGCTTGAATGGCACGGGCACAACGATTTTTATAAAGTCGTTGTAAACGCTTCCACCTCATGGCTTTACGGCTGCTCGAGCGTCAACTGCTCGATGCTCGGCATCGGCGAGCGCACCGGCAACTGCCCGCTTGAAGCGATGGTTATTGAATACTGCAGTCTGCGCGGCACCGACGACGGCATGAATCTACCGGTTATCACCGAGATAGCGCGCTATTTCGAGGACGAAATAGGCTATGAGATACCCGAGCGCACGCCGTTTGTCGGGCGCAACTTCAATGTCACGCGTGCCGGCATCCATGCCGACGGCCTGCTGAAAGACGAAGAAATCTACAATATATTTAATACTAAAAAACTGCTCGACCGTCCGGCGTTGGTCGCCGTCGACTCTCACAGCGGTCTTGCCGGAATCGCGCATTGGATAAACAGCTACTTCCGCCTAAGCGGTACGCCTCATGCTATTGACAAGCAAACCGAAATCGTGAGGCTCATGAAAGAGCGCGTCGACGCGGAATACGCCGCCGGACGCAACACTGTGATGGGGGACGGCGAGCTTGCAAACATGCTCCGCGAGATAGATTTTGCCGAATACAAGAGGCTGTCGCATATTCACCTGCGCCGTAAGAGCGATATTGCCGACTAAAAAAAGCCCGAGCTTGACGCTCGGGCTCAAACAATGTCCACTTATTACAGTGAACTTTGAGTTTTTTATACACATCCGCCGCGATTGCGGCGGATATTATATTTTATGCAGTTTTCGCTCGTGGGTCACGGCTGTGCAGGATTATCTTGCGCGGGCATTTCAGCACGCACTTGCCACAGGAAGTGCACTTTGAGTAATCAATTTCCGCAAGGTTGTCTTTTACATGTATTGCGTCGTATTCGCAGGCTTTCTCGCAAAGCCTGCAGGCTATGCAGCCGACATCGCAGTAGGAGCGAGTTGTTTTCCCGTTGTCTAAAGAGTTGCAGCTCACCCAGTGGTCGCTTTCATACGGTATCAGCTTTATAACTTTTTTGGGGCAAGACTGCACGCAAACCCCGCAGCCTGTGCAGCGGTTGTAGTCAACAACCGCGATGTCATCCTTTATTTCTATCGCGTTAAATTTACATGCCGCGACGCAGGTCCCGTGACCTATGCAGCCATTGGGGCAAAGTTTGTCCCCGCCCGCAAGTCTCATTGCGGCATTGCAGTCGGCCGGGCCGTCATATTTATATTTCAGTTTCGCCTTCCCGTGTGTGCCGCTGCACATGACTTGTGCGCGCATGCGATTTGGAGCCACGACGGGCAGGCCCATTATGTCGGCTATGGCCTTTGCGGTTTCGACGCCGCCGGCGGTGCAGGCATTTACTGCGGCATCTCCGCGGGCGATAGCCTCGGCAAGCGCCGCGCAACCTGTATAGCCGCATCCTCCACAGTTTGCGGCGGGCAGCGCGTCGACAATCGCCTCGACGCGCGGGTCAACCTTGACGGCAAATATCTTTGACGCCAGGGCGAGCACAGCTCCCAACACCACGCCGAGCGCTGTAAACCAAACAAACGCCCAAATTATATTTGAAAGGTCCATATAAAGTTTATCCTTTTATTATATTATTTTGACTGGATATTTTTAGCCGCTCATATGCCGAGGTTAATGCTCGAAAAGCCCGAAAACGCCATAGCAATCAGTCCAGCCGTCACAAGTGCAATCGGTATGCCCTCAAACGAACGCGGCGGATTTGCGACTGCCACCCGCTCGCGCACACCCGCGAATATCACAATCGCAAGCGTAAATCCGACGGCTGCGGAAAAACCGAAGGCCACCGACTTTATAAAATTGTAATCGCTTTCGACGCTGAGCAGTGCCGCACCGAGCACCGCGCAGTTTGTGGTTATCAGCGGCAGATATATGCCCAGTGCGCCATACAGCGCCGGCACATATTTGCGCAAAAACATTTCTATGAGCTGAACAAGCGAAGCTATAACGAGTATGAAGGCAATTGTCTTCAGATACTTAAGCTCAAAAGGCACGAGTATCAGGTTATATATAAGATTGGTCGCCGCGCTTGCCAAAGTCATGACAAATACAACCGCAAACCCCATGCCAAGCGCGGTGTCCGGCTTTTCGGACACGCCCAAAAACGGGCAAATACCCAAAAAGCGCGTAAATACAAAGTTTTCCACCAATACGGCGGTAAACATTATAAGCAGTATTTCCGTCATTTGCCTTCATCCTCCCCGCTCGGAACAAACTCAAGCTCGCTTGCGTGCGGAGGCACTCCTCCACCGAGCGCCGCATCCTCCGCAAACTCGTCGGCGAGTGTCTTGTCAAGTTGTTTTTTGCGATAGCGCTCTGCAATTGCAAGCAGCTTGTTTACCGCTGCGACTATAAATCCGAGCGTTAAAAATGCGCCGGGCGGCATTATAAATATCAATGCCGGCGGAATTGCGTCACCGAATATCGGAAAACCAAGCAGCGTCCCGGCACCGAGAAGCTCGCGTATTGCGGCAAGCATTGTTAGTGCAAGCGTGAAGCCCAGTCCCATCGCAAGCCCGTCGACAACCGACGGCAGCACGCGGTTTTTAGAGGCGAACGCCTCTGCCCGCGCAAGTATGATGCAGTTGACAACGATAAGCGGGATAAACACGCCGAGCGCGGCGTCGAGAGCCGGCAAAAACGCCTTTATAAGCAGCTCTATTGCGCTGACAAAACCCGAAATTATGACTATATAAGCCGCAATTCTGACCTGCGGCGGTATCAGCTTGCGCAAAAGCGATATAAACAGGTTTGAAAAAACAAGCACAAGCGTTGCGGCAATGCCCATGCCAATGGCATTATCTATCGACGTGGTCGTCGCAAGCGTCGGGCAGGTGCCAAGCAGCTGCACAAGCGTGGGGTTGTTGTCGAGCAAGCCTCCTCGCAGCTGCTGGGCAAACAACGCAAGCGAATATCTTGCCGCCTTTTTATTTTCACCGGTCATCACTCGCCGCCCCCTTCCGCATCATTTGTAGCCGACGCTTCGGAATCCGTTTCAGGTGTCGCCGATGCCTGGTCATCCGTTTCGGCGCTATTTTCCGTAGCCGACGCTTCGGCATCGGTTTCGGCTGTTGCCGACGCCTCGCCGTCGGTTTCAGGTGTCGCCGATGCCTCGCCGTCCGTTTCCTTGGTGGCCGACGCCTCTTCGTCTATCTCGGCAGGCTCAGAAACGCCTGCAAGTTCATCAAGCGCGGCTTTAACGCCTACATATACGGCTCTCGACGAAACTGTTGCGCCGGCAAGCGCGTCAATATCTCCACCGAACGTTATGTCGGATGTTTTGCCTTTAAACTGATTTAAAAACGACTCGCCAGCAATGAGTGTACCTACTCCCGGCGTTTCACGCATGTTAAGAACAAGCACGCCGGTCACTTTGTGGCCTGGCGAAACTCCAACGGCAATAGATACCTCGCCGCCAAATCCCTTCGGCGAGGCAAACACACAGTATCCGACAGTCTCCCCGCCTTTTTTAACCGACGTTATGCCGGTAACCGGCGCGGAGAACTCTTTTTCAATCTCCTCGGTTAAGTCAAAATCCTTAAAAAGAGAAGAAATTGCCGCTTCCGCCTCACGACGCCTGTTTTCGGCTATCCTGTCGACAGTTATTGAATTAACAAAGGCAAGAAGCAGCGCAATGCACGCGCAAATCAGCGTAAGAGTGCCTGCGACGCGCAGATAATAGCCGGCGCCCGAGCTTGATTTTGATGTGTTTTCTTTTTCCTCCGGTTTGACCGGCTGCTCGCCGGCTTCCTCTGCTATTTCGGCTGCGGTTTCCTCGGAGGCTTTGAAAAGCGTCTCCTCACCGGGAGTAAGACTTTCGGCAAACTCTGCGGTGGTCTCGGGGTCGTAACACCCATGAGACACCCTCTCCGGCTGTGCGCCCTCGTCAGGCTCCGAAGAGGCGCCCTTCTCCGAGCCGGCATCTCCTTCCGCTTCGAGTGCGGCGCCTTCGGCACTTCCGCTTATACTCGACTGAAATGAAGCCCCTTCCGCATTTTCGGTAACAGTCGAGCCGGGCTCTGTGCTTTCAGAGCCTGTATTTTTGTCCGGCTCGGGAGAAGTTGGTTGTGCGTCTTCATTTGCGCTTTGGGAGACGGAGCTTTCGCCGGTTTCATTTATGTTCTTTTTAGCCTCGTTTTCGGCTTCTGGCTGATTTATGTGTTTGTTATCTTTCATTTTACCGCTTCGCCCCCCTCCCTCAGCTTTTTATTTTTGTCTTGTGACGCGGGTTTTGTCCAGCCAAAGTGCTTAGGCCTTGTAAACTTGTCAATATACCAAACCAAAAAGTTCATTATAAGAATCGCAAACGACACACCTTCGGGATAACCGCCGAAGTAACGAATGAAAACCGTTATCGCGCCGCATCCGATACCATATATAATGCGTCCCCGCGGCGTAACCGGTGAAGTAGTGTAGTCGGTTGCCATGTATATCGCACCGAGCATCAGCCCGCCCGACAGAATCTGGCGCAGTGCATATTGCAGCGCAACCTGGTCGGAAACGAGCGGCAGTTTGGGAAACAGCATGGTGAGTATAAACACCGTGCCTATATATGCCACCGGTATCCGCCACGATATAACGCGGCGCACCAGCAAATATATGCCTCCAGCGACAAGCAGCAGAGCCGAAAGCTCGCCTATCGAGCCGCCGTGGTCGCCGATGAGCAGTGTAAGTACGCTCTCATCGGGCAAAAGACCGCTTTTAAATGCTTTGAGCGGAGTAGCCGAGGCGACACCGTCAACCGGCGTCGCGGACCCGACCGCGTCGGGCGAAGCGGATGTAATGGCATCAAGAGTGATTTTGAAAGGCGAGGGCTTTTCCTCCGGCATTGCATAATTCGCCATATATGACGGAAAAGATATGAACAGGAATATTCGAGCCGCAAGCGCAGGGTTGACTATGTTCTTACCTATCCCGCCGTAAAGCTGCTTTGCCACTATAATGGCGAACGCCGCGCCTACCACCGGGATCCACAGCGGTGCCGTCACCGGCAAATTCATCGCCAAAAGCACTCCTGTAACGGCGGCGGAAAGGTCGCCTATTGTCACAGGGCGTTTTAAGACTTTCTGCGTCAGCGCTTCGAACAGCACGCATGCGACAACCGATATAATTCCGAGCGTCAGCGCACGCCAGCTGAGCTTGTATATTCCCCATATATAAGCGGGCGTGAGCGCTATCAGCACGTCGGCCATCAGCACGCGTGCGGTATCGGGATGTTTGATGTGCGGGGCGGACGAAACGGTCAAAAGCGAAATCTCGTCGCGTGAAAGCGGCTGCGCTGCATTAGCCTCCGCACGTTTTTTTCTAAACAAAGAAATATCCCTCCGGGGCTGTTATTTTCCCGCCTAATCCGGGCGTCTTATCTGGCATTTTTGACGCCTGACCTTCTTTTGGCGGCAATCACTTTGCTTTTTGCGTTTTTAACATATTGGGTAACAGGGAAGTATCCGGGACATATATAGCTGCAGGCGCCGCATTCAACACAGGCCTCGGCACCGAAACGCTCGGCCTCGTCCAGCCGTCCCGCTAACTCAAATTCGGCAATGTAGTTGGGCAAAAGATAAACGGGACAGACCTCGCCGCACTTTCCGCAGTGGATGCAAACCGGCGGCTGTTCATACTTGCCGACAGCCTCAAAATCCCGCGAAAGCGCTAAAATCGCGGTTGTGCCTTTTGTCACCGGCGTTTCGGGGTCCCACTGGGCAACACCCATCATCGGGCCGCCGAAAATCAGCTTGTGCGGTTGTTTTACAAGACCGCCACATGCTTCAATGACATCCATCGCCGACGCGCCGAGCGGCACAAGCACGTTGCCCGGCTCTCGCACGCAGTCGCCGTCCACTGTGATCACTCGCTCGATAAGCGGCATGCCTTTCGCAAAAGCGCGGAAAATGGCCGCAGCGGTAGCGGCGTTAAAAATAACACAACCTATATCGGCAGGCAACTTGCCGAGGGGAAGCTCGCGCCCTGTCAGCGCATACATGAGCTGACGCTCGTCGCCCTGCGGATATTTGGTTTTGCAGACCTGCACTTTTATAAGTTCGCTACCCGCAAGAAGCTCCTCGAGTTTTGCCACCGCATCGAGCTTGTTGTCCTCGATTGCTATATATGCGCGGCGCAACGAAAGCGCCTTGAGCAGTATCTTGGTGCCGTTTATAACAGAGGCGGGCGATTCGAGCATTGTTCTATGGTCAGCCGTAATAAAGGGCTCGCATTCCGCACCGTTAATTATCAGACTTGTAACCTTGCCTATCGCAGACTGTATTTTCGCATAAGTAGGGAATGTTGCGCCGCCCATGCCGACTATTCCGGCGTTTTTCACTATTTCGATGATCTCTTCCGGCGACGTTTCCCCAAGCCGCTTTTCAAAGGGTTTTATGGATTTACAGTCCCTGTCTTCAAAATCGTTTTCGATTTCGACGCAGGTTACCATACTCCCCGTTGCTCCGATGCGGTCATACACTCGGGTAACTTTTCCCGACACGCTCGCATGCACAGGACAGCCCAGCCCGGCACCCGCTTCGCCGATAAGCTGACCGCGATCCACGATGTCGCCGGCACCGACGACCGGGACACTCGGCACACCGATGTGTTGGCACATTGGTATACACACTCTCTGCGGGGCAGGGTTCATGCGCCGTATCTGTGCGCGCCTGGTGTTTTTATAATCCTCGACATGCACACCGCCAATAAAGGTATGTGCCATTGATTTGTTTCTCACTCCTGATTTATAAAGCTTTTTATAGCTTTAATATATTAATTTTGATATACCGACTTATCCAAGTTATTATGGCAGTCGATGTTTATTATAAGATTATATATCATCTTTTTATCTATTGCAAGCTGCAATCAAGAATGTTGACGAAAATTTAAAAAATATTTTATTGTCGAAGGCCTTGACATTTTAGCATAAGTGTGCTATAATAAACAGGCCTTTGACACGAGGCATGTGGCGGAATAGCTCAGTGGTTAGAGCAATCGGTTCATACCCGATAGGTCGTGGGTTCAAATCCAACTTCCGCTACCATAACCGTCCGTAAGTGCATGCGGCTTTGCGCCGTATGCTTCGGACGCAATACACATTCGGCCCGTTGGTCAAGTGGTTAAGACACCGCCCTTTCACGGCGGTAACAGGGGTTCGACTCCCCTACGGGTCACCACACCACATAACCCCCAAAAAAGAAGAACGCTGCGGATTGCATGCGTTCTTCTTTTTTGTTTTGTCTTGCCTATTTTACCAAACTCGGTCGCTGTTCTGTGCCGATTGCCTTCGGAATTGATTTTCCATTTGTAAGCGCCGCGATTCTGTCGGCAATTTCGTCATATCTTTCGCTTTCGATTGCCGCTTTAATCGTTACGTCGACTTCAAATTCGGTTGATTCTACAGTTGCGCCCATTTTAGGCAGCTCGTACGCCAGCTTTTGATAGTCCGAATAGCTTGCCTCAAGCGAAAACAGCGTAAAAGGCACCCATTCGGCAATACCCGCCGCGTCCACCGCCGCTTTTGCCGCCGCAGAGTAAGCGCGTGTCAGCCCGCCCGCACCGAGAAGTATCCCTCCGAAATAGCGTGTAACCACGACCACGCAATCATCCAGCCCCGATTTACGCAGCACTTCAAGCGTCGGAAGGCCTGCCGTGCCCTGCGGCTCACCGTCGTCCGAACAGCGGGCAATCGCGCCACCGCGAAGCACATAAGCCCAAACATTATGAGTCGCGTCGGAATGCTTTTCTTTAATGGTCTCTATGAACGCGCGCGCTTCTTCCTCGCTTGATACCGGCGAGATATAGCCTATAAAGCGCGATTTGCGTTCGATAATTTCCGCTTCAGCTTTTTTGGCGGGTGACAGCTTATACTCTGACATGCTCAAACATCCAATTTCAGTTTATCGGGATTATAAAGAGGCTGAGTCCAAAGCATTGCACCGGCGCTGCCCACCGCTTCGATGCGGACATACTCCTCGTCGCCACAGGTTTTGTATGTCGCGCTCTCGCCCACTACTTCGGCAAGCACTCGACCGTTTTTGCCGATGAAGCGGAAACGCAGAATATCGCGGTAGTTTCTGTCGTGGCGCGCCGAAACGCGTATGAATTTACCGTCATAGTCAAGACCGGTGAGCACAAGTCCCGTCGAGACATAAAACTGACCTGCTTTGGAAGCCGCTATGACACTTCCTTCGGTAAGCTCGCAGAAATAGTTGTTCCATGCGCGCGAAAGATGATACCAGCGGTGGAAGTCGTCACATCCGAACGCCCAAACCAACCTTCCGGTCGAAAGCACGGCATCATATACTTCGGCAGCATAACCGCTTGACGCGGGCCCGAACGACGTTCCGACTACCTCACAGCCGCCGTTGAGTATCTCCATGCCAATATAGCGACGGGTGTTATATATGTACTCGCGTGGGAGAATCTCTGTGCCGTTGAACCAGTTGGGATGGCACAAAATCGCAAACCCGCCGTCCGCAACGGCGCTGTCGACCGCGGCTTGATGAGAGGACATTTCGACTTTATCGGTGCCGACGCATACAAGGTGCACCGTCGCGGTCGTGTACTCATATGCGCGGACAAGACACATGCCGCAATCGGAGTACGGTGCCGGATCGGTGTAAAGGTTGTGGTTTGAAATTGACAGAATCGAATAGCCCGATGCCTTGTAGAGCTGTAGCACCTCGGGAATTTCATAAGCTCCGCAGGTGTTCGGCCCGGTTCCGGCATGTGTGTGGAAGTTGGCGCGGCGCACCACACCGAAATCTACTTCAGAATAGGGGTTTATAAGCATACCCTTTCACTCCCTGTATATAATTTTTCCGCAATACTCGCGTATTACTTTCGCACAGCAGTCACTGTCTCCGGTAAGCGCAATCGGAGCCGTCAGCATAGCCGCATTTTCAAGGAGAAACTCTGCATCGCTTTCGCTTTCAACTCGCACTACCGCAAACTCGTCCTCGCAGTCGAAAATCTCGTCGTCCGCCGCAAGCGGCTCGGGCAGTCTGTCCGGGTCAATTTCCGCTATCTGCTTGGCATTGCAGATAAGTTTTGAGCTGTCTTTTTGGGGTAGCTCGGCGGATAGCGCAAAGCTGTCGACCGCCTCCCGAATTTGTTTTATATAGCCGGCATCCGTGCCGCAGCATCCGCCGATCACATATATGCCGGCTTCAAGGAATTGCGGTACATACTCGCCAAAACTTTCCGCGTCAAGGTCAAAAACTCTGCCCTGCGGCGTGTCGTGCGGCATGCCGGCGTTGGGCTTTGCAATCAGCGCAACTCCCAGCCCGGCAGCATAGGGCGCGAGCGGGCGCAAAGTCTCAAGCAAATCGCCGGGACCGACCGAGCAGTTGGCACCAAATGCGCTTATGCCCAGCTCGGCCAACGTCAGCAGGGCGCACAGCATGTCGTCGCCCGACATAGTGCGTCCGTTTTTGTCCACCGTAAGCGTGACAAACACCGGCTTATCGGACACGCTTTTTATGCCGACCACAGCGGCACGCGCCTCGGCAAGGCTGATATTTGTCTCGGATATGAAAAAATCGACGTAGGGCTCTATTGCCGCGGCCTGCTCTGCATATATCGCGACAATCTCGTCAAACGCTGCATCTCCATACGGGCGCAGAAATTGACCGGTCGGCGACAGGTCGCCGCCCACAAACCCGCCACCCAGTCCGCGTGAGAGTTTGGCAAGCTCGACATTGCGCTCGACACAGTCGTAAAGACCGTTGCGCTCAAGCGAAGGTCTGTTTCCTCCGAATGTGGGGGCAAGCACAGCGTCGGAGCCCGCTGCATAGTATCCGCGCTGGATAGCCTCAAGTTTCTCGGGATGCTCGAGTATCCATTTTTCCGGGCAGGCACCATTCGGCATACCTGCCGCCATCAGCGCAGTCCCCGTTGCGCCGTCCAGCACAAACGGCAAGGGAAATTCCTTTGGGAAACGGTAAAATATATTATGAAGCTTCATGGCAAATCCCTTTTCAGGGGGAGACTCCGCCGCTCCCCCTGATAAAATCGTTATTTCTTATACTCGGCTATAAAGTCCACTACCGCCTGACGGTCGGCGTAGGGGTTGTTTTCATCGGTTACAAAGAACATATAGGTGTTTGTGTCACAGCGCTCACCGTCGGTAACATTGCACTCGACATAGAACACGCGTCCGACACCCTCTATCTTCCATTCGAATTTACCGTCAAAAGTGGCTACTTTATTTTTATTGCAATCAAGTATATTAATCGTGACCCTGCAGTCGTCGCCTCCACGCGCATCTTCTCTGGTGTCGTCATGCACAAACGGCATTCCCTCAAATACTTCGCCTTCCTTCCATACCAGCTTATCGTAACGCATAGATATATGGAAGCCTTTCAGCGCATCGCGGAAGAACCAGTATGCAAATTTGGGCTGCATATAGTAGTCCACAAGGCATGTGCACGAAACATTCGGCCACGGCTCGTTAAACTGCCATATTATCGAGCCGCAGTTGCGCCACGCTCTGCGCCGGTTGGCCTCCACCGCATAGCGAATGCCCTCTGCCTGCATGTACTGCGAAAGCATCACAAACAGCTCAAATTCGTCCTCTTCAAGCTCGCCGAAAATGGGCTTTTCGCGGTACTCGTAAGTATCCCACCACTCACCGTGATGGCGCCACACATAGTTTTCGGCGACAGTCGTAACCTTACGGTTTGCAGGCGAAAGTATTGTGCGCAATGACTCTATGTTCGACATGCCGTCGCAGCCGAACTCGCTGTGAAGCTGGCTTGGTGAGGTGTTGTAGAGCTTGTAGTGCCCTTCCACGCCCGCATATTTCCACGGACCGTGAACGTCGTGGTTGTCCTCGGGACGCGACGGGTCAATGCTTCCGAGCGGGCCGGATGCCGAGGTGGGCAGCATCAGCCGGTCGGGATCAAGCCTGTCTACAATTTCTTTAAGCATCGCAATGTTTTTGTTCTCGAATGTCGCAGGTATCCACTCGTCGCTGGGGTCAAACAGCTCGTTTCCGCCGCTCCAGTAGGTAAGCGATACATGGTTGCGCTTTTCGCGCACCGCGGTTTCAGCCGTCGCGGCACAAAGACGGAGAAACTCGGGGCGCTCCGACGGGGTGTTGTCGATACCCGACGACGACTGGATAAACTCCTGCCAAACCATTATTCCGTATTTGTCGCAGAGGTCGTAAAAGTCCTCGTTCTCTATTATGCCGCCGCCCCAAACGCGGATGAGGTTAACGCCCGCATCTCTTGCAAGACGCAGCATTTTGTCATACCGCTCACGTGTTACGGTTCCGTACATGTGGTCGAGCGGTGTTATATTCACGCCCTTCAGATATATGCGTTTGCCGTTGACGCGCACTATATAGGGCAGCGACTGCTCGTTTGCACCGTCACAGCGCTCATAAGAAAGCGTGCGCAGCCCTACCTTGAACTCGCGCGCATCCGAAAGCTCGCCGGACTTGTCGTAAAGCTCGACCGAAAGGTCATACAGCGGCTGGCTGCCGTAGCCGTTTGGATACCACAGCCTGGGGTTTTCGACCGGAATCTCAATCGGCACGTCCGCCTCGCCTTCGACCGTGGCGATTTGCTTGCCCTCAAGCTTTAGCTCGGCGCGCAACCGGCCGCCCTCGCCGCCTATCTCGGCGGAATAAGTAACCTTGCCGTCTATCCAGCGAATGTGGGACGACTCTATTGTCGCACCTCCGACCGCCTCGAAATAGACTTTGTCATACAGACCGAGGTGTATCATGCGGGTGCCGAAATCCCACTTGTAGGTAAAACGCGCCTTCTGCGTGAAGGTCTCGCGGGTGTACCCAATCTGGCCCATCTCGTCGGGCGCACTCTCGAGCACCACCTGAACAGTGTTTTCGCCGCCGAACACCACATAATCGGTGACATCGAGCTTGACATGCGTATACATGCCCTCGTGCACCACTTTGGGCATATTGTTGAAGAATATATGCGCTTTATAGTCTATACCACGGAAAATTAGCCTGATGCGCTTTCCTTTAAGCTCCTCCGGGATAACACATGTCGTGCGGTACATCCACCAGCGCTGGGGAACCCATTCGCATTTAAGCGAGTTCATCTCATAGTACGGATCCTCTATCAAACCTGCACGCAGCAAGTCCATGTGTATAGATCCGGGCACCTTCGCCGGGATGCTGGGCGTCACGCCTCCGTGAATTGCGCCCGTTTCGACCGAACGATTCCATATAGCCGTATACGGCCAAAATCCAGCAAGCTGCCAGTCGGTGAGATATTTGAAAATCACGTTCTATATCCTCCCGAATAATATGCAACTATGATATAACACCCGGCGGGTAAAGTCAAGCAAATGCATTAAAAAAGTCTGCATGCATTTTGTGCAATATACAGTATTTTGCATAAAAATAAGTTTTTTCTAAAATAATATTGATTTTTTTGCATGTATGTAGTATAATCATGCTATAAAAGGCTTTGTTAACTTAAAATGAATTTTTGGCACAAGAAGAAGGTTCAAGCTACAAGCGG
>MTKW01011609.1_pt1 | contig 37979 bp, 41 predicted proteins | sample 1042761 | NCBI WGS metagenome assembly MTKW01 (sample SAMN06205366, study PRJNA360243) | anaerobic digester metagenome | biome: Wastewater treatment plant; feature: Anaerobic digester sludge; material: sludge; isolation source: anaerobic digester fed with sludge from wastewater treatment plant ...
GGATTATCCGAATGGGGATATGAGTACTCTGCCCACCATACATTCTTCGTCCCACTACTCTTTTTGCATATTGAACTGGTATCCTTCTTTGAGCCTCCTGAAACAAGACAACAAAGGCAATGATGAGAACCCAAAACACCAAATTGAGAATAAACATTATCGGATTGATTTCACCAACCCGAATTAATGCTACAGTACTCACCATTTGTGGGATAATTCGAGCCACAATACCGGCAAATATAATTAAAGATATTCCATTGCCAATACCATAGTCTGATACCAATTCTCCCAACCACATCAGAAACATACTTCCTGCGGTGAGGGTCAAAATAACTGTAATTCGATAAGGAATTCCCGGAGTAAATACCACGCCCATACTTTCCAACCAAACGGTAATACCAAAGCCTTGCACTGTTGCCAGAAGAATAGTCCCCCATCGGGTATACTGAGCAATCTTATCACGACCCTCTTCGCCGCTCTTGGCAAGTTCTTCCAGCTTAGGAACTACCGAGGTTAAAAGCTGAAAAATAATCGATGCATTAATATAGGGCATGATACCTAGTGCCAAGATGGAAAAACGGCTTAGCGCTCCTCCGGCAAACATATCCAAAAAACTCAATAAACCACCTCGAGAAAAAACATTCGCCAGTGCTTGGGGATCAATACCCGGAACTGGGACATGAGCTCCAACTCGAAAAATAACCAGCATGAGGAGAGTGAATATAACTCTCTTTTTAAGATCTGGTATTCTAAAAAGCTTGAGCAACGATTCCCACATTTTTAAAGCACCTCGGCTTTTCCGCCCTTTTCTTCAATGAGGGACTTGGCTTTTTTTGAAAAAGCATCTGAATGAACAGTTATAACTTTATTCAGTTCTCCCTTGGCAAGAATTTTTAATTTGAGAGAGGTACTTTCTATAAGACCAGCTTCTTTAAGAAGCTCCTTAGTAATTTCTGTTCCCGGTTCAAAACGATTTAGTTGCGACAGATTAACAATCTGGTATTCTTCTCGATTTAAGGGACGAAACCCTCGTTTTGGTATCCGGCGAACAAAGGGCATTTGCCCTCCTTCAAAATGCGCACTGATATGGGTTCCAGATCGGGATTTTTGTCCATTTTCACCCCGGCCAGCATTTTTCCCATGGCCTGACCCAACTCCTCGTCCAACTCTTTTACTGCGATGGAAAGATCTATCCTGTGGTTTGAGGTCATTAATTTTCATTCCGAAGCCGTCTCCTCTCCTTCGATATTTTCAACCTCTAAGAGATATGAAATCTTGTTGACCATGCCTCGAATAGAGGGGTTATCATCATGAATGACACTATGATTTATTTTTCTGAGTCCCAATGATTGTACAGTTCGTCGGTGTGACTTTAATCTCCCAATCACACTTTTTTTTAGGGTAATTTTCAGTAATTTTTTAGTCATAAACCTATCACTCCGCTATACTCTTTCAAAAAAATCCTGGGAATTTTTTTCTCTCAAATGTGCTACTTCCCGAGGATCTTTGAGGCTCATTAATCCCTGCAAAGTAGCGTGGGCAACGTTAACAGGATTGTTGGTTCCTAATGACTTGGTCAATATATCACGAATACCGGCAACTTCCATAATGGCTCGTACTGGACCTCCGGCAATCACACCGGTTCCGGGCGAAGCTGGTTTCATCACCACTGAACCCGCTCCATATTTCCCCAGCACTTCATGGGTAATTGTCGTCTTTCGTCTTGGGAAAGAAAAAAGTGATTTTTTGGCCCTCTCAACCGCTTTGCGGACAGCATCTGGTACTTCTTTAGCTTTTCCAATTCCTAAGCCAACTACTCCGTCACCATTTCCCACTGCCACAATTGCCCTGAAACCAAATCGCTTTCCTCCCTTTACGACCTTGCTCACTCGACTAACTGATATTAATCTTTCTTGAAGCTCAAGCCCTTCTGGCTTCACTTTCTGCATTGTCCAACCTCCAAGGATTAAAATTCAAGACCGCCTTCTCGAGCACCCTCAGCTAAAGCTCTAACCCGACCGTGATACTTACTTCCACCTCGGTCAAACACCACTTGCTTAATTCCCTTTTGAAGAGCAATTTGAGCAATCCCCTTACCCACTTCCCGAGCTTTCTCGGTTTTGGTTCCAGAGACAGTCTTCATCGGTGCTGAAAGGGTTGAAAAAGCCGCCAAGGTTTCTCCCTTATCATCATCAATAATTTGACCGTAAATATGACTTAAACTCCGGTAAATACAGAGTCGGGGACGTTCGGCGGTTCCTTTCACTTTTGAACGTACTCGTTTATGTCGGTAAACTCTTTTTTGTTTTTTATCTATCAAAGGCATGTTCGGTCCTCCTTACTTCGCCGTGGTCTTCCCCTGTTTTCTTCGGACAAATTCATTAATATACTTAATTCCTGTTCCTTTATAGGGTTCAGGTTTTCTAATTTTTCGAATGTCAGCTGCTACCTGCCCAACTTGTTCCTTATTAGCGCCTTTCACTTTGATTATTTGTCCTTCAACATCAAACGAAATTCCGCTGGGAGGAACAATCTCCACCGGATGACTGAATCCGAGGTTCATAACCAAAGTGTCTCCTTTTTTCTGAGCTTTATAGCCAACTCCGACCAGTTCCAATGATTTTTCAAAACCATCACTAACCCCATGAACCATGTTAGCAATCAGAGTTCGAGTTAGTCCGTGAAGAGACTTATCAAGCTTCGTCTCTCCTTGTGGAACCACTTTAATCTCATTCACCTCTTTAACTATTTTCATGCGTGGATGAAATTGTCTCTCTAATAATCCCTTGGGACCCTTCACCCGAACGGATAGACCGTCGATCTCAATATTGACTCCCGAAGGAACAACGATCGCTTTTTTTCCTATGCGTGACATATCATGGATCCCCTTTCTACCATATATAACAGATGACCTCTCCGCCAACTCCTGATTTTTTTGCGGTTTTTCCAGTCATAATTCCCTGTGAGGTCGATACGATTACCGTTCCCATCCCACCCAAGAGAACGGGTATTTCATCTTTTCCTGCATAAATCCGTAAACCTGGTTTACTGATTCTTTTTAAACCATTGATAATTCGCTCTTTTTTCATTCCATATTTCAGATCAATTATCATATCACTTGACTTATTCTCACGAGCTACTATTTTATAGTTTTGTATATATCCTTCTTCTTTTAAAATGCGGGCTAATTCTCCTTTTAGCTTCGAATAAGGTATCACCACAGAATTTTCTCGCGCCTTTAGAGAATTCCGTATACGGGTAAGCATATCAGCAATAGGATCAGTATGTGCCATTTTATTTATTCCTTCCTACCAACTCGATTTGGTAACACCGGGTATTTCTCCCTTATTAGCCAGGGACCGGAAACAGATTCGACACATGCCAAAATCCCGTAAATATCCTCGGGACCGGCCACACAAGGCGCAACGATTTCGGTATCGATTTTTATATTTTAATTGTTGTTGGTTTCGAACAATTTTGGCCTTTCGAGCCATTCAGTTTTCCTCCTTTACTTTCGAAAAGGTAATCCCAAAACTTCAAGAAGTGCTTTGGCTTCTTCATCGGTTTTGGCAGTTGTAACAAAAGTAATATTCATACCTCTCACTCTTTCAACTTTATCATAATTTATTTCGGGAAAAATGAGTTGTTCTCGAATCCCAATAGTACAACTCCCCCTACCGTCAAAACACCCATCAGGAAATCCTCGAAAGTCTCTAATTCTTGCAATTGAGATATTGAGGAAACGGTCCAAAAACTCAAACATCCGTTGACCCCGAAGGGTAACCTTACATCCAATTGGATTTCCTTTTCGCAATTTAAAGTTAGAAATCGATTTTTTCGCTCGGGTAATAACCGGCCTTTGTCCGGTTATGGCAGTCAATTCATCAACAGCGAGATCAAGGAAATGTTGGTTTTGAGTAGCATCTCCTATTCCTTCATTAATTACTATCTTGATCATTTTTGGTATTTCCATTACGTTTCCATACCCAAACCGCTTCATAAGGACCGGTATGACTTCATTAGCGTATTTTTCCTTGGTAACTGACACTCCCAAAATCCTCCTTATACCTTGTCAATAATTTCACTGCATTTTTTGCAGATTCGTACCCGGTACTCGGAATCAGAAACAGTTGATCTTTTTATTTTGGTCAACTGATTGCACCGGCTGCACACTAAACGCAAATTGGATATCCTCATTGGATTTTCTTTGGTGATAATACCCCCTTGAGGATTCTCTTGGGTTGCCCGGGTATGTTTTTTTACTAAATTGATGCCCTCTACAACTGCTTTTTGATCGGTACGAAGAACGGTCAGAACTTTTCCTCTTTTCCCTTTGTCCTTACCGTGAACTACTTCCACCGTATCGCCCTTTTTTATCGGTACTTTTAAATTTTCCTTCTTTATCATCATCTTCACATCCCTTATACAACTTCTGGAGCGAGGGAGACGATTCTCATAAATTGTTTCTCACGCAGTTCTCGCCCAACTGGTCCGAATATGCGAGTCCCTCGTGGGACATTCGCCGGTGTAATGAGGACTGCAGCATTATCATCAAAGCGGATATAGGTTCCATCCACCCGACCGATTTCTTTACGAGTTCTCACCACTACCGCTCTGACTACTTCACCTTTTTTCACATTTGATCGTGGCTCTGCCTCTTTAACAGCAGCTATGATTATATCTCCAACCGATGCGTATCGACGTCTAGAGCCACCCATAACCCGGATGCACATTATCTTTTTGGCACCGGTATTATCGGCAACTTCAAGCATTGTTCTCGATTGAATCAATGTCCTCTCCTCCCTTTATTTTCGCCTTTAAAGTTACATCCACTACTCTCCACCGAACCGTTTTACTGAGAGGCCTGGTTTCTTCGATTATGACCCGATCTCCTACATCACAAATACCGGCTTCGTCGTGGGCTTTATACTTTTTGGATTTTTTCATTTTTTTCTTATAAAAAGGATGTTCGCTAATCCGTATTACTCGAACCAGTACAGTTTTATCCATTTTATTGCTTATAATTTCACCTGTGAATCTTTTTCGGTCAGCCATTTGATTTGACCTCCTGCGTCTTTCCAAACATTTCACGTTCATTGACAATGGTTTTGATCCGGGCAATATCTTTTTTAACCATGTGAATCCTTCGAGGATTCCCCAATTGTCCTGTTATCGCTTGAAATCGTAAATTAAAAAGCTCGGTTCGCAGGTCACTCAACTTTTTATTAAGCTCATCCCCAGTCATGTTGCGGATTTCCGAAGCTTTCATTAACAACACCTCTATTCTGCTTTTCTCTCAACTATTCTTGTTTTAATGGGCAACTTCTGAGCAGCCAGGTGAAGTGCCTCATAGGCAATTTCCCGGTCAACACCTGATACTTCAAAAAGAACGCGTCCGGGTTTGACCACCGCTACCCATCCCTCAACTGGTCCCTTACCTTTTCCTTGACGAGTTTCAGTCGGTTTTTTGGTAAAAGGTTTATCTGGAAAAATCCGAATCCAGATCTTTCCCTTTTTAAGATGCCGAGAAATGGCGATTCGAGCTGCTTCGATTTGAGGATTCGTTATCCATTGTGGTTCTAATGCTTGTAAACCGAATTCGCCAAAATCTACGGTTGCACCGCGGGTTTCAACACCACTCATCCTTCCACGGTTTTGTTTTCTATATTTAACTCTCTTCGGAATCAACATATGCTTCAGTCTCCTCCTTACGATTATCAACCTTGGTACTGGATACTCCTTCCAGAACCTCACCGGTTTTAATCACTTCACCCTTAAAAATCCACACTTTCACTCCGATTTTGCCATAGGTGGTGTTCGCTTCGGTAAATCCAAAATCTATATCAGCCCGAAGAGTTTGCAAGGGTAATCGACCCTCACGATACCATTCTTCTCGTGCAATTTCTGCTCCGGAGAGTCTTCCTGAACAGGAAATTTTTATTCCAATAGCACCTGATCGAAGAGCACGAGTAATGGCTTGTTTCATTGCTCGTCGATAGGAAACCCTTCTTTCAATTTGAAAAGCAACATTTTCAGCAACCAAGTAAGCATCAATTTCTGGAACCTTTATCTCATCAACAGTAATTTGAACATTTGGATTATCAACCAATTTTTGAATCGATTGACGAAGACTTTCAACTTCAGATCCTTTTCGTCCAATTACAATTCCTGGCCGTGAAGTTTTTATAATTACCTTAACCTGGTTGGCAAGTCTTTCTACTTCAACTGCTGAAACACCGGCTCTTTGCAACTTCTCTCTAACAAACTGTCGAATTCGAAGATCTTCTGCTAAATATTCTCGATATTTTTTATCTGCATACCAGCGAGATTGCCATCCTCGAATAATTCCTAACCTAAGTCCTATCGGATTAACTTTCTGTCCCAATTAGCTTCCCTCCTCCATATCTGATACTGCAATGGTAATATGAGAAGTCCTTTTTCGAATAACATTTGCTCTTCCCATTGCTCGAGCTCGAATTCTTTTCATGGTTGGACCTTGATTTACAAAGGCCTTTGAAACCACCAAACTATCGGTATTTAAGTTAAGGTTGTTTTCTGCATTGGCAACTGCCGACTTAAGCACTTTATAAACCAGTCGGGAAGCTTTTTTGGGAACAAATTGAAGCAAAGATAAAGCTTCATCGGCTTTTTTCCCACGGATGATATCAACAACTTGTCGAGCTTTCCGTGGTGATATTTTGATATATTTTGCGGTCGCTCTCGCTTCCATCTATGTTATCCTCCCTCTTATCTGAGCGCCGTTGATCGCTCGGTAGGATTTCCGTGGCCTTTAAAGGTTCGGGTTGGCGCAAACTCGCCCAATTTATGCCCTACCATTTGCTCAGTGATATAAACCGGAATATGCTTTTTTCCATTGTGAACTGCAATAGTATGCCCGATCATGTCCGGTATAATCATACTGGCACGCGACCAAGTTTTCAGTACTTTCTTTTCACCTTTTTTATTCATCTCTTCAATACGCGAACGTAATTTTAAATCAACATATGGACCCTTTTTCGATGATCGTACCAAAAGGAATTCCTCCTCCCATTATTTTCTTCTCTTCACAATCCATTTATCGGTATTTTTATTCTTGCGGGTTTTATACCCTTTCGTATACTGTCCCCAAGGCGTTACTGGTTGCCGCCCACAATGAGCTTTATTTTCTCCACCTCCGTGGGGATGGTCAATCGGGTTCATAGCAGTACCACGAACTGTGGGTCGAATACCCATCCAACGTTTTCGACCAGCTTTCCCAACCGTGATGTTTTCGTGATCAAGATTCCCCACTTGGCCTACGGTGGCGAGACAATCAATATGAATAAGCCGAACTTCACCAGAAGATAACCGAATCTGAATATAGGTTCCTTCTTTTGCCATAAGTTGCCCATAGGAGCCAGCAGCTCTGGCTAATTGAGCTCCCTTTCCCTGTTTCATTTCAATGTTATGAATAATAGTTCCAACCGGTATACTCCTTAATGGGAGAGCATTGCCAGGTTGAATTTCCGCTTTTGGGCTGGATAACACGGTATCACCAACTTTCAAACCCAAAGGAGCAATTATGTATCGTTTCTCTCCATCCGCATAGACCAAGAGAGCTATCCGTGCTGATCGGTTGGGATCATATTCAATTCTGGAAACTTTAGCTGGGATATCGAATTTATCCCGTTTAAAATCGATGATACGGTATTTCCGTTTGTGACCACCACCCTGATGACGCACCGTAATTCTTCCCGAACTATCTCTTCCGGCTTTACGCCGATGAGAAACAAGAAGCGATTTTTCTGGTCCCCCTGGAGTAACTTCCTCGAAAGTATGCCCGGTCATGTGGCGTCGGGGGTTCGTTGTCGGCTTGTATGCCTTAATATTTGACATAGTAATAATCTCCTTTAGAATTATCCGATATCAAAGGCTTTTATTTTCTCGCCAGGTTTGACATAAACAATCGCTTTTTTCCATGAACGAGTATATCCCTCAAAACGTCCCATACGTTTCACTTTTCCCTTTACATTCATGGTGTTGACCTGTAATACTGTAACTCCAAACAAATTATGAACGGCATTCTTGATGTCATTTTTGGTTGCCCGGGGATCAACCCGAAACACATACTTATTGGTTTTTTGCTGGTCAACAGCTTTTTCAGTAACAATCGGATGAATCAATATCTCTCGATCTTGAGTCATGCCCCGTACACCTCCTGAATTCCAACCAAAACATCCTTTTCAAAAACCACCATATCACTTTTAACAATACTATAAGTATTGAGCTCATTGCGACTTAACAATTTCACCAAAGGCAAATTCGCAAAAGCCCGGAGGACATTAGGGTTTTTCTCTGAAACGACTATTAAAACATTACCTTGAACATTCAACCGATTAAGAAGTTCAACAGCATCTTTGGTTTTCGGTCTATCAATATTGAGCTGATCAATAACCATGACAGCATTATTATTCAATTTATCTGTTATGGCATTAATTAAAGCCAACCTCTTTTCATTTTTTGGTAGAGGATGACTAAACGATCTGGGTTGGGGTCCAAACACAATTCCTCCATGACGCCAAATCGGAGACCGGTTACTTCCGTGCCGGGCTCGTCCGGTACCTTTTTGCCGCCAGGGTTTTTTCCCACCACCACGAACCTCGCTACGGGTTTTGGTTTTAGCGTTTCCCTGCCGTTGGTTATCAAGATATCCCTTAACCGAGAGAAAAATGAGATGGGTGTTTATTTCTCTTTGAAAGAGAGTATCTTCTATATTAAGGGTACCAACCTTGTTCCCTTCTCTATTCTTTACCTCAAGTTCCATTTCTTTCCTCCTAAACGGCATTCTTCCGCACAAGTACGGTTTGACCGGGTGCACCAGGTATTGCACCTTTCACCACTAATAAATCTCGTTCATCATTGATTTGCACCACGGTTAAATTTTTCATCGTCACTCTCTCTCCACCCATTCTTCCGGGGAGACCTTTCCCTTTCCAAACTCTCCCGGCATCGGTTCCTCCAATTGAACCTGGAGCTCGGCGATGCATAGAGCCATGAGAGGCTTTCCCTCCCCGATAACCATGGCGTTTCATTACTCCAGCAAATCCTTTTCCCTTCGATTTCCCAACGATATCGATGGTGTCTCCAACTTTAAATCCTGATACTTTAAGAACCTGGCCAACTTGAAACGCCGACAAATCTTTTACCCGAAATTCAACCAATTTTCTTAGAGGTTCAATTCCAGCCTTCTTTAGGTGACCTCTGATTGGTTTGTTTACTTTCTTTTCCTTGGTTTCTCCATACCCGATTTGTACTGCTTCGTAATTATCAGTATCCTTTTCCTTTTTTTGGACGATATAACAGGGGCCACATTTAATTACCGTAACCGGTATAGATTCGCCCTTATCGGAAAAGATCCGGCTCATACCTACTTTTTCTCCAATCATGCCATACTCTATTAGTGGCATTCTATTTCTCTCCTTCCGTTTCCACCGTTTCTACAGTTTGATTTCAATGTCAACCCCAGCCGGTAAATCAAGATGCATCAATGCATCAACGGTCTTTGGATTCGGTTCTAATATATCAATCAGCCTTTTATGGGTTCTTTGTTCAAATTGTTCTCGAGATTTTTTATCTACATGAGAAGAGCGCAAAACCGTGTATTTAACAATATCAGTCGGCAACGGAACCGGGCCAGAAACGAATGCTCCAGTCTTTTCCGCTGTCTGAACTATCCGTAAAGCTGATTGATCTAATATTTTATGGTCATAGGCTTTCAATTTTATTCTTATTTTTTGTGCCACTTTCATGCCTCCCAGTAAAGGAATTTCCCAAATACAGGCAAATGATTTACCCGATAATATCGGTTACTACTCCGGCTCCGACGGTACGACCACCTTCACGGATGGCAAAACGGAGACCTTTCTCCATCGCAATAGGGTAGATGAGTTTGACATCGAGGTCAGCATTGTCTCCAGGCATGATCATCTCCACACCTTGGGCAAGCTTGATCTCACCGGTGACATCAGTCGTCCGGAAATAGAACTGGGGACGATAGCCGTTGAAGAAGGGAGTGTGACGACCACCTTCTTCTTTGGTGAGGACGTAGACCCGACCTTTAAAAACAGTGTGGGGAGTAATCGATCCGGGAATAGCCAAGACCTGACCCCGTTCCACTTCTTTCTTCTCGGTGCCACGGAGGAGCACCCCGATATTGTCACCCGCCTGGGCTTCATCGAGGAGCTTGCGGAACATTTCAATGCCGGTGACCACGGTCTTTTTGATGTCATGGGAGAGACCGACGATTTCAATCTGATCTCCGAGATGGAGGACGCCTCGTTCCACTCGGCCGGTGACCACGGTCCCTCGACCGGTGATGGTGAAGACGTCTTCGACCGACATGAGGAAAGGTTTATCCAGTTCCCGCTGGGGATCAGGGATATAGCTATCCAGGGCATCCATCAGTTCCCAGACACTCTTACACCACTCACAGTCCCGTTTGCCGCAGCCACATTCTAAGGCTTTCAAGGCACTGCCTTTGATGATGGGGATATCGTCGCCGGGGAACTCATAGCGGTTGAGGAGATCGCGGACTTCCATTTCCACCAGTTCCAAGAGTTCCGGGTCATCGACCATGTCGATCTTGTTCAGGTAGACCAGGATATAGGGGACTCCCACCTGACGGGCGAGCAGAATGTGTTCCCGGGTCTGAGGCATGGGGCCGTCAGCAGCTGAAACCACCAGGATGGCACCATCCATCTGGGCGGCACCGGTGATCATGTTCTTGACATAGTCAGCATGGCCAGGGCAGTCGATGTGGGCGTAGTGCCGTTTCTCGGTCTGGTATTCCACATGAGAGATGGCGATGGTGATGCCTCGTTCTCGTTCTTCAGGAGCCTTGTCAATCTGTTCAAAGGGAATAAAACTCGCCATCCCCAGTTTGGAGAGGGTCTCGGTGATGGCAGCGGTGAGAGTCGTTTTCCCGTGGTCAACGTGACCGATGGTTCCAACGTTGACGTGGGGTTTAGATCGTTCAAACTTTTGTTTCGCCATAGGTATCCTCCTCTTTCTTAACTCAATTTATCAATAATTTCTTTCATCATATTCTCAGGAACTTCATCATAATGAGAAAACTGCATAGTATAAGTAGCCCTACCCTGGGTAACCGAACGAAGGGCTGTCGCATAACCAAAAAGCGAAGCTAAAGGAGCCTGGGCATTGATAACCTGTAATTCTCCTTTGCTTTCGATACCTTCAATTTTACCCCTTCGTGCACTCATATCCCCAATAACATCACCCAGATAGTCTTTGGGAGTAATGATTTGCACCTTCATAACCGGTTCCAAAAGTATCGGTTGAGATTTTTTTATGGCATCTCGCAAGGCCAGAGATCCAGCAATCTTAAAGGCAATATCGGAAGAGTCTACCGGGTGATAGGAACCATCAATTAAACGAACCCGAATGTTCATAACCGGGTAACCAGCAATAACTCCATTATCCAGTGATTCTTTTACTCCGGCTTGAACCGAAGGAATATATTCTCTTGGTACTGCCCCACCAACAATTTTATCTTCAAAAACAAAATTATCATCACAAGGTTCGATCTCTAAAACAACGTGTCCGTACTGTCCTCTTCCACCGGTTTGACGAACATAACGTCCCTCTCCTCGCCCACTTTTCCGGATTGTTTCTCGATAAGCAACTTGCGGTCGACCCACATTGGCTTCGACTTTAAACTCTCGTAAAAGACGATCGATGATGATTTCAAGATGTAACTCCCCCATTCCCGAAATCAACGTTTGACCGGTTTCTTCATCAGTTTTAACTTTAAAAGTTGGATCTTCTTCGGCTAATTTTGATAAGGCTAAACCAAGTTTTTCTTGATCGGCACGAGTTTTGGGCTCTATTGCTACTTCGATTACTGGTTCAGGAAACACCAACGTTTCTAAAACAATAGGATAACGTTCCTCACAGAGGGTATCGCCGGTGGCTGCATTTCGCAATCCTACAATACCACACAAGTCTCCAGCTTTTACCGCTTGAACATCTTCCCGTCGATTCGCATGAATGATCAAAATTCGACTTACTCGTTCCTTTGCTCCTTTATTACTGTTGTATACATAAGTACCGCTTTGCAGTTGACCAGAATAGACACGGAAAAAAGAAATTTTCCCCGCGTGGGGATCCATGCTTATTTTAAAAACCAAACCCGAAAAAGGCTCTTTCTTCATGGGAAGCCGCTTTTCGATTTCATTGGTTTTCGGATTTTTTCCTTCAACTGGCGGCAGATCGAGTGGGGATGGAAGATACCAAACCACTGCATCTAAAAGAGGCTGAATACATTTATTTCGAAGAGCCGAGCCGCCTAATACTGGTATGAATTTCCCGGTGGTTGTTCCTTTACGAATAGCTTGACGTATTTCTTGGGGATTTATCTCATCTCCATCCAGATATTTTTGCATGATGTTCTCATCGATCTCCGATATTGCTTCCAGGAGCTTATCTCGATAGATCAAAGCTTCTTTCCGATAAGAATCTGGAACATCTACCCAGTCAAATTCCATCCCATCACTGTCTTTTCTATATGTAAAGGCTTTCATTTCGATCAGATCAATAACACCAATAAAATCACTTTCTTTCCCGATAGGAATTTGAATCGGATGAGCGTTGGCATTCAATTTTTTACGGATAGCATTGACAACCGCAAAAAAATCAGCACCAACCCGATCTAATTTATTAATAAATGCTATCCGAGGAATCCGGTAATGGTCTGCTTGGTGCCAAACTGTTTCTGATTGTGGCTCTACACCGCCAACTCCACAAAACACCGCAACTGCCCCATCTAACACCCGGAGGCTTCTCTCTACTTCAACGGTAAAGTCCACGTGGCCTGGCGTATCGATAATATTTATCCGAGCATTATTCCAAAAACAAGTGGTCACCGCTGAGCTGATGGTGATTCCTCTTTCTTGCTCCTGGGGAAGAAAATCCATAGTTGCCATACCCTCATGGACTTCTCCTACCCGGTGAATTTTTCGGGTAAAAAACAATATACGCTCACTGACCGTTGTTTTTCCGGCATCAATATGAGCCATAATCCCTATGTTTCTAACTCTTTCTATATTCAATTGTTCGAATTCTTGTCCCTGATTCAGATTGCTATTCAAAAAATGAAGCCCCTTTCTTAAAACCACCGATAATGAGCAAATGCTTTATTGGCTTCTGCCATGCGATGAGTATCTTCTCTTTTCTTAGACGATGCCCCCGCTCCGTTAGCAGCATCAATAATTTCATTGGCTAACTTCTCAGTCATAGTTCTTCCTGCTCGTTGTCGGCTATAATTAACCAGCCATCGAATACCAAGGCTTTTGCTCCGTTCGGGACGAACTTCCATCGGCACCTGGTAGTTGGCTCCACCAACCCGTCGTGCTCTCACTTCAACCAATGGCATTACATTATTCAGTGCTTGAGAAAATACTTCTAATGGATCACGTTTTGATTTCTCACGAACTATCTCAAAAGCACCATAAACAATTTGTTCTGAAACACTCTTTTTTCCTTTTATCATGACCTTGTTCATCAACCGTGCAACATCAACACTGTTATATACTGGATCTGGTTGGATTTCTCTTTTTGAAACCGGACCTTTTCTCGGCAAAACCCTTCACGCTCCTTATGATTTCGGTCTTTTCGCTCCGTATTTTGAACGGCTTTGTTTGCGATTCTCAACACCAGCCGTATCAAGCGTTCCACGAATAATATGGTATCTCACGCCGGGAAGATCTTTCACACGACCACCACGGATAAGGACCAAGGAATGTTCTTGAAGATTATGTCCTATTCCAGGAATATAGGCGGTTACTTCAATTCCATTGGTCAAACGCACACGAGCAACCTTCCGCAATGCCGAGTTGGGTTTCTTAGGTGTTATTGTCCAAACTCGGGTGCACACTCCTCGTTTTTGAGGAGAACATTTCAAAGCAGGAGCACTGCTTTTCTTCTTAGGCTGTTTTCTGCCTTTTCGAACCAACTGGTTTATGGTTGGCATATCGTTCCTCCTTCTTAATATCTTGCTCTCATGAGTTGAATATATTTATTTCCTTATATTTTTTCCTATTTCTTTATACTATCGGATTTTACAATAGTACCCCTAAGTGCAACGGAGCAATTTTATCAGCATTAAAATTGAATGTCAACTGGGAGTTTCAGTATTTGATTAAAAAAAGTGGGAGTTTATCGCTCCCACTTTTTTCTCCTTTTTTTTAATCGTCAAAATTACTCTCTTCTTCATCTTTATCGCTATCGATTTGACTTTCAAAATGGCCAAACTCTTCAGGATCCTCGTCTATTTCCTCATCTTCAGTTTTGTTTTGATGAGGATGAAGAATTTCTTCGATATCGATTTCTTCTTCATAATTCATCAGTTCACGAAGATCAACACTTTGGTCTCCGTGAAAAGCCAATTCGCTTGTATCTTCCATGTGTTCTTCGGTCTCTAACTTCACCTTCCGATATTCTGGAAAACCAGTTCCAGCTGGGATAATCTTACCGATTATTACATTTTCTTTTAATCCAACCAATTCATCAACTTTTCCTTTTATTGCTGAATCCGCCAAAACGTGAGTCGTCTGTTGGAAAGAAGATGCCGATAAAAAGCTCTCAGTGGCTAAAGAGGCTTTGGTGATTCCCAGAACGACTGGTCTCCCGGTTGCTACCTGTTTGGTACCTGCTAAATAGACTAAATTTTCAACCAAACTTCTGGTTTCAGTTTCGGCGTCCGCTTCTCGTATCAATAAATACTCGACATTATCGTCAGCAATTTTGATTACTCCATCACGATCGATAGTTTGTCCTGCTTTGATCAGTATAGAGCCATTCTCTTCTATGGAAATATCTTGTGCTGCGACTTTCCCTACGACTTCTCGTTCTAAAAGTTCACTTAATCGTCCTTCTATTGAAAAGAAACGTCCATCGCCCAGTTTGACTTCTTTAACATCCTCCATGACCAAACGCCGTGCCACTGCCCGGCTTATTTGCTGACCAGAGGCTATGATCAAATCACCGCTTTTCGGACTAATGATGTCCTTTTCCACTTCTTTCCCAAGAATCTCCTCACGTAATTCTCGAATTAAACTTTCTTTAATTTGGAAGGTCTCAATATTTTTCCAGATTACAATCCAATCGATATTATGACCTTCAATCAGGTCTTGATGATGGGCTTCAACTTTTGTATTGGCGGTGAGAATTACTTCTCCGGTTTTCAAATCGGTCACATCTTCAGCTAAAATTGCACCTTTCAGTTTATCCCAGGTTGACTTCTCTCGGGTTCGCAGAATAACCGGACCTAAGTCAGCTATATGTTCAACCTTCTGCTCGCTAATAACATCACCGGCTTTGACCAAAACCGTTCCATTTTGATCAAGAATGTCATCGACGCTCACTTGGTCTTTCAATTCAGCTTTTAACGACCGGTAGCCTCGAATCATTTTGTAAGGTGTCCGATCTTTATTAACTATATAAAAAGGCTTGCAATCGGTAGATAAAATAACTCTTAGCTTCTCTTCGTCAATTGCTTCTCCTTTTTGTACAATCGCTTCACCCGAAATATCAAAAGCCGGTTCTCGTAAGGTGAACCCTTCAAAAAGCGAGAGTGCTTTTTCTAAAACCAATCGGTTTTCTTCATTAATTCGACTATTTTCTTGCTCAAAATCTTCAATATGAACCAACTCACCGGAGAGGAGTTCGGTATCACCGGAATTCTCAACCATAACCTTATTCAGACGAGCAATTTGTCGAACAATGGTTTCGATGTGTTTATCGTTGATGTTTACACCTTGTGATAGGTAAACCGATTGAATTTCTTCTACCAGATGACTTTGAACCTCTCTTATTCCCTTGATACGAAGGATATCACGAGGATTAATCGGGCCTAAGGTCAAACGATCACCCGCTTTAACCTGAGCATTTTCATTAACCTTAATCCGAATATCAGGTGGAACTAAATAAGCCCGGGCCGATTGATCGGCTTCATCGTCATCAGGATGAACAATAATTTTTCTTCGGTTTCCAATGGTCTCAATCTTTTCTACTTCTCCATCGACATCGGATAGAATAGCGGCTTTTTTTGGTTTCCGAACTTCAAATAGCTGCTCTACTCGTGGGAGACCTTGGGTAATGTCTTCCCCCGCAATTCGAATCCCTCCGGTATGAAAGGTTCTCATAGTTAGCTGGGTGCCTGGTTCGCCGATTGATTGGGCGGCAAGAATTCCAACCGACTCCCCAATATCAACTATTTTACCAGTCGCCAAGTTCCTTCCATAACATTTTGCACAGACTCCATACCGAGCTTTACAAGTAAGAACTGACCGAATTTTCAATTCTCGGATTTTATGTTCCTGAAGTTTCTGAATAACATCCTCATTAATTTCTTCACCGGCAGCCAGTAGAAGCTGATCAGTTCCGGGAACATAAACATCATTGAGAATCATCCGGCCTAAAACTCTTTCTTCAAAATATTCAATAATGTTATCGTTTTCGTCTTTTAAGTCTCCAATAATTATTCCGTCATCAGTTCCACAATCAATCTCTCGAACAATCATGTCTTGAGATACATCGACCAGCCTCCGAGTAAGATAACCTGATTTCGCCGTTCTTAGTGCCGTGTCAGCTAACCCTTTCCGAGCGCCATGGGTAGATATAAAGTATTCTAATACCCCTAAACCCTCACGGAAGTTCGCTCGAATTGGATATTCAATAATTCGACCAGAAGGATCAGCCATCAATCCTCGCATTCCTGCTAGCTGGCTGATCTGTCGAATACTCCCTCGAGCACCTGATTTTGCCATCATATTCACGGGATTAAAATCATCCAGTAATTCCAAAATAGCCTCAGCTACTTTGTTGGAAGCATCGGTCCAAATATCGATAACCGACTGCTCTCGCTCTTCTCCGGTAATCAGACCTTCGTTATAATGGTCGTTGGTATCGCCAACTCGCTGAGTAGCATCCTCAATGATTAAGAATTTTTTTTCTGGGATTTCCAAATCTACAACCCCGATACTGGTTCCCGATTGGGTGGCATAACGAAAACCCAATCTTTTAATTCGGTCAAGGGTTTCAACAGTGATTTGGTTTCCAAATTTTCTAAAACATAAATCAACGATATCCGATAGTTTCTTTTTGGTCATCGGATCATTGTAATAGGGCATCCCCTGAGGAAGAACCTGATTAAAAATAACTCGACCAATTGTCGTCATAGCTACATTAGAGTCTTTCTCCTGAACTTCCCGGATGAAAATCGGCTCATGAAGATCGACTTGTTTGTATTCAAAAGCCAGGAGTGCTTCATCCATATCGAGATATCGCTTCAGAATTGTTCCTTTTGATACTTTTTTCATCAAAGTTAGGTAGTAACAGCCTAACACCATATCTTGAGTTGGTACTGCTATCGGTCGACCTGATGCCGGAGAAAGGATATTGTGAGAAGAAAGCATCAAAATTTCCGATTCAGCTTGAGCTTCTGCAGAAAGCGGAACATGAACTGCCATCTGATCACCATCGAAATCGGCGTTAAAAGCTGGACAAACCATAGGATGAATATGAATGGCATTGCCTTCTACCAGCACTGGTTGAAAGGCTTGAACGCTCAACCGGTGAAGGGTTGGTGCTCGGTTCAGGAGAACTGGATGCTCAGCAATAACTTCTTCTAATACCTCCCAAACTTCATCGCGGGTTTTCTCTACCATTCTTTTGGCACTTTTAATATTATGAGCATGACCTTTATCAACTAAACCTTTCATAATAAAAGGCTTAAATAGTTCTAATGCCATTTTCTTGGGAAGTCCGCATTGATCGAAATTCAACTGAGGTCCGGCAACGATAACCGAACGACCGGAATAATCAACCCTTTTCCCTAATAAATTCTGGCGAAAACGACCTTTCTTTCCTCGCAACATATCGCTGAGTGATTTAAGCGGGCGATTGCCCGGTCCTAATACCGGACGTCCTCTCCGTCCATTATCAAATAATGCATCAACGGCTTCCTGAAGCATGCGTTTTTCATTTTTTACTATAATGTCAGGGGCTCCAAGCTGTAGCAATCTTTTCAAACGATTGTTTCGGTTAATCACTCTCCGATAGAGGTCATTCAAATCGGAGGTTGCAAACCGACCACCATCTAACTGGACCATGGGACGCAAATCGGGCGGAAGTACCGGAACCACTTCCAATATCATCCACTCCGGTCGATTTCCTGATTTACAAAAGGATTCGACGACTTGTAATCTCTTGATGATTTTCTTCGCCTTTTGACCGGTTGCTTCTTTGAGTTCTTTCCGCAAACTTCGAGCCAGAGTCTGAACATCCAAAGTTCTAAGAATCTCTCTGACTGCTTCGGCTCCAACGCCGCTTTTAAATTCGGTATCATATTGGGGAAGCAATTTCGCTTCGGTTTCTAATATCATTTGGGCTTTCTTTAAACCAGTTGATCCGGGATCGATAACCAGATAGCAAGGTTCCTCAGCAGTATCGGTCAAGATTTCTTCTTCAAAGAGGTCGCCATACACCTCACGCAATTGATAAACTTCCGATTCGGAAATTTCTTCATCCCGTTGGTAAGGAAAAACCCGAACATCGATCACTTCATAGCGATTATTTTCTAATTCTTCTATCGTAAAACTCTCTTTGTATTTTGTACGAAACCGAGTCAATTCCTTGGTGGAGAGTTCATCGCCAACCGAAAAGGGAAGACTGTGGACTTCGGTAATCCGATGAGCGGTCTCGGCTTTAAAGTTCGGATCATACTTTTGATGGATCCGGTATTCGGTGTCTCGTATAACAGTTTCTGGTTCAAGATCGGTCGAACCCGGTTCAATAACTTTATAGCAGTCTTCTTTTTTTCTTCCTGAGGCAAAATAGAGAACTTTCTCCAGGTTTTTGGGAAGAACACCCAAAAGGAGAGCCATTTTACTGGGAATACTTTTAAAATACCAAATGTGCGAAACCGGAGCAGCTAATTCGATATGTCCCAGACGGGCTCTTCTAACCGAAGATCGAGTGATTTCAACTCCACAACGGTCACAGACCACTCCTTTATGACGAATTCTTTTATACTTTCCGCAATAACATTCCCAGTCTTTGGTTGGACCAAAAATCTTCTCACAGAACAAACCGTCTTTTTCCGGTTTGAGGGTCCGATAATTAATGGTTTCGGGTTTTTTTACTTCTCCTCGAGACCATTTACGGATTTGCTCGGGAGAAGATAAACCAATTTGCATAGCTCCAAGATCATTGACATCTATCAAGGGTTTTTCCCCCTTCTTTTATTTTTTCTCTCGTCCCTGCAGATTAACTCCTAATCCAGGTATATCATCATCGGCATCTTCCATCTGTTCGATGGAAATTTCCTTTTTCCTGGAATCAAACACTTTCACATCGAGACACAAGCTTTGCAATTCCTTAACCAATACTTTAAATGATTCGGGAACCGACGGCTTGAGCACATTTTGACCTTTGACAATTGCTTCATAAGCTTTTACTCTTCCGACAATATCGTCAGATTTCACTGTCAGAATTTCTTGTAAAGTATAGGCAGCTCCGTATCCTTCCAGTGCCCATACTTCCATTTCTCCAAAACGCTGCCCGCCAAATTGGGCTTTACCTCCCAACGGCTGTTGGGTAACTAAAGAGTACGGTCCAGTTGAACGTGCATGAATCTTGGTTTCAACCAGGTGAGCAAGTTTCATCATATATATGTATCCAACTGTCACTTCATTGTCGAAAGGTTCACCAGTTCTTCCATCGAAAAGGATCACTTTTCCATGGGGGAGAAGATTAAACTCCGGCGATATCCTGTCGTCAAAAGCAAAAACCGGATAACGGTTTTCTTGACTGATGGTTACATCTTTCAAGGCTTCTAAAATCTCCGATTCTTTCGCTCCATCGAAAGGAGCACTGGCAATAAACATCCGTTCTTTATTGGCAACCCAACCCAAGTGAGTCTCTAAAATCTGCCCAATATTCATTCGAGAAGGAACTCCCAGTGGATTGAGAACAATGTCAACCGGTGTTCCATCGGGAAGGAAGGGCATGTCCTCCTCAGCAAGAATCCTGGCTATAACTCCTTTATTTCCATGACGACCAGCCATTTTATCGCCAACGGTAATTTTTCTTTTCTGGGCGACAAACACCTTAACCAGTTTATTGACTCCTGGTGCCAGTTCATCATCGTTTTCTCGAGAAAATACTTTAACATCAATAACTTTCCCATATTCTCCATGGGGAACCCGAAGGGATGTATCTCGAACTTCTCGGGCTTTTTCTCCAAATATTGCCCGAAGTAATCGCTCTTCGGGGGTAAGCTCGGTTTCTCCCTTGGGAGTAACCTTCCCTACCAAGATATCTCCTGGTTTTACATCAGCTCCAACTCGGATAATTCCTTCATCGTCTAGATTCCGAAGAATATCATCTCCTAAATTGGGAATGTCACGAGTAATTTCCTCTGGACCTAACTTGGTGTCTCGGGCTTCAATTTCATATTCTTCAATATGAACTGACGTGAAAACTTCTTCTTTAACCAATCGTTCGCTAATCAGAATGGCATCTTCGAAGTTCTCTCCTTCCCAGGGCATGAAAGCTACTAAGACATTTCTCCCTAAAGCAATCTCACCCATTGAAGTACAAGGCCCATCAGCAATAATCTGTCCAGCCTCAACATACTGCCCAACTCGAACGATCGGTTTTTGGTTGATACAGGTACTTTGGTTGGACCGCTGAAATTTTTCCAATTCATAGAGATCAATATCACCATCATCATTTTCAATTTCAATAAAAACTGAATCGACTTGCTTAACTACTCCACTATTTCGGCTAACAACTGTAGCACCTGAATCCTGAGCGACTTTGTATTCCATGCCCGTCCCAATAAGAGGGGGCTTGGAAACCAAAAGAGGAACCGCTTGTCGTTGCATGTTGGTTCCCATCAGAGCTCGGTTGGCATCATTGTGCTCTAAAAATGGAATGAGTGACGCTGAAGCACTGATGATCTGTTGAGGCGAAACATCAATAAAATCAACTTTTCTGCTTTCTACCTCAACAATTTTCGAACGGAAACGAACTACGACGTTTTCATCGCGTATCATCCCGTTCTCATCGATAACAGCATCGGAAGGCGCAATATGATAACGGTCTTCTTCATCAGCAGAAAGATACCTAATTTCATCGGTCAAATGTCGATTTTCAACTTTTAAATAGGGTGTCACAATAAAGCCATACTCATTGATCTTGGCATAGATACATAGAGAGGTAATCAAGCCAATGTTGGGTCCTTCGGGAGTTTCTATCGGACACATCCGCCCATAATGGGTATAATGGACATCACGAACTTCAAAACCTGCTCGTTCACGGCTCAAACCTCCAGGTCCTAAAGCACTTAACCGTCTTTTATGGGTTATTTCCGAAAGTGGATTGATTTGATCCATAAACTGGGAAAGAGGACTGCTTCCTAAAAATTCCTTGATAGCGGCTACCACTGGACGAACATTAATCAGGTTTTGAGGAGTAGCTGAATCGGTGTCGGGTTGGATGGTCATTTTTTCTCGAATGACCTTTTCAACTCGCAGCAACCCAGTTCTAAATTGATTTTGTAGGAGCTCTCCCACCGGTCGAGCTCGTCGATTTCCCAGGTGGTCAATGTCATCATCATAGCCAACACCGTTCAACAAGTTGAGGAGATAGCGAATGCCCCCAACTACATCGGCTTGACTCAAAATCCGTCCCTTTTCCACCCAAATTTTTTCTATACCATGAACCCTTAGGGTCCTTAAGGCCTCTAAGGTCACCATATCGCCTTTTTTAAGGAGGGTTTCTCCGGTCTCCGGTTGAAGCACATCCTGACTTATCGATCTGCCCTCCAACTCGTCGCCAACCAACTCCAATTCATCTTCGCGTTCAATAAATACTTTTATGACCTGATCTTCGTCGTTATACACTCGTATAAATTCGATATTGTATTCCTGGTTAAGCTCTTCTAAGGTTCGAGCTAATTGCCGACCAATTTTGTCTCCTTTACGAAGGAGAATTTCATATCGGGAAGGATTATTTTCATCGATAGCTGCTTGATTGCGAAGACATTGATGTTCTTCATGGTCAAGAATAATATCCTCAGCTCCAACAAACTCTTCAATTCGGACAATGCGTTCTTCCAATTTTAGTTTATTATTCAGTTTATATCGTCCCACCTCACCAAGGTCATAACGACGGGGATCAAAGAACAAATATCTCATAAAATCTCGAGTATTTTCTTCGGTTGGTGGCTCACTGGGACGAAGTCGCCGGAAAATTTCCATGACCGCTTCTTTGGGGTTTGAAGTTGTTTCTCTTTCCAGGGTGGCTTGGATGTAAGAATGATTATCGAACAGTTCGAGGATTTCCTCGTCGTTTGAAAATCCCAAAGCTCTGATCAAAGTCATAGCATTGATCTTGCGCCTTTTATCGACACGAACAAAGAGAATTTCTCCTGGGTCAATTCCAAATTCTAACCAGGCACCACGGTTGGGAATGATCTTAAAACCATATTCCACTTTTCCAGTTGGTGTCACTTCTTTAGTAAAAAATATCCCTGGAGATCGGATGAGCTGCGTTACTACAACCCGTTCCGCTCCATTCACCACAAAAGTCCCCTTATCAGTCATGAGTGGAATTTCACCCATATATACATCTTGTTCTTTTATTTCATTGGTTTCGCGGTTAATCAATCGAACTCGAGCAAATAATGGGGCAGCATATGTCCGACCTCTATCTTTACATTCACGAACCGAGAATACTGGCCTATCCAAACGATAATCGATAAACTCCAGCATGAGTTTCCCGGTAAAATCCTGTATAGGAAAAATTTCGGTGAAAACTTCTTGCAAACCTTGCCTTTTCCGTTCTTGGGGGGAAATATTCGCTTGTAAAAATAGGTCAAATGACTTTCTTTGTATCTCAATAAAATGGGGAAGTTCGGCAAATGAAGTCACCTTTGAAAATGTCTTTCTATGAATGTATCCAGAATTCACCCAGCACACCACCTTTGTTGAAAATTAAAAGAAATTACTCTTTAAACTAATCAGTTTTTCATCATCATTAAACTGTGGCGAAACGGTGTAAGTTTAAAATGTGGAATGTATGAAATTCACAATGTACAGGTAAAAAAAATAAGAGGACAAATGGATTGATTTTATCATCGATTGGTAAGATAATAATAACACCCACTTAGTAATAATTTGGAACAAAATAGATTAATTTAGTTCCAAAATGAAAGAACCGACAATTTACTATAATATTTTATTCCTGCTTATCTGTCAAGAGCTTCTTTTAAATTTTTCTAAAATATTTTAAATTCTCCATTCCTTGGTCTACTTTATGAAAGAAGTCAGCTTCCCTTTTTTCTCTCTCCTGGTGAGAGAACTTCATCCTTTTTTTCTTCTCCCCTGGTGGGAGAGCTTCTTTCTTTTCTTTTTTTCCTCTCCCCTGGTGGGAGAGGATTAAGGTGAGGGGGATGCTTTGGTATTTACATCAAACTTTAATTTTTAAAACCAAACATGAATCAGAGTCCTGACTTTCACCCTCATCCCAACCTTCTTTTATCAAGGTGAAAAGTGGTTGTAGATATGCGTCATCCTAAGCCCTCGCTTTTTGAGAGCGTGAGGATCTCCTCTTTTATGTCTTTGTTCTTCATAATTATTTAAAAAGATGAGATTCTCAAGTCGCACAATACGCTCCTCAGAATGACAAATTGGGTAAATGAGATTGCGACGTCGTCAAACCAAAAGATGATTAGACTCCTTACAATGATAGATTTGGTTAATGAGATTCTCACGTCGTCAGTTAAAAACACTGGAATCCTCAGAATATCAAACTAAAATAAAAGACTCCATAACTACTGAGGAAAGGCTATGGCAGCGTAACCAACCACTTGGTCATACTGACCGTTGATATCACCACTGGTAGCATAACAAAGAAGAGTGCCTCGGAACGAATGGCGATTTTTTTGAAACTCAATCAAAGCACCAACCCCTCCCGGTCCACAGATTGATATTTTTTTTCTATGAATACAGTGAAAGAATTCCTCTCCATCAAGACGAATAATATTATCAATACAAATTAAATCCTTCTCCCGAGCCACCGTATCCGATTCATAATGAGTAAAATCGGTACTGGCGATTATTACGATTTTCTTCTGTTGAGAAATTTGGTTGATTACTTGACCAATTATTTGAACGGTTTCCAAGGTTTGGTCTAAAAGAGAAATAGGACATATTTTAAAAGAGAAGGGAATAAAATGCTGTAGAAAGGGGATCTGTATTTCACAAGAATGCTCAAATTGATGAGCTCGATCATCGATGGTAAAAATCGCCGAAGACGATAAAAAAAAGTCTACCATTTCCTGGTCAACCTCAACCTTCCCCAGGGGTGTGATCCACGATTCGGCCGAACTTAGCGAAGCTCTTCTTCCCAAGCCTCGGTGATTGGGTCCGATAATAATAAAAGTATCAATTGGATCGATCCGCGAAAGAACCGCATAAGCCCAGGAAGCGACACCACCTGAAAAAATTATCCCGGCATGAGGACAAACCACTCCATTTATCTTAGTGGGAAAATCCTGATCAATTTTCCCGGCAGCTCCGATTTCTGACTCAAAGACTTTATTAATTAAGCTATCTAATTCATTTTTATTCTCTGGATAAAAATAACCGGCAACCGCTGGTAGCCTATCCATTTTCTTACCACCTCCGTGTACGGGCTATACGAATTCTATATAGCACAAACAACAATACTAAAAGCAAAATTATAAGGGTAATCAGAAAAAGATTGGATCCACCCAACATCAAAAATGATGTCCAAATATAGGGGATGTAAGCTTTTTTATAACCATATTGAATTGACTTACGATATAATGCTTTTACCGTTGCAGCAGGTTGGGCTGCCCGAGATAGGGTCGCTTTTCGGTAGTAAAGTATCCCCAATTCTTCTGACCAGGTTGAGCGGTTCTCCTCATCTTTCATCCAAATATTTTCAGCCTCAGCAATCATATTCTCTAAATCATCTTTTTTCTGGTAAGCAGCATAAAAAAGAGCACTGATTTCAGGTTTTTGCCGTTTTTCTGGAGAAAGAGAGGCAGCTTCTCTTAAAAATTCATCGATCTTGTCTTCGGACAATAAAGATGCCAGGTAGGCTTCCCGGTTCATTAAAAAGGTCATATCCAGTTTGACCACCCGATTATTACCGGAATCGGCGACCCAAAGATAACCATTCCCATCGATCCATAACCCTTCAGGATTGAGGAGGTGATCACCACCAATTCTATCGACTATCCCAATCAGCTCACCTTGAGTATTATGAATCTTCAAACGGTTATTTCGATAATCAGAAATAATCACCGTTTCATCTTTTACGATTACATATCGAGGCCGATCTAAATCATCGGGACCACTGCCACCTTTTCCAATACGAAAAAGATAATTTCCCACTGAATCAAACACCTTCACTGTGTGATGAAGAGTATCGGTCATCCATATTCTTCCTTGGGAATCAACAGATATACCCCGGGGATAATAGAATTCATCATCTCCCATTCCCTCTTTCCCAATAGTCCTGATCAGATTCCCTTCTTGATCAAAAATCACAATCCGAGAATTCATAGTATCAACCAGATAGATATTACGGCCATTATCCATCCAGAGACCCCGAGGTTCATTCAGAGTAATTCCCTGAATTTTAAGCTCGCTGATCGGCGCAAAAGTAGAACCATCCAAAATTCGAATTCGGTTGGCTTTTTGCTCAGTAAGATAGAGGCGGTTGGTGGGGGAATCATAAACCATCCCTACTGGACCTTCCAAGCCGGGGATAATTTTTTGGGTTTTTCCGTTTTGATCGGTAATAACCAGGCGGTCGTTAGCCCAGTCGCTAATCAATACCAAGCCTCTTTCTTCCTGTACAATAACGCTTACTGGATAATTCAAATAGGGAGTTTTTTGGTCAGTAACTTCTTCAATGCTCAACTCTATTTTTTCGATTTGGGCTTGAACCGAAGAACCAATAACAATCACCACAAAAAAAGAGATGAGACCTGTCAGGCACCAATCGAGCTTTTTACCGATCATCATGAATGAACTCCTCCATCTTTCTTTTTAATCTTTCCTCCCATTCAGACTGATTGAGACCGTTTTGGGGTAGAGGCTCAGAGAAATGAACCTGGATCGGATGAGGTTTGGGAAACCTTGCTCCGCGGGGATAGCTTTCAAAAGTTCCGGTCACCCCAGCCACTACCACATCAGCTTTGGCTTTCATCAATAATTTTATCGCACCGGAGCGAAAATCACCAACTTCACCTTGGTTTCTGGTCCCCTCCGGAAATAGACACACCACTTTATTCTCTTTTATGAGTGCAAATATTTTCTTAACTGCGCTGCGGTCGGCTTCACCCCTTCTCAAAGGAAAGGCTCCTAACTGATTGAGGAAAAATTTAGCAACCGGATTTTGAAACAATTCTTCTTTAGCGACGAAATAGACTCGCCTGGGACAAGCACAGCCGATAACTATCGGATCCAAATAACTGGCGTGATTAGAAACGATTAAGCAGGGAGTTGATTTTGGGAAATTTTTACGGCCACTTACCCGAAAGCGGCAAAAGAGATAGAGAAGAAACAATCCTAAGTATTTGCTGATGTAATAAATCATAAAATCCTCGGCTTTTTAAAAAAAAATAAACCACCAAACCTATGGGTATTGTAATTCTATTCTTGAAGGCTGTAAACCAGATGATGTAAAAAGCAAAAGGTTTACGGAGTTTCCAAATTGGTAAATTCCTTTCTATCCTGAAAATACCGGAATGATTTTTTATGGGTAATCTATATAGAGCAACTAAACAGGATCTCATTCCGGGCTTTCACCCTCATCTTCACCTTCTCCCATTAAAAAAAAACTGAGGGGGTGAGGGGGCGAAAAAAGATTGGCTAAATGAGATTGCCACGTCACTTCGTTCCTCGCAATGACGAGGATTAGGATAAGGGCTTGAGAAACAGGCCCTTATAAATGATTTAAAACGTAGGGGCACAATGTATTGTGCCCAATCTTCATATATTGTAGCGACATGCCATGGCATGTCGAATCTTGGTTTACATCTAAATTGATTCCCCTCCTTGGAGGGGTGCCGTTTTCCGGCGGGGAGGGTGCCTTAAATCGGTCATCCTGAGGCTTCGTATTTCGAAGCCGTGAGGATCTCATCTTTTATAATTTGTGGAATATAAGAATCGTGGAATTGGAAAGGAAGAAATTCTTAGGTCATACAATGCGTTCCTGAGAACGACAAATTAACAGTTCAAGAAATAGCCTACCCTTAGGGGTTATACGAAGTGGCGACGTACTTCGTTTTTTATATTTTTTTCCCAATATAAAAAACATATCCATAATACTGTTGGTATTTTGAATACAACTCTGCTTCATACTTCATATATTCAACAAAAGCCTCTGCAGCTTTATTTCCAGCATTTTTTTCCAAAAATGCTTTTTGTATTGCTTTCTGCGGAATAAAATAAGTATTTGTCCAGCATTTTTCAGGCAATGTAAATACAGCAACAAGACTATAACCGGCTTTTTGCATTATTGAAATATTGTGCCCTATTGTACCTATTTCGGGAACAGCATTAACCCAAAACTTTTCAATTTCAGTGGGTCGTTCATCGGTAAACCATGACTCATATGTTACAGCAATATAGCCGTCTTTTTTTAGAAAGTCTTTCCAATAATTCAAGCCTTTTTTAAAACCGATATTGGCAATAGCTCCTTCAGACCATATAACATCAAATTCTTCATTTTGAAACGGTAAATTATCCATTGAACCGACAATGCCTTTTATTCTATTCTGCAAACCGAGCTTTTCAGCGTTAGTATTAAATTTTTCAATAAAATCGGGGGAAAGATCAAGTCCAGTAATTGTTCCTTTGGTGTTTTGTGCAAGAATCATTGTTTGACCGCCGGTTCCACAAGCAAAATCTGCAATATTTAATTCATTGGAAAAATTGTCAATAAAACTTAAAGCCCTAATAGTAGATTCAGGGCTACCAGGCCCCTGCCGTTCCAGCCTTCCAAAATAATCACAAATTAAGTTTAAATCAAAATCGTGAATTAATGTTTTTTCGTTTTCCATATGCAAAGCTATATTTGGATTAAGTAAGTCTTTTTCTTTCATTCAATTTCTCATCCCCCTAATACCGGTTTCGAGTCTTTTAACTTCCCTCATGAAAAAGCCTTGGGATTCATTGTTTTTTGCTGACGAAGATTGAAAGAGATATGTCCAGGTTCCACCCAAAGGGTCCAAAAAAATTTAGGTAAAAAACACTTACATTTAATATGGTCGGGGCGAGAGGATTTGAACCTCCGGCCTCTTGAACCCGAGTCAAGCGCGCTAACCAGACTGCGCTACGCCCCGATAGATTTAAACTATAGCAAAAAAAAAAGTTTCCTTCAACCGGTCAAGCATTTTTTTTAACCAATAAAAAAAAGGCGGGCGATTTGCCCGCCTTTTTCACCGGCGTCTATTTGGTTTCTATTTCTACCTTTTTTGCCTTGGGCTTACTCGGTTCAGTTTTAGGTAAGGTAATTTTTAAAATTCCATCTTGATAGTTTGCTTTAACTCCGTCTTGATCTACTTCGGTTGGTAAACCTATAACTCTTTCGAAATTTCCTCGATATCGTTCCATAATGCAACAACCGGTATCTTTCTGCTCCCATTCATCCTTCACTTCTCCACGAATTTCGATTCGGTCTGCTGTAACATTGATATCGATGTTCTTTGGATCAATTCCTGGTAGTTCAGCTTTTAACACAAATTCAGTATCGGTCTCAGTCATGTCGATCGGTGGATAATTACTCCTTCGCAATGGTACATTCGCTAAAGTAAAATCAAATAAATCATCAAACATACGATCGAAATCGGAACGAAGATCAAATACATCCCAGAGCCTTCGAGCAGGCCTTAATAGCCTATCTTCTTTTCTTAATGATAGGGATTTGTTCACCATGTTTCGTACCCCCTTTATTTTTTTTCTGTTCAGTATTCATTATAATCAAAGAAGGTCAAATTGTCAAGACTAAGGTCAAATTTAGTCAATATTTTCTATAAAATGATATTCTAAAACCTGAGATATTTTTAAATCGGGAATGGATAAATAATATCCTACAATATCCACCAAGCACTCCAGAGGAACCAAGCCAATTATCTCCGATCCCTGAATTTCTACACCATAACGACGGGCTTCTATTTTTACCAATTCATAAGCCTGAACAACCGTACTCATTCGGTAATTTAAAAGGTTCATCGACACTTGAACCAGATCTCGACTCCTTAAGTTGACACCGATAGCTTTAACACGGGTTAATCCTCCGTATTCTCCCCTCACTTTTTTAGCAATTTCCTTGGCAATTTTTATATCAGTACTTTTTAAATTTACATTAAAGGCCACCAGAGGATTTCTGGCACCAATTGCCACTGCTCCCAGGGTAGGGTGAAGACGAGTCAGACCATAATCCGGCTTTCGGTCAGCAACTCGATGGATTTCTTGCAGGAGACTTTCATACCCACCTCTCCTTATCAGGGACAAATTTTCATGTTCTGGTATCAAGGCTGCTTCACCATATAAATAAACTGGCATCAAATATTTCTTTGCGATTTCTCTCCCCACACTTTGAGCTAAAACAATACAATCTTCCATAGTTGTAATTCCCCAAGGCGTAAAAGGGATGACATCTACCGCACCTATACGAGGGTGTTCGCCGTGGTGATGGGAGATATCAATAGTTTCATAGGCAATTTCAAAAATAACAAAGACCGCCTTGGTAAGGTTTTTCTCGTCACCCAAAATACTGATTACTGAACGATTGTGGTCGATATCCGAGGAATAATCGGCTACCAAACATCCCGGGATTTGTCCAATGCTCTCGGTCATTTTATTAATAATTTTTTCATCAGAACTGCTGATATTTATAGCACTTTGGATGATTTTCCTTTTCATTTTCGTTTCTCCCTTCTATTCTATAAATGCAGTGAGAAGTGAGTTTTGAGTGGTGAAGAGTAAAAACTTCATTCTCTTCTTAACTTTATCACATTTATCTTATTTTTCCTCCCTCCTGGTGAGAGAGGATTAAGTGACGGGAGAAGGAACTCTGAATCGTCATTGCGAGGAACGAAGTGACGTGGTAATCTCATGAGTCATCTTTTATTATTTTTAGGATTGAGAAATTGTAGAATTAAAAAAGATGGGATTCTTACGTCCCATAATGCGCTCCTCAGAATGACAAATTGGGTAAATGAGATTGCCACGTCGTCGAACCAAAGAACCAATGAACTCCTCGCAATGACGAATTTAGAATGGATTTGATGACTCAAACCCATACAAATAATTTAAAAAGGGGAGGAGTACAAATTTATTATTTCCACGACATTAGATTGAGATTCTCGCGTCCTAAGTTATGCTCTTAGAAATGACGGATTTGGACACGGGTTCCCCACCTTCATCATAAGTTTTCTCTATGATTCTAAACCTTTTTATGCTTAAATAGTAGGAACAAATTTTTGATTCAATCACGCAATTGGAGGAAGGCAATGATAAAGTACATTTTTGGGTATTTTCCCTTAGTTATTCTTGCCTATCTTATCCCTTATACCTTACTGCAAAAGGTTCACAAATTCTATGGAAGTTTTTTATTCTGGATTGGATACACATTAATAGTAATATACCTCATGAAAAAAATGATGGATCGCTGGAAAAATGAAAATTGAACTTATTTGGATATCAATTATTATCTATATGGCTTGGGGAACGCTAATCGCTGTTCTTTCTCGCCGGGGAGGAGCAAGTGGAGTTGTCGACTACTTTCTTGCCGACCGAAAACTAAAAGGATACATCTCATCTCTCTCCTATAGTGCTACGACATACAGCGCCTTTATGCTGGTTGGTTTAGCCGGGCTAACCTATAAAGGTGGCGTTGGGGCTCTCGGCTTTGAACTCATATACCTATCCGGTCTTTTTTGGGCAGTTCTTTTTGGCCCCTTTTATTGGCGAGCTGGAATACATTATAATTGTGTAAGTCCTGCTGAATTGCTGAGCAACCGCTATCAAAATAAAAAAGTTGGCGCCTTATCAGCATGGATTTCTCTAATTTTTCTGATTCCCTATTCTTCGATTCAATTGATGGGAATCGGATACCTATTAGAAACTTTGTCAAATGGAAAAATCCCTTTCTTATGGGGTGCTCTCATCGCAACCTTGATTACTTTGGTTTGGACTGAAATTGCTGGTCTTCGTTCAGTAGCTACGACCGATAGCTTACAAGCTGGGATTATGCTAATCAGTTCAATAATCTTTATTTTTATATTAATAGGGAAATTTTTAGGAGGTTTCGACAACTTTCTTTATCGAATTGAAACTAACTATCCTCTATGGTTATCAGTTCCGGGGAATGGTTATTTTAGTTTTCAAACTTTTTTAGGATTATCTCTTCCCTGGTTTTTTTTCAGCATATCTAATCCTCAAGTGTCACAGCGATTATTCGTTCCCTCTTCGCTTTCGAAAATGCGATCTATGATAAATGGTTTTCTCGGTTATGGTTTTGTTTATACTCTCATTACCATTCTAATTGGATTTTGCGCCCTCCTGCTATTTCCCGGCCTTTCCAATCCCGACCAGGCGACACCAACCCTACTTGCTCAACTCAATATTCCGCCAATTATTGTCCTATTGATGATTGTCGGAATATTTTCGGCGGCCATCTCAACCATTGACTCGGTGATGTTAACCATCTCCTCGATGTTTGTTCGAGATATTGTTCGTGCTCGGAGGGAAATTCCTGAAAAGCAACAGTTGGTTATTGCCCGTTGGTTTATTTTAATTTTGGGTGTCGGAATCTTTCTCTTTGCTATTCAGCGCTTCAATCTTATTGCTGTCCTTTCCGTTGCTTCTTCGGCCGGGCTACTGGCTACCGTTCCATCAACAATAGGCGGTTTTTTATGGAAGAAAGGAAGTGCATCTGGGGCTTTAATTAGTATGATCGGAGGAGCCTGTATTTCCCTGATACTTCAAATAACATCCTGGAAACCTTGGGGATGGTGGCCGGGTGTTTGGACGATTATTATTGCGACTCTCCTCTACATCATCATGAGCTATGCTAAACCTGCAGCAATAAACCAGGAGTTTTTTAAGGTAATTCAAAGCCAGCCTAAAAAAACCTAATTCTCCCATCAAGGGAGAAGAAACTCTTTACTCCGTCAACTTGAGTTATGCCTTCCCGCGTGAGGATCTCATCCACTCAATCCGTCATTGCGAGGAGTCTAACCGTCTTTTGGTTAGACGACGTGGTAATCTCTTAAGGTCAATCATTAATGTTTGTACTCCTCTTTGACTCAATAGGATTATTGTAATTTCCCCTCATTGGAGGAATGAAGTTAACAATTCCCCTCCAAGGAGGGGTGCCGCTTGCGGCGGGGAGGGTGCCTTTAATTCGTCATCCTGAGCAGTATTTTTCCGCGTGAGGATCTCATTTTTAAGTTATTTTGTATTTCATAGATACAAAGGATGGGATTCTCGCGTCGCAAATGACGCTCCTTAGAATGACAGAGAAGAGGAGAATCAAAAAACGAGGGGAAGAAAAAGATTGAGCTTAAGAGATTGCCACGTCGTACCAGACGCTCCTCGCAATTACGGATTGTGTTGAGGGCTTTTTAGAGGATATCCTCTATCAATGGAACAAAAACGACTGATCCATGTTTTTCAATTTTCAACGATCCTTTTTGTTTTCTTCCCCGAACCAGAGTTTGACGAAAATCACCCCCCAAAGGGAGAACAATGATTCCGCCTTCTTTTAATTCCTCAACCCAAACTGGGTATATCTCATTAGCATAAGCAGTTACTATAATTTTGTCGAAAGGAGCATATTCTGGAATTCCCCGACTTCCATCACCAACAAAAAAATGGATATTCCTATATTCAAGACTTTCCAAAACCTCTTCGGCTTTTTGAGCCAATTCTTCGATGCGTTCTATCGTATAAACCTCTTTGCCTAATTCTGCGCAAACCGCGGTTTGATAACCCGAACCGGTTCCAATTTCCAAAATTCGATCGGTTGGCTGAATTTCTAACAATTCTGACATCAACGCTACTATATAAGGTTGTGAAATAGTTTGACCCTCACCAATGACTAAGGGGGTATCATTGTAAGCATATTTCCGATAAAATTCTGGAACAAAAACGTGTCGAGGAATTTTTAGCAAGGCTTGAGTTACTCTTTCATCTTTAATATTCCGGGAGATGATTTGCTTTCGAACCATCTCTTCCCGTTCTTGAATTGTTCTGACATTATCGATTTCCATCAGTATTCAACCTGAAATGATTCATAATTTCCTGAATAAGGCAACCATTCTTCAAAAATATCACGGATTGATGCGCTCACTGGTCCCTCACGAATTTCCTGAAAGAAATGTTCAACTTCGGATTTCTCTCCTTCAGCTACCACTTCCACTCCATTTGGAAATAAATTTTTAACAAATCCAGTAACCTCAAATTGGGAGGCTCTCTTTAAAACAAAATAACGAAAACCAACCCCCTGAACTCGGCCCTTAAATACCAACCTTCCCTGAATGAACTTCATTTCAATTATTCTTCTCCGACAATACTTCTACCAGTTCGTTTTTTACTAACCAATCGGTCAGGTTAGGTCGAAGGGGGGTAATCGACACTTCCGAATTCACTACCGACCAATAATCCGAGCTACTTTGGAATTCAATCTGGCGTTTTTCTTCAATAAAAACATATTCCTGGAATTCTTCATTCTGAATGGTTTTTTGGACTTTAGTAAAATAAAACCGATCGGCAAGCTCGGTAATCTTCCAACCCTTCAGTTCATCCGAATGAGTCACATCAGGTATATTCACATTGAGAACTAAATTTTTTTGTCGAGAAAGTGTTTCTTCAAAATGGAGAAATATATCAAGAGCAGTTTCAGCAGCAACCTTATAATTCAATTTTTCTTGTATTGATAGTGAAACCGCCATGGCTGGTATTCCCGACATGGCAGCTTCCATGGCTGCCCCAACCGTTCCCGAATAAAATACATCAAAACCTAGGTTGGGCCCTCGGTTGATACCGGATATGACAAAATGGACCGGAGTTTGGGAAAATAGATTGAGACCTAAGATAACCGTATCGGCCGGTGTCCCATCAACTGCCAAGCCACTTACTCCATCTACTTGAACGTCCTTCACTCTTAATGTCTGTCGTGCTGTAATACTATGACTTGAACAACTTCGCTCTTCAAGAGGAGCAACTAAAATAATATTGGCTATTGGCTTAAAAACTCGAACTAAAGCCATAATCCCATCACTTTGATAACCATCATCATTGGTAATAAGGATGTTTCTTTTCATTCAATATGACCTCCAACCCGGTGTAGAATTTCTCTGGCTACGATCACACCCGATGTGGACGCCTGAATCAAACCTCGGGTAACACCGGCACCATCTCCAGCCATGAATAAATTCTCGATATCGCTTTCTAAATATTCGCTGAGTTTCACCCGAGACGAATAGAACTTTACTTCTAATCCATAGAGAAGATTATGCGGAGAACTCATTCCTGGAATAAACTTATCCATAGCCGAAATAATCTCTAATACATCTTGCAAAAACCGATAAGGGAGAACAAAACTCAAATCCCCCGGACTAGCACCGTTGAGTGTAGGCTTTAAAACTGATTTTTTTATTCGTTCTGGAGTAGACCTTCTTCCCAATTGTAAATCTTTAAGCCTTTGTATAACAACACCGCCACTGAGCATATTTGCTAAGCGAGCAACATAGCGGCCATATTCGATTGGTTCTTTGAAGGGTTCGGTAAAATGAGTACTTACCAGGATGGCAAAATTGGTATTGTTGGTTTTTCGATTTTCATAACTATGGCCATTAACGGTTATAATCCCATCGTTATATTCACTGACCACCTCACCATGAGGGCACATACAAAAAGTTCTCACTCGATCGTCAAAGGTATGGGAATAATAGATGAGTTTTAATTCGTACAAAACTTTGGTGTATTCTTCCATAATTGAAGCCGGTACTTCCATCCTAACGCCCAAATCTACGGGATTATTGACTAAATCAAGCTTTAATTTCAGTGCTTCTGTCCTTAGCCAATCAGCTCCAACCCGACCAGGTGCAACGATCAAGTAGTGGCTTTTAATCACATCGCCATTTTTCAGCTGAACCCCAACTGCTTGATGGTTTTTGGTTAATATTTCGGCAGCTTCAGTACGAGTGAGGATGGTCACCTTCTCTTTCAAATGATTTTTGATACGAGTTAATATTCCTCGACAGCTGTCAGTTCCCAAATGTCTCACTCGAGATGGGAGCAATATCAGTTCAGCCATTTCCGCTTTTTTCCGGAGTTCTTCCACCTTTTCTCCATCATCTCCATAAACCCGTGGGGTTGCTCCATAGCGAAGGTAGATATTATCAACGTACTGAAGAAGCTGTTCCAAATCATTCGGTTTTAAATAAGAAGTCAACTGACCTCCAACATCGTGGGAAAAAGTCAGCTTCCCATCACTGAATGCTCCTGCTCCTCCCCAGCCACAGAGCAATGAACATGGCTGACATTTTTGGCAGATATTTTTCTTTTCCCGGGCTGGGCATCTTCGTTCTTCAATATCTCCGCCTCGATCAATTATTAGAATATCAAGATCGGTTTTATCGGCAAGTTCTAATGCGGCAAAAATTCCCGCTGGTCCTCCTCCGATTATAATAACATCATAGGTATTTTTCATTCACAATCCCCTGATTCTTTTTTATTTCTTCAAGTATTTTTAGTGCTACTTCGAGCGCATTTTTCCCTTCCTCTAAACCAACCAGTGGTCTTTCTCCGTTTTTTACACAACGGGTAAAGTGTTCCAGTTCAAATCGAAGCGGCTCCCCTTTTTGCATCATCGGTTTCTCCATGAGAATAGGGGGAACTGCCGTGATTGTCTTTTTGTAAACCGCTAACTCTTGCTCCAAATAATCGATGGAAATAAAAGCATCGACTTCGGTGATTTCCATACGGCGAATTTTTTTCCTGGTGATTCGGCTAGCCGTAAGATTGGCAATGCAACCATTTTCAAAAAGTATCTGTGCATTAGCAATATCTTCTTGACGAGAAAATACTGGATATCCAAAAGAACTGATTTTAGTTACTTTGCTTTTGACAATGCTCATTACAATATCAATATCATGTATCATCAAATCAAGAACAACTCCCACATCGGTATTGCGGTTGGTATAGGGTCCCATACGATAACAATCGATAAATACTGGGCGATCAATTATTTTTGAAAGTTCCATGACTGCTGTGTTAAACCGCTCAATGTGACCTACCTGGAGAATTACTTTCTTTTTATTTGCCATCTCCATCAATTCTCGAGCTTCTTCGAGAGTTGTTGTAACCGGTTTTTCTATGAGTATATTAATCCCTTCTTCGATAAAATGTCCGGCAATCAAACGATGAAGCACGGTTGGGACTACAATGCTCACGGCATCAATTTTTCCAAACAACTCACGATAATCGTAATAGGGGGTCGTCGAGTATCTCTTGGCAATTTCTCTTGCTCGTTCCTGATTTATATCGACTACACCCACCAGAGTAGTATCTGGTATTTCAGAATAAATTCGGGCATGATGCTGTCCAAGATAACCAACCCCAACCACTCCGACTTTCACCGCACTCAATTGAAACCCTCCTGGCAAAAATATTTGATTAAATCAACCACGTGTTCCAATTCTTCTTTTTTTAAAAGTGGATGAACAGGAATTGATAAAACCTCTCGTGAACAAGCATCAGCCATGGGATAATTGCCGTTTCCAACTATTTGATGGATAAATTTTTGCTGATGGAGAGGAACGGGATAATAAATTCCATATCCAATTTCTTTTTGGTCAAAAAAGCTTGCCAAGTCATCTCGGTGTTGTTTTAACTTTATTGTATATTGATGAAAAACCGGGAGTGCATAATCGGGCACTACGGGTGTTTCAATTTTTGGAATAGATGATAATTCGTGATTATAAAAATTGGCGTTTGCTCTTCGTCTCTGGTTAGAATCATCTAATTTCTTTAACTGAACACTTCCAATGGCTGCGGCAATATCGGTCATCCGAAAATTATATCCTAAAAATTCGTGGTAATATCTCTTTTTGCTCCCGTGATTAATCAACATGCGACACTTTTTTCCAAGCTCTTCATCATTGGTTAAAATCATACCACCTTCTCCGGTTGTCATGTTCTTGGTGGGGTAAAAGCTGAATGCTGACGCCTTTCCAAAAGAACCGACTTTTTTTCCTCGATACTCAGCACCATGAGCTTGAGCGCAATCTTCAATAACCGGAATGCTATATTGATTGGCCAGCGACATAATTTCATCCATCGGACAAGGTAAACCATAGAGATGAACAATGAGTATTGCCTTAATAGAGCTCCCATCTTTTTTAAGAATTCTTTCTAAAGCGTCTGGGTCAATATTAAAAGTTTGGGGATCAATATCACAAAAGATAGGAATTGCACCACACTGCATTATCGAGGAGGCGCTCGCAACAAAGGTAAAGGGTGTTGTTACGACTTTATCATTCTGAGAAATCCCTATAGCTTTCAAGGCTATAAATAAAGCTGTGGTTCCATTGCTTGTTGCAATTGCCTGTTTTGCTCCAATATATCGTCCAAAATCTTCTTCAAATTTTGCAACTCTTTTTCCCTGGGCTAAAAATCCTGAATCAAGAACTGCTTGAACTGCATTTTTTTCTTCTTCATCAAGATTAGGTTTACTGATCGGTATTTTCATTTCGATTATCAACCTCATTTTTATAAAAACGATAACAAGCATCGATTAAAAACTTAATTATATTATAAATCCATCATTTTGAAGAACGTATTCTGCGACGTGGTAATCTCATT
>MTKW01001022.1_pt1 | contig 37973 bp, 43 predicted proteins | sample 1042761 | NCBI WGS metagenome assembly MTKW01 (sample SAMN06205366, study PRJNA360243) | anaerobic digester metagenome | biome: Wastewater treatment plant; feature: Anaerobic digester sludge; material: sludge; isolation source: anaerobic digester fed with sludge from wastewater treatment plant ...
GAGACTAAGTCCAAGTAATTCCCATTACCCGAAAGGATTAATAATGACTTCAGAAATCCCTAGTAAAATCGACGAACTTTACAATCTTACTCATCTCTTCGACGCCGCCTTTCGGCGGTTGCTCAACACGGAATCGAGCGAAGCGGACCCGGTCGTCATGGTCGACAACCCCGATTGGTACGAAGAGTACCACAAACAGCGCGGTCTGCTCGCCAAAGCGATTGCGACCGCGCCGCATGACGTCTGGCTTGCCGTCGTCGACATGCTGTACGACGCGCTCAAAATTCTCTACCGCGCCGAGCACAAGCTCTTTGCGGACAGGGAATGCTATGAGATCGCGTTTGGCAAGTACGACCGAGATTATTCGTACGTCCGCGACGCGCTCTTCTACGCAGACAACCACGAAACTGACGTCGAAGAAGACGACGAGAGCGAGGAGACGGTATGAAAACGACTGAGGAGCTTTTAGCAAACGTTAACGCCGTCGACTATTGGAACGCGCATGCTGTGGCGGAGAAAGTTTATACGCTCTTGTGCGACAAAGAATACGATCCAGGTCGTATTTGGTTGTGGCGCCGCAATAGAGGATTTGACGTCTACGGGATCGCTTTATTGCCAGACGATGACGATGACGCGTGGCGCAACCTGCCTGACAACGACAGTTGCGCAGCCGTCGAAGCCGTTTTGAATCTCCTCGTCGAGGATATGAGCGTCGACGCTAGCCTTATCACACTGCAAACTAAAGAGACCGATAGCGAAAAATACACTGATCTGATTCACAAGATGAAAATCGCGCTCATGTTCCTCTTTGGGCAATAAGGAAATAAACCAATGAAACTCAACAACCAATCCGAATACGAACAGCTCGTCAAGTTGATCGTCGACAGCTCCGACTGCCGGTTCTTCGGGCTCCTGCCGTGCGACGAAGAGATCGAGCCGAACGACTTCCTCTTCCTTAACAGCAACGTCCGAACCTGCGTCGCCATGTTCGACCTGTCCGACGTCCGGAACGCGCTCGATTTCGCGTCGGCGTCCGAAGCGAAATACACCTATATCTTCGGCACAAACGAAGAGCCTGAACCCGTCGACCTTGACGAGCTCCCCTTGTCCGCCAAAGGAGCCCCAAAAGGATACAAACCGAAGTTCCGCTACTTCCGGAACGTTCATTATCTTGGCAAGCACGAAACTCTTTTGAAATTGGAGAAGAACAATGAATAACGAATACATTGCAGAGCCCGAACAAAAAGTCGCGCAAGAACCCGAACAAGAGACGAAGCCGTACAAGCCTTGCGTTCTGCCGCAAGATCTTTTCTCGCAAGTCTCCGGTCGTGTTGCCGCTAGACTTCGTGAGAAATGGACGGAACTTTCTGAAATCGAACAAGAAGCGTTCTTTCGCAGTTCCAAAGCCTATCTCAACGACAATCCTGCGCAGAAGACGTCCCTCGAAGACCTTATCGTTATCCGAGTCGACAGCGCCTTCACGCGCGCAAGGAACTACCAGCTGAAGGACCAGTCGATCTTCTCCGCGCTCTTGACCTGGACGATCATCGAGCGGGACGGACTGAACGAAACTTGTCTGCTCCGCGAAGCGCGGGACGTTTTCGACGAGACCGAACTTTCCGATTTTGAATACAGTGAAATTGGCTATGCCGCCACGCTGCTTTACGAATCGATCATGAACAGACGCCGCTTCGGCGCCTCCGCTGGGTCCTGCAACCTGCAATTTGCCGACCAGTATGTCGAGCATAATTTCCAGCGCTTGCTCGACGCCCTTTGTCGGCACGTCTACGGTTCGCACGAAAAACTAGCGCGCGAAGTCGCTAACACCGTCTATGCGTCCGCTTCGATTAGCGCAGAGCAATGAAGATCTTCGACGCATACGCCCCATACGACATTATTGCGACGGCGTCTAACGCCGTCCTCTGCTCAGACCTGAAAGGAAACGACGTTATGAATACTACCGATATCGCGCTCTACACGCGCAAACTCAAGAATTTCACCGACTACCTGCAGTCGGAACTTAAAGAAAGATGGACCAAGCTTGGCGACGAAATGCAGTTCAATATCGTCGAGGAGTTCGTCTACCAACTCGACGGCGCGTTTGGCGCGCTTAAGAAGATCTGCGGCGCGTACAACGACGCCGAAGCGTTCATCATCAATTCGAGACTTACGCTCTCCGCGTTCCTCACGCTCGAACTGCTCGACGCCGAAAAACGCGCTGAAGAACTCGACGTCCAAGCGATCCGACGCGCTCGGGACCTCGTCGACAAAAGCGAGTTCTGCGACTACCAGTGGCAAAGGATCGGGTTCGCCGTGTCGGTCCTGCGCTCGGTCCTCCAAACGAAAAAGAATTACGAGAAGAAGACCAAAGAGCGCGTCTTTCCGTTTGCAAAATCCTATGTCGGGTTCGCGTTCAGCGCTCTTGAAGCGGAACTCGGCAAGAGCGTGTTCTTTGGCGAAAAGAAATGGGCGTTTGCGAAATACGTTACGCGGCTCGTCCATAATAAAGCGCTCTCGCAATCCTAAAATCGAACCTGTCGGAATTTCCGACAGGTTCAAATTCCTCTTTAAATCTCTAACAGAAAGAAAGAAAGAAAATGCCCTACTACTCGCCTAACCTCTATGCCGACGTCGTGCAGTCCGCGAAACGTCTGCTCGACCTGATCGACGGCGCTTACCCGTGTTTCCGACGCTATATCGACTCGTGGGATGCGCCGCGATGTTATGCGCGCTGCGTCAAGAATAATCTCGAGTCGTACGCCGACTGTTTAGACGCGGCGACCGCGCCCCTTTGTCGGGTCGGAACCGTTGCGAATTTCGTGCAGGGACTCGTCGGGCTCTTCAACCGCGCTCGGCTCGACCACGACGTCATTGTCGCCGACAGCTACTCTTTTACCGAAGGTTATGTCGCCGCGCCGTCTGACGAGCTCGTCAAGAAGACGAAAGCGCTCGCGAATAAGCTGAACGCTAAGCGCGCGGAACTCGACGCCGCGTTTCAGGAATACGACCGGGACCGACTAAGCGACGTCCGGGACCAGCTGAACTCGCTCGTCGAATCCCTCGAGAAAAGGAGAGCTGCATAATGACCCATTACCAATCTGAAGCCAAGCAGACGCCGTCGTCCGAACAAGCTCGAACGCTCATCCAGGTCCTCGACAAGGCGAATTTCTTCTACGACGAATTCCGGCATTCGAACTGGTTCACCGACCTTCGGTCGGCGAATAAATCGGACGCGCCGAGCCGTGAAGAGAAGCTTCAGGAATATAAAGCGCAGTTAGTATCGGACGCCAAGCCGTTTGAAGACGATTCGTTTGTCTCTGACGTCGTCGCGGAGTTCGTCAACTTGATCGACGCGCTCGTCGACGAATGGAACGATTTTCGGAAATGGCGCGATAAGAATAGCGCCGAGCGGCAGAAGGCGAGCCTTCTGCCGCTCAGGTCGCCGGTGAACGAACTTCGCGACCGTCGCGAACGAATCGACGAGACTTATCAGGAGTTCTATAAAACTAAATACGTGCCGGTCCGTAAGCGGCTCCGGCAAATTGGGAACAAAGCGCTCGCTGATCTGAGATAGAGAATAGAGAAAGGAAGCTCTTATGAACATCATAACCAGCCAAGCTAAAAAGACTAAGGAGTATCCGTGGAACATCGTCGAAGAAATCCCGCCGCCAGAATATGCCATGTTGGTCGGCAGGAGCGCTAACGGCGACGAATACCCGTTTCACGCTCGGAGACTCGAAAACGGAGCGTGGCTCTTCGTCGGCGGCGACCTGCACCCGGTCGCCGACCCCGTCCTCTGGCGGCATAGAATTAAAGCCGAACAACGAAAGGATCCTAACCAATGACGCAATCTCTACTGCAAACGATCCAGCGCGGCAAAACTAAGCAGCCGCCAAGGATCATCTTGTACGGACTCGAAGGGATCGGTAAATCGTCCTTCGCTGCAAATTTCCCTAAACCTGTCTTTATCCAGACGGAAGACGGACTCGCCCAAATCGACTGCGCGAAATTCCCGCTCGCGAAATCCGCGCGACAAGCGTTCGAATATTTGAAAGCGCTCGCGACTGAACCGAACGAGTTTGAAACGATCGTCATTGACACGCTCGACTGGCTCGAACGACTCATCTGGGACGAGATCTGTTCCGAGCACAACGTCGACGCGATCGAGAAACTCAGTTACGGTCGCGGCTATAATTTCGCACTTACAATCTGGCGCAGTTTCGTCAATATCCTGTCGGAACTACACCGCCAAGGCAAGATCGTCTTACTCGTCGCGCACGCGGTCGCCGAAGATTATTCCGACCCGGAAGTCTCCGCGTTGAAACGGTTCACGCCGCGTTTGCATAAGACCGCCCGGTCGCTCCTGTCGGAATATGTCGACGTCGTCTTGCTCGCCACGCGTCAATATGGGGCCGCAAAAGGCGACCAGGACAACCCCCGAGTCGTTCGGACCGAAGCGAGCCCGTTCCAAGTCGCTAAAAGTCGGTACGACATTCCCGCAGAAATGCCGCTCGACGCCGTCGTCGTCCTCGACGCAATCAGGCAAGCTCAGCAGTAAATAACAACTATAGTTTTCTAACAAATTTAAATTGAAAAATTTCGAAAGGGTTCATTATGGCCATTATCAACTTCGATCCCCGCAACACGCAGCCGTTCACCGGCGCGTTCACCGTCATCCCTGCCGGCGAGTACGTCGTCGAGATCGTCGACGAGCAAACGCTCGAGAACCGCTCTGGCAACGGTAATTCGCTCATGTTTGAGTATCAGGTTCTCAACGGCGAGTACAAAGGACAACGTCTCCGCGACTACCTGCACTTGTGGCATTCGTCCCAAAAGGCGGTTGATATGGCGCGTCGACGCCTGACGGCGATCGCGAAATCGCTCAATACGCTCGACTTCACCGACACGCGCGCCCTGCACCGCAAGCCGTTTGTCGTTCGCGTCGGCGCCGAGCTTTACAACAACGTCAAGCGCAATACGATCGACGACTACTCGCCCGTCAACCGAGACGGACAAAGTCAACAACCGCCGCACAGACCGACTAGGGCAAACGCTCCGGTCGCCGCGCCGGCTCCCGCTCCGTCGTCCGCGCCCCCGGTCCTAGCGGCGTCCGGTTCCGCGCAGAACGCGCCTGTCCAAGAATCCGGCAAATATTGGTAATATCATGGCGCTTCGATGGTACCAACAACAAGCGGTCGACGCCGTCTGGGACTATCTTCGGCATAAGGACGGCGCGCCGTGCGTCGTCCTGCCGACAGGGTCCGGTAAGACGCACGTCATCGCCGAACTGTGCAGACAAGTCGTCGCATGGGGCGGACGCGCCGTCGTGCTCGCGCACGTCAAGGAGCTCTTACAGCAGACGACCGACAAGCTCGCGCTCTGCGTCGATCCGGATCTAGTCGGCGTCTACTCCGCCGGGCTTGACGAGCGCACGACCCATACGCCTATCGTCGTTGCAGGGATCCAGTCGGTCTATTATCGTCCTGAAGAGCTCGGCGAGTTCCATCTCGTCGTCGTCGATGAAGCGCACCTGATCCCGCCAAACGGGACCGGGCGCTACCGCAAGTTCCTGACCGCGCAGAAAACGATCAGCCCGAAGGCAAGGCTCGTCGGTCTGACCGCCACGCCATACCGAATGGGTTGTGGCTGGATTGTGCGCGACAAAGTCGCAGAAGACGAACTGTCGAATTATGATCGACTGCTCGACACGATCGTTTACGAAGCGTCCGTCGACCGGCTCATCGCCGACGGGACGCTGTCGGCAGTAATCAGCCGCAACGCGCGCAAGAGCCCCGATTTTTCAAAAGTGAAGACGACGCGCGGCGATTTCGACGAAGGCGATATTGAAAAGGTCCTGTCCAGAAAGAGCGTTCTCGAACTTGCCTGCCATGAGATCGCCGAAGAGACCGCCGACCGGAACAAAGTCGTCGTCTTCTGCAACAGGCGCTCGTCGGCGCGGAAATGCGCAGCGTTGTTGAAGAACTACGACCCGCAATTCGACGCCGCCGTCGTCGACGGAGACACGTCGAAGAACGACCGGAACGCGATCATTAAGCGGTTCAAAAACGAATCGGTTCAGACGGACCTGTTTGGGAACGAATCGAAGCCGCTCAAATACGTCTGCAACGTCGGAGTCTTAACGACTGGTTTCGACGCGCCGAATGTCGACTGCGTCGTCATGCTGCGTCCGACCAAGTCGTTGGCGCTCTATCAGCAAATCGTTGGACGCGGGCTTCGACGCGCGCCAAATAAGGCGAACTGTCTTGTGCTCGATTATGGAGGGAACGTCGAACGGCACGGTCCGATCGACTTGCCCGTAGTCGACGCGCAGACAGCGCGGACCTGGAAGATCTGTCCCGCTTGCGCGACCGTTGTGCAGAAAGGATACATGGTCTGTCCCATTTGCGGCGCGGAATTTCCCAAGCCGGCTCCGGCGCAGCCGTACGACCCAAACGCTAAGCTGACCGAACGCGCAAGCGGCGCCGCGATCCTGTCCGAACAAGAAGAGCCTGTTGTCAATGAATATGAAATTGAAGACGTCGAATACGCCGCGCATTACAAAGCGGACGCGCCGCCAAACAAGCCGCCGACCCTAATGGTAACGTACTATCATCATCGATTCGGGCGTCCTGTGCGCGAATGGCTCTGCCCGGAACATTCCGGCTGGGCGCGGCGTCGGTTTGAAACGTGGTGGTCGTCGAAGAGCAAGACGCGCCCGCCCCATACGGTCGAGACGTGCGTTCTGTGGGCGCAGAACGGCGCTTTGGCGGTCCCGACAAAGATTCGGACAAAGAAGAAGCCGAGCGAACGGTTCGAAGAAATTGAATGGCTCGAGTTCAGCGACTTACCCGATTTCGATCCGGCAAATATCAAGCAGAAAGAAGAATCAGATTTCTTAGACGAGTTCGTCGTCTTCGACGAGTTCAGCCAATTCAGCGGCGCGCCAGCGCATCCTGCGCCGAACTCTAGTCGGTCCTGTCGCGACTGTTTCCACTGGGTCCCCGACGACCTGAACGAGCGCGACAGCTACTGCTCGAAATTCGGTACGCACGCGCCCCCGGACGGCGCGGGACCGAACGTCTGTTTTGAACACCAACGAGAATATGAGGAGGTGCCGTTTTGAACCTGTTAGAAATAGCGCGAACCTATTACGATTCCGGCTTGAACGTGCTCCCTGCGCTCAAGGAACAGAAACGACCTGTCGGGCGTTGGAAAGAGTTCGCAAAGAATCGGCCGAAATTCGACGTTGCGTTTCCCCCCAACGGCAAGTCGTTCGACGCGCTCGCCGTCGTCTGCGGCGCGACCTCCGGAGGACTGGAGATCATCGATTTCGACTTGAGCGGTCGGCTCTATCCTGCGTTCCGGGACAAAGTCGGGGACCTAATCGGCGCGCTCGTCGTCGAGACGACCCAGCGCGGCGGCGTTCATGTCGCGTTTCGGTCCGCGTCTTGCGCTCGCAATCAGAAACTCGCGTCCGTTTTCGACGGGTGCGCGATCGAGACGCGCGGCGAAGGCGGGATCTGTATCGTCGCGCCGACGCCCGGATACGAGCTCCTTTACGGCGCTTGGACAAGCGTTCCGACAATCTCCGACGACCAACGCGCGTTCTTGTTCGGGTCTGCAAGATCTCTTGACGAGACGCCGACAGAGGAACCTGTTTCGAGCGTCGAACTCCCACAGGCGCCGCCTTCTTCGCCGCCTCGATACGGCGAAAGTCCCGCCGATTATGTGAAACGTATTGAAGCGGGTAAAGAAGCGCTTTGCAGACACGGCTGGACGTGGCTCTACGACGATTCCACCTGGGAATATTGGGCGCGTCCGAACCAGCCGGTCGCGGGCAAAGTAGGCGGCGAATGGCATAAAGAAGACGGATACTTTCACGTCTTTACAAGTTCCGCCGCGCCGTTGGAGATGGGCAAGAACTATTCGCATCTTCAACTTATTGCAACGCTCGATTTCGGCGGGGACGTCTCCGCCGCGTCCAAACATTGGATCGGTCTGACGTCCAAGCCGAAGACGAACCGCGTGATCGAAACGGTCGATTCCGATTATGGCGACGTTGAAGGCGGAAATTTTGACAGCGACGAGTTTTTCTGCGAACCCGTAAAGCCGGACCCAACGGCTGAAGCCGTCGAGTTCCCGGAAGCGCTTTATAAATGCGGCGGCATGATCGAAGAAATTCAAGCGCTCGCTAACGATCTCGCAATTCGACCTCAGCCGGAAGGATCATTTCTTGGCGCGCTATGTTCAATGTCCTATCTTGCCGGTCGGTCTTTAGCGCTGAACTACGCGTCGACGCTCGTTACCCCAAACATTTACGGGCTCTTCTTGGCCCCGTCCGGAATGGGCAAAGAAGCGATTCGACGCGTCGCCAGCGAGATCGCCAAAGCGTACAACCCAGGCGAGCCTGCGCCAGAATCGTTTGCCAGCGTCCAAGCGCTGCAAAACATGATTGCGCGAGTAAGAAAGATCTATTGGATCCACGACGAGTTCGGCCGCGACCTCGCTGTTATGAGCAATTCGAAAAATAAATCGAACGTTGCGGGCGTCATCACGGAGAGCTTGAAGCTTTACTCAAATGCAAACAACCGCTCCTATCTGCCGAAACTGATTGCGCAAGAAGCCAAAGGCGTCAAACGCCCCGAACCCGTCGACCGACCGAGCCTGACGATCTTTGCAACGGGAAACCCGCGCGAGTATTACGACGCCGCGTCCGACGCGCTCTTGCGTAACGGATACGTAGCGCGGTTCACGACCGTGGCAGGGCGCGTCTACTCAGAAAAAAAAACGACCAATTATGAAGAAGCGATCAGTTCCGACCCCTTCGACTTGCCCGCAAGTTTCAAAAGCCGAATCAAATCGTGGGCAGATATTGAAATGCAGTCGGAGCAAATGCCGTTCATTGTTCCGTTCGAACGAGCCGCGTTTGACGCAATCCATACGTTCGACGCTGAAAACGAAGAGCGAATCAAACAGGCAAGTCTGAGTGGAGACGGGACCGCAGAAATGCGCGCGAGAACTTTTGAAAAAGTTTGGAAATACGCGCTCGTCTTTGCGGCCTCGAAATACGGCGCTACTGGCTCGTCGGTCGTCGACCGAGAATGCGCTGAGTACGCCGTCTTGCTCGTCGATTATGAAATGCGGCTATTCCAAACAAACGCCGACCGTTTCTCTGACACGGAGCAATCGAAATTCGTTCGAGAAATTACCGACTGGCTCCAGCAACGCGGCTCCGACCTCTTCACTCTATCAGAATTTACAAGGAAGTTTCAGCGCAAAGACCGCCAAGCGCGTTTCGAAGCGCTCTACACACTCGAAGAGTCGGGAATTATCGAACAGATAAATATCGACCAAGGCAGGAAGAAAGAATACCTAGTCAAATTGTAGCTAAGAAACAACCGCGCTCTAAAAACCAGCCAAAAACAACCTAATAAAAAAACGACCTAGGAAGAATCCCGGCAAGGAATGACGCCCCTAAACAAAAGAGAAGAAGCATTTGCAAATCGACTGAAGGAATATCGACGCAAGTTGTTGGAAACGTTCGGGAACGGCGAGTTCAGCGCGGCGGAAGGCGCAAGAGCGCTCGGCGTATCGGACTTGCGTACGAATATGGGACGGTTTTACAAACGCCTGATCGACAAAGGGATCGTTTACAAAGGCGCTCGGCGCAAAGGGAAGTACGCACACAGCGTCGTCTATTCCTGCTATCCTGTCGAGTCCGACCCTGTCGTCCTTATGCCGACTAAGAAGGCGACGAAGACAAGGGCGAAGAACGACGAGCGCGCCGAAGCGCTAAAAGCCAAATTTGGAAACGAGCCCTTTACATTAGAAGAAGCCGCCGAATACCTGGGGCTGAATTTCAACACAGCGACCGGACTCGTCTATAGCCTGCGCCAACGCCGGCTCCTTCGGCGCGGCGACCAGCCGAAATGGGAAGGCGGTCATAAAGTCCTCTATGCGTTCCTGACCGACGCGCAGCTCAAAGACGGCGGCGATTACGACTGGGACGAGCCCATGGAAGACGTCGACCCGACGAACGGCGAAGTAACGTTAGAGCTCCAGCTCTACGGAGAAGATTTAAAACGATACGAAGACCTGCGAGCCAAGAAGTTCTCGAGCCCCTATTACCGACCGGAAGAACAATACGGTCAAATCTTCTATCGACGTTACAAGACATAAGCAATTAACACGCGCTAAACCAACCCCAAGCTCCAAAAGAAAGTAGCTGAAAACCATGCCCAAGAAACGATCCTTAAAACTCCCTGTCCGATACGCCGAATACCGCCAGAAGCTCTATGAAGCGTTTGGAGAAAACACCTTCTTGCCCGTCGAAGGCGCGCGCGTCCTCGGGCTCTCGACGCGCAGCTCCACCATGTGCGAGATGTTCAAGCGGCTTGTTCGAAACGGGTCCGTCTTCCGCGCCAACGAATATTTCCGCGGCAAAGTCTACCGCGCCGTCTACTGCTGCGTCCCTATTAAAGAGTCCGACAACATGATCCCTATCTCTCCTGGGACGGACCCAGATGAAGGCAAAGTCCTGCTAGGCGAGCAGAGGAGAAAGAAGCTTCGCAAAGTATTCGGAAACGATCCTTTTACCGCAAGGGAAGCCGCAAAAGTTTTGAACCTCAGCGTCGACAATGCTAAATCCTTCCTCGGCGCGTGTCGCAGGAAGAAGTTGCTTCGACGCGGCGAGCTGACCTACTTAGAAAGCGGCAAGCGCGTCGTCTACGCGTTTCTGACCGCCGAGCAAATTCGGAGCGGAAACAATTACGACTGGACTGAAGCTGAAATTGACGACGGACCGACCAACGGCGTCATCACGCTCGACGTCCAGCTCTTCGGCGACTTCAAGAAACGGTACGAAGAAGTCCGAGCTCAAAAGCTTGCCAACTACACCCCAACTGTTTTTTAATTTTTCTTCATAGTTCCTAAAAAGAAATTTCAGAATCAACCATGAAAACGATCGTTATTGCGTTTGCTTTGCTTGTCTGCATGATCCTCTTCGCCTTCGTCCCAGATTAGAGCGCAGACAAGCAGCCAAGCAAAAAAAAAACAAACCGCAACCACCCCATTGCCCAAAGAATGAAGAACCATGGCGACATTGAATCACGAATCCAGCTGAACCGCAGAGAAGACCTTAACAACTACCGCAACGAAGCCCCAGAAGTTTTGAACATAGAAGACGCGCCCAAATTCCTAGGCGTCTCCCCAAGAACGTTGTCGGAATCCGTCGACGAGTTGAAGATCCCATACCGTCGAATTGGTAGAAAACATATCTTCGCACGAGACTGTCTCGTCGAATGGGTCAAAGAGGGCGCAAACGCAGAATCCGAACATCAAAGTTCGAATCAGTCCTAGCAAAACAAGCGCATTTCTGATTCCGAGCGCCCTTCTGCGCGTTTACTCCTTTATTTTTCGTCCCAAAAAATTAGCTTAAGAGAACAAAAAAGAGCCAAATATTACCCAAAAGCGCTCATTTCGAACAACAAAACGCTCCAAAAACGCCAAAAGCGTTAAAAAACTGCTCCAAAACAACCACTTTTGCGCAAAATCATCAAGAAATCCAAAAAAAAGAACCCCAAACCCCAACACAGAAACTAATTCTAGAACTTAACCGGCAAAAGAAACATCTCTTGCACGGCGTCTAAAAAAAGCCTATTACTGAGGCGGTCGAAATTGCGGTCGCCTTTTTTTAATGAAAGGAACCATTATCATGGCGACTGTCAAAACCATCAAACGCAAGCGTTGCACCGCATACCAAATCGGGTACACGTTGCACGGCGTCCGACGCTGGCTCTCGTTAGGCTCGTACTATCAAAAGGAAGACGCTGAAGAAATCGCGTTAGTCGTCGACAAGATCGTCGCGTCGTTAACAACCGGACTGCCGCTAGACTGTCGCACGCAGCTCTGGCTGGACCACGCGCCCGAGACTTGCTGAACCGGCTCGCTAGATCCGAACTGATTCGAGCGGCGGAGAACCCGACCTTTGAAGAGCTTTTCGAATCGTACTTAGAATCAGAATCAACGCGTCTGAAACCCGGCACAATGGCAAACAAGCGTCATGCAATCGACGTCTTTTGCCAATATGTCAACCCGTCGACGCGAGTCGGCGCGTTCAGCAAATGGGACGCGTCGCAATTCGAGACGAAGATAGCGAACGCGGGACGCTTCAGTGAAGCGACGAAGGCGGGATTAATTCGGGACCTTCGGCGGGTGTTCAATTGGGCGAAGAACCTTGACATGGTGAAAGACAATCCTTTCGACGGCATTAAGCGCGGCAATTTTAAAAACAAGAGCCGCGAGTACTACGTCAGCATGAGCGACTATTACGCCATGTTAGACGCGTGCCCGTCGAAAATGTGGCGCGCGCTCATTGCGCTGTACCGAATCGGCGGATTGCGCAGGGGCGAAGCGCTGCTTCTTCGCTGGCGCGACATAGATTTCGCGCGCGGCAGGATACTAGTTCACAGTCCCAAGACGGAGCGGCACGCAGGCGGAGAATCAAGAATCGTTCCGATGTTCCCGGAACTCCGGCAGGAGTTGGAAGGGCTATGGGACGAAACCCAAGAAGGCGGCAGTCCCTATTTGATCCCCGTCAGCAAGACCACGATCGGACGCGTCATAGAACAAATTGTCTTTCACGCCGGTCTGAACCGCTGGGAGCGTCTTCTGCAGAACCTTCGCAGTTCCAGAGCAATTGAAATTGCCAGAGAATTTGGCGAGTTAGCCGAATCCGAATGGATCGGGCACAGTCCTCAAACAGCCAAGGATCATTACCTTCACGTTCTAGACTCCGACTTCGCCCGCGCCATCGCCGTCCCTGAAACGATCCCTGAAACGATCCCTGAAACGATCCCNNTTCGGCGCATTCCCACCCGTCTTGCTTACGTTTTAGTTCGTAAAATACCGAATTCCTCGATATTTCAAAACTAAAAACATTCCCAAAACCATAAAACAAAATATCTTCCTCGGCAACAACCACATCCGTTACTTACCGGCTCAAACCACCCCGCGACCACAATTTTGACCAATTTCGAGCCCAAAACAGCTTTTTCTTTTCACATTCCGACGTCGGCGTTTCTGACACGCTGCGTCGTTCTCTTGACTGCGTTATCGAGATTCGCGACCTTCTCACGAAGGAAAGCGTGCATTGGGACAGTCTGAATTTGCGTACCTGGGACGAATGGGTCGAGCAATTCGAGGCGCTCTTAACCGGCGCGGACGAAGGTTCGAGCCCGCTCATGGACCAGTTCGAGCGAAAGGGGAAATCGCCGTCTGACGAGTCCGAGGGACCGGACGTCGCCGACGATCTCATTCTTTCGCCGGATATCTACGAGGAATTTGCCAGAACGGCGCCGCAGTGGAACAAAGCGCTCGAGGCGTTCCTTTTGGAGAACAACCTCAAATATTCCGCGTTCAAGGCGACGGAATACCTCGACCGCGGATTCCCGAGCCTGAACGAGTTCTACCTCTCTCAGCCCGACGAGTTCCGCAAATTGCTCGGCAAGAACGTCCGTCTCGTTTCCGAACCAGAAGCGGAAGGGGGCGTCTTTCTCTACCACGTCAATCATCCGGACATGAAGCCCGTTGCGGCGTCGGGCGCCCTTTCGAACTTAGCGATCGGTTCGGCGTCCGACGACGAAAACGACGCGCAAGACGTAACGACGTCCGACACTCCCGACTCTTTCGCGCAAATCGCTAAATTTGCGGACCTCATGCGCCGCCAATGCGACTGGACGGTAGAGCGTCAGCAGCTGGTCAGCTCCGGCGCCTCTTATGAGGAATCGATCGAACCGTTCGACCAGGAGCTTGAAGAAGAAGCGAATCGTCTAAAAATCTACCTCTGGCAGCGCCGCATGGACGACAAGTTGGAATCGGAAGATTTCAGCATATTGAGCGAGCTCTACGACCTTCTGAGCAAGTCGCTTACCCTCATGGACAACGTCGCGCAGTCGGACGCGCCGGTCAAGCAGGCGCTCGCCGTCCGCGCCATGCAGCTCCTTGCCAAGTCGCAGTGTCTGATCAAATCGGGGCTGATTCGTTTCCACATTCCGTTCGGATACGACCGGACGCAGAGAAACACGTTCGAACTGCTCACGGAGTACCGCAAGGCGAACTATCCGCGCGAATTCATCTACAACATGAAGAAGGACGATCTCCTCGATTTTTCCGAACGCGACAAAGTCCTCGAAGAGTACGAAGCGCTTGACGACGAATTTCACGAGCGCGTCTTGCTCACAAAAGGGCGCAAGGAATGCGAGGGCAAGTTGAACTACCATCTTGGTCAGATCCGCAAGAACCCCACGAAGCCGAACATCAACGACTGGAACACGGTCGTGGCGTCGACGACGGAGCTCTGCGAGGTCCACGGCGAGCGCACGTCCTCGATCCTCTTGCGGAACTATCTTTCGGACCTCATCGACAACATCCCAGAAAAGGTGGAAACGACAGTTACGTTCGGCAGGGTCGTTCAGGATATCGACTTATACAAGGCGCAAATTGAAGAAGAGCTGGAGCGCGAGTTCGAGTTCGCCACGGTCGAGCGGGTCGTCTCGCCGGAAACGCAGGCGGTCCGGAACCGTTACTCCGGCTCCAAAATGGTCTTTATCGGCGGCACGCCCAAAGACCATGTGCGCGAAAGGATCGAAAAAGCGTTCGACGTCGAGCTCGTTTGGTTTGAGACGGACCACGGCGACTCCCTTGTCCGGTTCGACCCGTTCCTTCGCGACCCCGACGTCGCGGCGTTCCTCATCTACATCCCATGGTGCAGCCATATGCATTCGGAACAGTTCGTCGCCTGCTCGAAGAAGTCGAACAAGGATTTCATACGACTGCCGCGAGGAACAAACCCAGAGCAAATCGCGCAGGCGATCTGTCAGCAGCTGAAGCTTTTGGAAGAACAAGAGGCGCAGTAGGAATTTGTCCGGAAACGATGAGTAAAAAGAAACCTTTTGGCTCCGAGCCCGCGGACGCCGAACTTGATTCTTTCTCTTTCGACGAATGGGCGGACGAATTCGTCAACGCTCTTCGGCAACAGTAAAAAGCTTGCTGACGAGTATATCAACTGCGCGCCTAGAAGGCGATTCTGTAAGTCCAATAGAAAATTGTTTATATGGCGCAGACACTTGTGTGTAATTGCCTTGAAAGAGATATGGTGGAGAACCGGTTTCTCCTGGATTAGAACCGCCAACTCTAGGCGGATACAGCCCAGTTGCAACATTAATCCACAATCTTAACCCATTGATACGCGGACTTGTATTTATGAACGTTAATTTTCGCTTATAAAACAAATCATATTGGCACATATCAGTATTCGTATATCCGGTACGGGCAAATTTGTCATTAGGAACAAACCAGAATTTCTGAGTCGCGTCGGAAGAAAATTCGACGTCAATGCTATAATCTGAAGCTGTTGAGTAAGCGCGATACCGCATTTGGTCATATTGATTAGTCGTTGTGTTAAAGACCGGTTCCCACTCAATCGCGGTAGGGTATGGCAAAGACGTCGTTCCAGTACAAGAATACGAACTTGAAAAAGTTATTTTTTCGACGTCTAACGAATTTCCTGCCAATGTCAAAGCAAGAGGAATCTTTTGCCAAAAGGGGCCCCACGGAGAAATGCCGACTCCGTTTCCAAAATCAACTTGTGAAAGATCTATTTGACCGTTTTTTGGGAAATTAATGATATATCCGCAATTCACAGTGCCTGACGCAGAGCTGTATTTAGGGACGCCCTGAACCAACGTCCAGTTAAAATCAACTGTTGGCGTCGCATTAAATGCCGGTAAAAAGTCTTTTATATAAAAATTGTCTAATTTTTGAGTAACCACATAAGGATATATTCCTGCTGTAATCATTCCGTTAGCGTTTTGTTGAAATTCGACTCCATTGACAACAGTTCCCCAGTATTTCTTTGCCATTATGCAAAAACCCTTATCGTTTTATTTGAAACTGTCGCTATTTCTGTCGGGACAAAGTCAAACATCAAACCGCCTTGATTAACAGTTACGGCATGACAAACCTTTGTCGCCACTGCCCCGCTAGATTGAGAAAGAACGCCTATCCAACCAACTCCTTTTCCGGCAATATTAGTCAACACCGTCTCTAGAGTTGTTTGTGGAGGTCGCGAGTTAGAAGCCGGAGCTCCTAATAGTTCCCACCGACCCCGCCAGACAACATAAAACCGCGTCTCCGCCACAGTCCCGCCCGGATTCGAGTTAGAAACCGGCGCATAAACCGCAACGATCGAGCTCGTATCTGCGACGTCGTTTACAATAAAACACGCCGTCGCATACCAAACTCCAGCCGCGTTCTGCTGCCACGCCGACTGAAGCCTCGCGAGCCGAATTTCTTCGCCCATTTGCGCTGAATCGGCAAGTTTGCGGAACGTCTGCACGCTCTTATGCCGCGTCGGCGTCCCCGCCTTTACCAACTCTTGCGCCACTTCCGGCGAAATACTCAACTTAGCCACGCTTTTTGCCTTTTCCTGGTAATCATCCTGCATGAACCCATTTCTTCGGCAATGACACCGGGAATCCAAGATCGACAAATGAAATCGGCTCGAATAGCGAGCCGTGCCGATACGTCATCACCTGCCGTCCGTTCGGTCCGATCGGCGCCGCATTCGTTCCCGCTTGGTTGAGCGCGACCGGCTCGGAAATCGCCTGCCCGTTTCGCCCCCCTTGCGTCATATAATCGTTGTACGTGCCAAAGATCATCTCGTTAGTAATAGGATCCTCCCACGACCACAGCCGAGCAATAACCCCGTTTCGATTGACGTGCGTGCCGACGTTGAGGAAATATTGGTTCCACGTGCGGGGATTGGCGTGTAACGTAACGTCAACGCGATAATAATGATAATTCACCGGCTCGACCGTGTAGTAATTAACGACCGTCTGACCGTTAATGATCTCCGTCTTCTCTAAGACCATTCCGGCAATTTCAAGTTCGTTATATTCCGCGTTCAACGCGTCAAGTTTGACCGTTCGGGGCGGAAACGTCATCCCGCAAATCGTTACTTGGTCGTTATTGATCTTACCCGCGAGCGACCAAAACCAATTTTGAATCTGCAAAAACTTCACCGCGCTGATCGCATAGCTAAACATGATCTGCGACGTCGAGAATGTCGCCGTCCCTTCGAGCATAACTCCGGCCGTATTGACAAAATCCGCCAGTTCGTCCGACTGCTCTAGCCAGATATCGTCATCTCCGGGATAGAACTGCGCCGCGCTTTCTTCGTTCGTCGCCGCCCCTATTCGGAAATTGTACGCCGCCAACTCCCACGGCGCTTTCAGTTCGTCCATATCCTCGAAATGGCGATATTTGTAATTAACCTCGCACTGTATCTTCCCGCCTGGCATTGGCTGCCGTTTCGTAATATTGCACGATTCGACAATAAAATACGCGAGCGAATTGCCTGCCCATTCCGCGACAAAACAGTTTTTGCGCTTGCAGCTAAAAACGAACAAATTATAGTCGTCTACGCTGTCAAGTTCCCAAATCTGCAAGACGTCTTTGATATATTCCTCAGCGGCGGTCGCGCCTTTTTCAGTCGTATGCAAGAGTCGATAAGCCATATTAGTACCCTATCGTTACGGTGTATCCGTTTTGCTGGTCGGCGAAATACGCAAACAAGCCGTCTTTTAGTTGCGCGACGATTTGCTCAATTTGACCTGCCGATTTCTCTATATTCTTTTCCGGAGCGTTCGTTTTATCGTTAGCGTTATAGATCCTATTAGCAATCTCAAACGCCGTAGAACTCCCCGACGAAATCGCCGCGAGCGATTCGACCGGCTTGCGCTCTTCTTTCATCGCTTCATTGTATTCCTCGAATCGTTTGCGCTCATACTCCGCCTGTTTCGTTAGTTCTTCTTTCAGCGCGTCTCCTTGCGCGTCGACAAATTGCCGCACGTTCGACAAAAACACCTTACGCGCCGACCGTTCCAAGCCGGACAGCTCGTCTTCTGCCGCCATACGCTTCTGCACGGCGTCTCGATAGTCCTGCGCAAATTGATTCTCTGCTTGCGTCAACTCTTGCGCGAGTCGGTCCCGCTCTTTCGACTCGTCGTCCGTCAACGAGCCTTCGCGAAACTTGACGTCAAGCAACGCAAGCAAGCTCGACGTCGACTGTATCTCCGACTGTTGACGCACTAAAGACGCCTGCGAGCCGCTCCACTCTTGCGCTGTCTTTCGCCCAAGTAAGTTATATTTCGATTGAATGAATTCAAGTTCGTTTTCGCCGTAATAATCCTGCAATTGCGCGACCGTACGCTGATAGAGCGATTCGTTCAGCGTCTGGTAGAACGTTCCCGCTTCTCGCTGCTGCTGTTTCGTCCTGTCGGCAAGTTTGCGCTCCTCGTCGAGCCTTTGCGCGTCGTACGCTTTTTGATGTTCCGACAACGCTTTTTGCGCGTCGGCAAGTTCGGAGAACCGCGAGCCGCGCTCGCTCGCGACCGCAAGGTACTCGTCCCGTTCTCGAATCGTATCCTCGAGTTCTTCCTGCTCTTTTTTGCGCTGTTCCGTCAACATTTCCAGAATCGATTTCGCATTGTCAACGCCTAATTGCTCGTCTATTTCATAGCCTGATTCAGACAAAGTCTGAATTGCGCTTTCAAATTCCGCAACCGCCGTCTCGCTCTCAAAATCCCCGCCTTTTGCTAAACTTTCGAGCTTGAATAACGAATCCGAAACGCCTTGTGAATACAACCGTCCCTGCAGCGTCTCCGCGCGCTTGTTCAGGTTCTCCGCTAGTCCTTCGGCGCGTTCCGACTCCCCTAAACGACCTTTTGCAACTTCAATATTCTCCGACAGGACGTCTCGTCGGCTAGTAAACGTCCCCGTCGCTAGTCTCTGCTGCCGAACCGCTGAATCAAACGTCTTAACGTTCTCGTCGCGCGTCTTGGTAAACATATCTTGGTCCAATCGAAACGATTTCGTCGCCTCATTGACCGTCTGCGCTAGTTTGTCGACCTCTGACGCCGCGTCCAGCCATCGCTGATTGAGTCCGTCGAGCGATTCCGTCAATTCTTTTGCGCGTTCTTCAGCGGCTTCTAACGCCGCTTTGTCTTGTCCGCCCGCTTGAATCGTCGCCAAGCTGTCCGCAAGTTCCTTTTCTCCGTCCTTAATCTGCTTTGCCAGATCGTCTCGCGCCGAAGTCGCTCGGAACAACTTCACTGCATCGTTCTCGCGCTGTTGATTGTATGCCAATTCGGCGTTGAAACGCGACCGTTCGACTGTCTGTCGCGCTTGGATCAACGTCCCTTCCGCCGCCAGCTGCAGTCGCTGCTGCTCCTGAAGCGCCGCTCGTTTCGCATTGTTCGCCTCAATCTGCTTGTTTAGCGCGTACTCCCTGCTCGCTTGCGTCTCAAGTCCTGCAAGCCGTTTCACAAGCTGACCTGCGCCGAGCGTCGCGCCGACCACAAGTTCTTTGCCATAATTCCACGCCGCCTTTGCGCCCGTTTTAACGCCCGCGATCGCCTTAGACGCAAGATTACTAAAGACGCCGGGAAGCTTATCGAACGCGACCTCGACCCACTGAGGCGCCCGTTTCAGCAGCTCGAACGCGCCCACAACCGCCCCTATCGTCGCAACAACCGTCGCCGCGACCCCTGCGACCGTCGTAAACGCCGCGCCTAACTTGCCGACAATGGGCAGCGCTCGCGCAATTCCGGTAAAGACTCGCGTCATGCCAGTAAACGGAGTTGCAAGCGTCCCGAGCATACCTCGGCTCGCCCCCGGGAGCGCCTGCGCGACCGTCCCGCCAAGCGCGCTTTTAGCGCCCGCCATGCTCTCGAGGTTCATCGCGGCTGCATTTCGCGTCCTTGCCGCCGCTTCAGCGTTCTTTGCGAGCGTCGCAGCGTTCGACGCGACGGTGTTTTGCGTCTGCACGACCGTCTGCGCCTGCTGCGCGGCGGTTTCTGCGACCGTCGACGCTGTATTCGCGATCGTCTTTGCCGTCAGCGTTCCGACCGTGCCTGTCAAAAACTTGATACCGCCAGAAATCGACTTGATCCATGGCGAAAACGTAATTAGCGCGCCCGTAGCGGCTCCGACCGCAACGACGGTCGACTTCGTCGCCGGAGAAAGCGCGTTAAACGCCTCCGTTCCTTTAGCAAGAACGTCAACAGCTTTAGTAAACGTCGGAATCAGCGCGTCCCCAAGTCCGCTCTTCAAGTCGTCGACGCGAGCGCGCAAGTACCGAGCGCGATTAGCGTAGTTATCCGACTCCCTCGACACCTGCCCGTGCGCGCTCGCACTCTGTTGGAGCATGACGGACACGCGCGCGTGCATTTGCGCGGCTCGTTCGGTCGCAAACGTGAGCCCTTCCGTCTTCTCTTTCGCCATCTGCGCTTCAACCGCTTCGGCAGACAAGACGATCCCCAGCGATCGAACCGCCATCACGTTCCCAAGCGTGCCGGACGTCAACTGGCTCGCGACGTGCTCCACGCCCCCTGCCGCGTTAGTAAACGCCTCTAAATCCGCCGCGCGCTTGTTCAGCGTTTCGGCCATGTTCAGCGACTCTTCGAGCGAGATCCCCGCTTTTGTAAAGACGTCGACCATCCCCGACACGGCGCTCTTAGCGGCTGTAGACGAGTAGTTAAAATCTTTAACGAGACTGTCGGCGACCTTCGCGCCCTGGTTCCCAAACCGACCCAAGACGCTCTCGAATTTTCCGACCGCTTCTTGCCCTTCCGCCGCTTCGCCAACCAGTTTGCGGGCAAAGTTCATGCCAAGAAAACGCGCGTTGAACTGAAGAAGCTTGCCTTTCAGGACGTCGACCGTCCCGCCAAGATTCGCCGCCGCGAACCCGAACTCATTGAGGTTCTGCAGCGCCGTCTGCGAGTTGACGCGAAGCGCGAGCGTAGAAACCGAATCCGCCATATTAGTACAACCTCAACTTGTTATCGCCCCGGGCGAGCGTCGCCTTAACCATTCCGAGCGTATGCGCAAACATCGCGCGCGTCTCTTGCGCTTCCCGTTCCGCGCGTTCTTCTTCTGTTAGTTCTTTGAATTTTCGCGGTCGCGTTTGCTCCACGCTTCCCGCGTACCTCTCAATGACGTCCTGCTCCCAACCCTGCGCGCGCGCGATCAAGGAGACGACAAAAAAAATCGCCGACAAGACCGTTTCTGTTCGGCTTGCCGGTGTCTCTCCGTCTGTCTCTAGCTGCGCATAGACCGAGTCTTCGATAACGTCTTGTCGTGAGATCTCAGTCCTAGGATCTATGCCGTACCGTCTGCAGTACTGTCTTTTGAGTCGTTCGTAAGACCCTCGCTCGCCGAATTTTTTTTTGCCTCTTCCCAAACTTCGACCTCTTTTGTGTAAAGGGAGTTCGTCAGTTCGAAGACGTCCATATAGAGCCGTTCGGCGAGCGCTCCGTACCGCTCGATGAAGAGCGCGGCGTTCTCCTTACCAAGCGGCAAATTGTGCTCGCCAGACAAGAGCGCGACCGAAAGCACGTAATGAATACAAGCATATTCGCCCTGCTTGGCAAGGTCGTTGTAATGCAGTTTCTCAGCCCCGTTCAGGCGGCGGATCGTAAAATCGACGCCGCCGCGCGTCACGGTCGTAATCTCCTGGTTGACAGGAGCTTTTATAAAATCGTTGAAATCAAAAGCCGGTCTTTTTGCCATGTTCTTTTTCTCTTTTATTAACATCAGCCAGCCGACCGCAACGTAGCGGTTACCGACGGCATATTATCCACTGAACCGCCTTCCGGCAAGATCTTGATCGTCGTCTGACTTCCAGCGCTAGTCTCGCCGCCTTGCGGATCGAGTCCGATGATCTTACAGTTCGGAATAGTGATCGTAAAGACGCTCGATTCCAGCGGGTCGTCGTACGTATACGTAACTGTAAAGACGTCGCCATGCGTCTTGTGCTGGAACAAGTCGTCAAAAACCAATTGAATAGGAGTGCGAGTGATCAGCTCGATCGGCTCGAGTTGAGGCGATTTGCCAGAGTACGCGTACCCCGTCGGTTCGTTCGGGTTGTCTGTAACGTCGTTCCATATCGGGCACTCGGCAGAACGCGGCAAATTCTTGCTCTTGCAGTTAAATTCGTAGTAGTCGCCAACGACCGCGTTCGCGCCGCTTAACGTGCTCTTAGACGTTAGTGTCAACTTAACGCGCATGAGCGTATTCGCTCGCATGACCCCGTCTTCGACCCATCTGTTTACATTCGCCATCTTTTTTCCTCATGTATTTCGAAAGTAACAAATATCGTAGTTCTGTACCGATTTTCGATCGTTCCGTTTTCAGACCGTTCGACTTTAATGATATACGCTCGCGCTCGATACTCCTTGCCTACGCTCGTCGACGCAAACCCGACGCTTCGACTTGGATTGTGCGGCGCAAATTTCGCAATCAGCGCTTCCGCCGCCGCGTTGATCAACGCCGCGCCGACATTGATCTTGCCGCTGATTACAATCGATCCTACCTCCGTCGACAGCGACGACGTTTCCGTCTCATGCAGCAGCGCAGCGCCTCCGACGTTGACCTCGTAGTAAATATTGTCTTGCAGCGCTGCTTCCGGAATCGGCTCGTTTGGCAAATAGACCTTTGCTGGGTCAGGCAGTTTCGGATCTCTCAGCGCTCGGCACGCTTCTGCGAGATACTGCAAGACAAAACTATTATTCATCTCACATTGCTCCCGCCTCGATCGCCTGTTTCAACTTCGCCAGCGGCGTCCTAATCATGCACCCCGCCGGCTGCTGTTTGCTCCAGCCGTTCTCAAGCGGCATAACGTACGGCGTCGAGTTCTCAATGAGCACGTCTTCGCCAAGAACCGCCGATTCAATCCTTGCCAATCCCGCCTGGACCGTCGCGCCTCCGGCAACGTCGACTTTCGCCGCGTCATACTGACGCGACAATTCCGCCTTCGAGACGACCCAGTTCCCACGACAACATCCGGTCAGCACCGGCGTGCCTTGTACGATCATCTCCAGCCCTTTCAATGAAACGCGCCGAAGCTGACGCGTCGCTTTCGCGTGGCAGATCGCTTGGAAATCCCGCAAGCCTTGGTTGAAGTCGTCTGTGTTCATCTTATCCCTTTCGCGCCGTGATCGCGTAAAGGCAGTCCTTTGCGCCGACCCTCTGCACGTCGACGGTCAGTACAATATACTCCTCGTCATTAAGAACGAGCGTGTCGTTCTCCGGCGTAATCGGCGCGATATTCTCGTCCGACGTCAACGTCCCCGACAGCGCCGCGCTCGGCTCGCGAGTCTTGCTGACTGGAACCTTAGCGTTAGCCGCGCTATCCGGCACAAAATAAACGTTCGACTCGACAAATTGCGGCACAAGCTCGCCGGTCGTCTCGTCCCGCACAAAAGTATGTTTGCGCAGAATCGCCTGGGTCCCAAACGTCTTGTGCAGACTATTCGACAAGCCTTGCGAACCTGCAAAGACCGAGTCTAGTATTCCCATCGATTCTATATCCTTTTTTCAAAGCGGGAAAACAGACGCGCTGACCGAGCCCGTCGTCGAGTCGAACAGAAACGTTCCCAAGTCGCCTATAAGGACCTTCGCGCTCTCGCAAATCCACGGTCGGACAAACGCCTTGTCGAATTTCGCGGAGACCGAGCCCGCGCTCGCCTCGGACAAACCTTGAAAGAGCGCGTCCGGAACAGCCGAAGGATCGTGCGCGAGCAAGTAAATCGCCTGTTCGCAAACCGCCGACGTCACGCGCTCGTGCCAGACGACGTTCCCGTCGTCCGTCTCCGTCTTGGCGTTGGGTCCAAAAGTAAAAGCTCCGGCGAGAAGGAACGACGCCTGCGCCAACGCTTGCGCTTTACTCGTCTCGTCGGCGGCGTCCCATTGCTCGGAACGCAAACGCGACTCAAAGTAGTTATTCGCGGACGCCAAGTCCGCGCTCGGGCGATCGTTCATTCCTTCTCCTTCCGGACGCCTTTAACTCACTCAGCCGCCTTTCCCGAAGCCGACGCGCGCTTGGATTTCGCGCTCGTCTTCTTCGTTTTAGGAGCCTCGTCTTTAGTCTCGTCCGGAACCTGTTCAGGTCCTTCGACAGATTCCGGATCTTCTTTCTTCGTCGTCTTTTTACCGCCGTACTCGTCGGCAATCTGCGCTTCTAAGTCGTCAAACGACGCGCTTCCGGGGGGCGCTGAAATCGTCTCAACGCTCCCGTCGTCCGTCTCAAAGACGATCCTTCGCTCCATGAACGAGCTCGTCTTCGAAAGTATCGTGTATCCCATATCAGCCTCCAATCATCAAGTCAACACCGACGCGGACGGTTTCAACCCAGCGATCCGACAAAGCGCCTGCTTAGCGTTTTTGAACTGCGCGGTGTACTCGCCGATCACGTACGCGCTGACCCCGTCTTTGCCCGGCGTGGTCGAAGGCTCGCTCTTGAGCGCGCGCCCAGCAAGCGGAACAAGCGCGAACCCGCGCGTATCGACGACCCAAACGTCGCCGTCAGGGATTGCCGATTCAACAAAAACGCGCAGCGTATGCCCGCCAGCCGCCGTAATAAACTGATTCACGTAACGTCCGACTATCGATTCTTTATTGTCGATATAGACGTTTGAATTCATGAACGTTGAGATGACTTGCGCTTGTCCAGGTCCGCAAATAATCGCGTTCGGCGTGCCGCCCGCTTCGGTAATCAATTGAGCGGCGTTGTTGATTTTGTTCAGCGAGAGCGCGGCGTTGTTGAATGAAAGACCAAGTCCGCCCGTCTGCGTGCCGAAATGATAGAGCCCGCCCATCGAGCCGGGAATGCTCGCCGTGCGAGCAACTTTCGTCCCAAAAATCAACGCCGAATTCATACGCCGTATGACGGCGTCGATCGCGTGTTGAACTTGTACGGAAACGGCGTTCTCATTGCCATACTGCCCAACTGCGAGCGCCGTGTTCGTCAAGTCGATATCGGCGCGAAAAATCTGCGTGTAGTTGCTCGCGACCGACGACTGCTGGAAAACGTTTTCGCCTGACGTTGAACCTTCTTGAATCGGGCGCGAGTCGAAGACGAGCGTTCCGCCCGACGAGGCGGTATAAGTCGACAGGTCGAGCGCAGAACCGTTCGCGGCTACAATCACCGGCACGATCGTCGTTGACGTTACGCTAGTGATCTTAAGGACAGCAGAATCGCCAAGTAAGTGGAAATAGTCCCCAACTTGCCACCCTGTCGAATCGGCGACAGTAAAGGTCCCCGTCGATTCTGAGTAGGCATACGCCGTAAACTGTTTCGTCTTCGGCGTCTCGACGCCCTCGAGCCATTTGTGCTCGGTTTGAGTCGCCGTAATCCCGCCTTTGGTGTCAAAGAGTTTAATAAACCCCGGCGCCTGCGCGATCGCCCACGACAGCACGTCCGATAAGTCGATCCGCTTATTCGCAAGATCTAAAGATGTAATAGCCATTGTCTAATTTGCTTTCCTTTTGTAGTGGGGAATCATCTCGCGATCGGGATCGTCGGCGCGTTCGCTAAGACGGCTCCAAAGTCGTCGCCTTTGAGCGCTTCACGGAACTTCGCCTCGTTCGACATGCCCGCGTTCGGCGGATTCGTTCCGGCGCTGAGCGAGCGTTTCAGCCAGTGCGGCGAATGCTTAATCTCTTCTTCCAGGACCTCGTCGACCAACTGCTGATTGTCTTTACTGACAATCAGTCCCGCTTCGTTGATCTCAAACGCCGACGCGAGGCGTTTAACGTCCCGCAACGCGGAATCGCAGCAGTCCATCTTCTTGGCCGATTCAACCAGCGCCTCTTCGATCTTCGCGGTCGTCTCTTTACGCCGGTAAGCGTCGTTCGCTTCGCGCAAAGGACCAATCTCCGCTTCGAGCTCTTTATTACGCCGAGTAAGCTCGCTTGTCTGCGAGACGTACCGTTGGATTGTCTCTTTAAGATCGCTTGGATTGAGCTTGTTCAGCTCTTCGACTTGTCGAGTCAGTTCCTCTTTCTCCGCGACCGCTTCGGCGAGCTCCTGCTCCGCCTTCTGCTTGCCGTTGCGCTGTTTCTGCGCGTTCTTGACCTCCGCCTCGTACTTGAGCCGGTAGTTGTCGGCGTCTTCGTTCAAAAGAGAATAGACGGTCTCGCCGTCGTCGTTCTGCGTTTCGACAATCTTTGCCTCAATAGCTTTGAGCAATTCTTCTTTGCTCGCAAAATCGCTAAATTTCCCCATGGTGTTTGTTTTCTCTATAAAAATATGTTTCGACTGAAACGGGTCTCGGAAAGCGACTGCCTCCCAGTGGTGGTGGTTTTTAAAATAATCGTTGTTAAAAAAATAATTATTCCTTATCTGCAAAAAATAATAAAAATTTACGCGCCTACAGTAATTCTATGAGAAAAGACGACCGGATTCCCCTCGCTCAGGGTAACGACGACCTTGATTTGATAACGTCCTTCCCGTTCGAACAGAGGCGCGGTCCGAACGTCCGGAGTCAACACGAAGTTGTACCCAACGTCGTCGAGCGTCCACGCGTCGGACGTCTGGACCGATTCCAGAACGCAGTCGCAGCCCGCGTCGACGTCGACATGGCCCGGGACCGGCTCGTTCGCTTCCTCAAAGAGCCCGTTCGAATTGAAATAACAGGCATACTTTACCGAAACGACGTTTTCGCCGTCGTTCAGGAGCGCCGCGTCTTCGTCGAACGCGTCGTAGATCCGCGCCAGGAGCGTGATCCCCTGGCCCGGCATGACCCTTTCGGTCGTCGTTACGTTTTGCACGAGAACCTCCCAATTCTGCGTCGCCGTTTCCGCAGGGACCCACGTCGACGCGACTCGAAATTGAACGCCAAGCGCCGACCAAATATCGGCGTACAAAAAAACGTCGCCGTCGAAGAGCCGCACGGACGCGCCCGCGGTCAGCGCCGCCGAATAGCTCGTTCCGGCGCTCTGCGCGACCGTCTGCCACGCGCCGTTCGACTGCCGTTCCAGGACGACTGATTTGGTCGAATCCGTCGCGCTCCATGTGAAGCCCGTAGTCGTCGCCGCGAAGTTCGACGCGCCCGCGCTGTACTCGCAGACACGTACGGTTTCGGCAATGGTCGCATTGGCGACGTCAGACAGCGACGGAACGGCGAGATACCCGCTCCCGCTAATAGTTGCCGTGCTAATATCGGCGTCGGTCGTTACCGTAAAACGCGTTCCTTGCGGAACTACAACTGTCGCGTCGTCTTTAATATGCGCGTACTGCACAACAAGGGCTTCGTCAACCGTTTTCGTTACGCCGCTTTCGAGGACTAGTACTATATTGTCATATCCCCAAACGCCTTCTGTATTGAGATAGTAGACATTTTTCTCCCACGGATTCTCCGGCATAACTGGCGTTTCAAAAAACGTTTCGTTGACATCCTCAACCTGTACGAGAGCGCAACGGTTGTTCTCGAGGACAAAAAGCGGCGTTCCGGAAAACCCTGTAAGATTCACCGAAACCAAAGCACACCCTGTTTGAGACGCGACGTTATTTCGGAATTCATAGTTTCCCGTGTTAAAATTCAGAGCTCCGTCGATATGCGAAATAGCGCCGCCAGTATTCGCCGCTTGGTTACCGTCGAAAATTACGTCGCCGTTGAAAGTCAAGTTTCCTGATGAACCGCTAGTAAAGATAGCGCCGCTATTACCCCCAAAATCCGTGCCGGAACTTGTAAGTTGATATTTACTCTTCAGAGCGTCGTTGCCCGTAAAGGTGGTCGTGCCGTTAAGTGTAAGAATCCCGCTGTTTTGGATAGCGCCGCCAGCCGCCGAAAGGTTACTTAAGAACGAGCAGTCGGTCGCATTTATCGTTCCGAAGCTCGAAATTGCGCCACCGTACTTAGCCGCGAAATTACCGTTAAATACACACCGCGTCATATTCAACGTGCCGGAACTGAGATAAATTGCTCCACCGCTAAATCCGTTAAGAACGCCGTTTTTGAGAAAAGCTTGTAACCCGGACGCCTGGTTATTTACAAAAAAGCAATCTGTCAACTCAACAGAACCGGTCCGCGAGTAGATAGCTCCACCGAAAGGACCGCCAGTAGGATTGTTTGGCAACCAGGCGAAGTTCCCCAGAAAATGACAATTGTATGCTGACACTTGACCGCTATTATTTGTAATCGCTGCTCCTCGGCTTGTGATATTATTTGTAAAATGACAATTATAGACCTCGCATATGCCTCCGCCGTTAAGATAGATAGCCCCAAACTGTCCTCTGAAACCTTCGATATTCAGTTCTTTGATAGTTACATTGGCTGTAGTTGTCGTTTCGATAAAGTTGTAGAATCCACTAATATTAATTCTAAATAGCAAATCTCCGTATTCATCGAGGAATGGAGGGAACCCTTCTATCCTTAACTCTTTATCGACCAATATCGTAGATTCAAGGGATATTTGGCGACAACTGTCTACCGGGAACGCCGTCTCGTCAAAGACAATGGTATCGCCGGGAGTCGCGTCGAGGACCGCTTGGCGTAATGAACCTACTCCGCTGTCGTTAGTATTCAAAACCGTTATAGTCGCCATTAATCCTCCTGCTCAACGTCTTCGCCGACGTCAAATGTATCTTCAAGTTCCGGCTGGGGTTGTGGGGAGTGTTTCATTATCAGTTCTCCTCTACGAACTTTTGGTTGTCCATCTGTCTAACGAGCAAGACGAAATACCCTGCCGCGTCTAACGCAGTATCCCTAAGGTTTTCGCCGTTATCAGACAGCAAGCAAAGACAATAGGGAACATCGTCAACCCTCCCTGGTTCGGCTTGCGCCCAAAATTAGAACGACGACGTCCTGTTGGGCGTCGACTGAGCTGACGATCGAATTGTATTCTTGGACGACGTTCATTATTCTTTCACCGCCTTCTTAACAGTCGTTTTCGCCTCGCGAAGTTCTGTCTGGATCGCATTGTTCGCGACTTCCAGAGCCTTCGCAATTATCTTGATTTTTTTATAACCCCCCACAATAACCCGATACGAAAGTTGTATCAACACGATCGCAAGAATCGCCAACACGGCGTAATCGGTCCAACGCGACTGCCGTATCGACTCGATCGACGCGGCGGTCTTTTGCGCCGCCTCGACCGTCGCTCGCAAGTTCTCCGTCGTCTGCTTCAGGTCGTCGATCTTGCCGCCCATAAGCCGCGACGACTGTAGTAGGTTCTCAACATTCGCCGTAAGCGCTTCTGCGCGCTGCGAGTCTTTTTCAAGCAGCGGAATCAGCGCGTCAAGTTTCTCGAGTCCTTGCAGCCGAGCCTGTAAAGTAGCGTTGTCCGCTTCGAGCTTGTCGAGCGTCTCGAGCACGCGTCGAATTTGCCCGATCGGAGTCGTCGGATCGAACNNGTCCTGCTGCATATCCTGTTTAGCGTCTTGGACGTCGCTCAACGGAGCCTGAGCCAGAGCAGGCAAAGCGGCGACCCCTATAACCGCCGCGAAAAGTAAGCTTTTTGTTCTCATTGCAATGTTTCCTTTTGTTTATTTTACCGAACCGCCCCGACCGCGTGTCGGTTCTGCCCAGTGATTACGTAATCGATCCAATCGGACTGCAGTTCCGATATGTTTTTGTAGCCATAATATCTCATGAAACATTGGTTTATATTATTAGTCGCCACAAGTTCTTTTAAAAATTCCCCGATCCAGAGCGACCCGCCTCTTGCGATTAGGAAATCGACGACGGAAAATCCCTGATGATAGATTCTCAACCCCCCGTCGTACGCGTTGCGCCCGTACAGACTCGACAGAGCCCAGAAGTCCCCGTTGTTATAGCGTCGATAAACCGTCTGCCGAAGCGATTCGCGCCGCCGATACTCGCTATTCTGCGCTAGTCCCTCGTTGAAAAATAAATCAAAATTCGAATTGAGATAGTAAAAGAAAAACGCGTGCGTTAGTTCGTGATCGAGAGTCCCACCCGTCGAGGACGTCAGCGACTCAAAACAGACAACTTTGACAACCGTCCCGCCTTGATAGAGCGTGTACCCCGCCACGCCGTCCCCTCGGTACTTTTGAAAATAGATCGGGAACGGTTTCCAAGTCTTCGGCTTGCCATACCGCTCCTCTAAGCGGTCAAGGATCGCGTCGCAAACGTCCGCTATTTCGACCGAGTCGGCGTAGAACCGCGTCCGAGCGACGCTCATCCGCTCGACGGGCGTCTCCGCGTCCTGTTCCTGTTCCGTCAACGGTTCTTCTGCGATCGGTTCCGGCTCAGGTTCCGGCGCGGGCGCCGGTTCCTGCTTCGGCTTTTCTTTCTTCGGCTCCGGCTTCGTCGGACATTGCCCGTTGGCGCAAGGCGACGGCTGCGCGCGAGGATAAGTCGGATAGACGTACCGCCAGCCCCACTGAGCGTATGCCGGGACCGTCAAAATTAAGAACGCCAACGCCGCTCGTATCAGATGATTTTTCATGATCTCCCCTTAAAGTTGCGACAGAAAATTCTGTTTTTGGTATTGTCGCAATAAGAGATTTTTTTATTCGCAAGAAAAGGAAAAGGCGGACCGCCGAAACGGTCCGCCCCTCAGCCCGAAGAGGATTCTTCTTGAGCTACTCGCTCAAAGCCGCGCAGGACGACATAAAACCCGCGCGACCGAGCAGATTATACCGCGTTCGAAAAGATAACGCAACCTCTCGGCAAATATTACCCAAAATAAAGCGCCCCCTGACTCGCCGACCCTGTCGAACTCGCCGACAGTTCCGTCAACGCCCAGACGAGCGCGTCAAGTCGGTCCGGCGAATCCTCCGACGAGCCTGCGCCCGTATAGCTCGTCATCTCCCCCTCGAGATCCGCAAACTGCCCGACATGATGAACTCGCCCTTGCGCATAGAGCGCGGAGATTGGTTCCGCTCGCACGATCTTGCCCCGGCTCGCTCGCACTTTCCGAATCGGCAAATTTGGCGCGACGTTTCTCAGCACCGACTCGACCAAATCCCCGCCCTGGTTGACCTCCGCGACGACAAGCTCCGCCAGCCAATCGTCGTACGCCTCGACGACCTGCCCAGCCCACCGCTCCGGCGGCGCTATTAAAGACAGATCCTGTAAGACGAAATAATGCTCGTCCCCGTCGATATGTTTCGACCCTGCGACGATAATTCCCGTATGGTCCGACGCTTCAGCCGACGTCACGGCCGGATCGACCCCGACGACGATCCGTTCCAGCTCGTCCGGGACGTCGTTCAGCCGATACGGATCGATCATCGTCGCCGATTTCCACAATGCGTTCTCATTCTCTTCGGCAAATTCGCCATAGAGGAACCGACGTTTCGCACGCTCGCTCCCCGTCGCAAGCGTCTGACTGATATAGTCCGGCGGCAGGTTCGCGGCGTTGTCGGTCGGATTGATCTGGATCGCGCCATAATCGTCGCAATTTGCAAGTCGAAGCCGCGAGACCGGATGGATCTGCTCGACGAACAGCCGATAGATCCAATGCGACTTCCCCGGCGGATTGCAGTCGAAAAATATCCGATTGCGCAGCAGTTTCCCGGAATCGTCGAAACACCGCTGCGCCAGCCGCGTCGACGCGATCTCGATCGAGTTGTAATTAATTTCCGAACTTTCGTTGAAATACAAGATCCCAAATTCCCGCCCTAATATCTTCTCGATTCGTCGATCGTCGTCGAGCCCGACAAAACAGACCTCAGAACCGTTATGCGGAAAGTAAATCTCGCCCAGCGTCTTATTGACTTCGTAGACATAGCCGGGAAAGCACAAATCCATCATCTTAGGGAACGTGTCAGCAAACGCCGAAGACCGCACCGCGTTAGCGTACCGCCGAAAGATCGCTGCGCGCAGTCCGTTATAACGCAGCATGAAGACCGCGACCGCCCGACAGAACTCGAACGTCTTGCCCGAACGCGAGCCCCCAAACGCTAGAATCCGGGACTTGTCCCGAATGAGCCGTCTCAGTCCCAACTGCGCCTCTGTCGGCTGGTACCCTTGCCCGCTCATCAGTACTCCATCTCGTCCGACGAAATCACAATTTTAACGCCGCCGCCAACCCCCGCCGCGTCCGCCGTCGCCCCATATCCCCGACTCTTGCCCTTTGCGTTCAAATAAAACATAATGAGCCGCGTATTCCCTTTCTTAATCTCCCTCATCATCTTCGACTCGACCTTGTCGACCATCTGCTCGTTGATCTCTTTCACCGCCTGGTCAAATTCCGGGTCTTCATCTCGCCACACGTAAAACGTTTGGCGCGTAACCCCGCATTTCTCGCACGCGTCGGATATATTCGCGTAGTTGTTCCTAAGCGCTTCTAATAACTCGACTTTCGTCTTCTTCCTGCGCCGCGCATACGTATTCTTCTTCGTGTAAGTTCTTTTTTTCGGCGCCTCGTCCCCTTTGCCCGTCGGCATATCTCTAACTCCTCTTCTTCGTTGCCGTTATATCAAGGCGTCCGCAAGCTCTGGTATCATAATACAAATTGAGTTCGGCTCCCGCTCGCCGGTCTGATTGATATATAACTTGCTAGAAAAGCGCGTTTTTATTCGTCGAAGACTCCTCGTTCCCTATCTTACGCATTATTCCCAATCGACTTAACGATTCTTAATGCAAAAGAAACCGCCCCTTTTGGAATTTATTAAAAGGAAAATCAATGAACGACTCTTATAAAAAGCTATTTACATACTGGGAAATCGTCCGAGACTGCTACGAAGGCGCCGAATCAATAAAGAGTTCCGACCGCGCGCGCGTCTACCTGCCCCCGCAACCTGCCGAGCGCGCGGAACTAGAAAAAGGCAGGCTCGATTCCCGCTACGAATTCCGCAAACAGGTCGCGACCTATCAGAATTTCTTCAAATCGACGATTGACGATATCGTCGGGGTCATGTCCCGAAACAAAATGAAAATGCAATTCGGCATCCAGAGCGACGACGAAAGTCCCAAAGAAATCCTCGACATGCGCGCTAAAGGCAACCGGTACTCCGACGGACTCGCCGGGCTCAAGGCGCGTATCAACCACGCGCAAACCCTCTACGGCCGGTACGGGCTCCTGCTCGACGTCGTTACCGACGACCAAGGGCTCAACCCCGAATTCTGCATCTCCGAATACCCCGCGTTCGCTATTCTCGACGGCGACTATTTTGAATCGACATACGACAACCGCAAGAAACTCCACTGGGCGCTCCTCGACGAGTCGGCGCAGAAATTCGATTTGCGCAAAAAGGAATGGACGACCTGCGAGCGCAGGCGCCTGCTCGCGCTCGACGCGCAAGGGCGCTACTACAACGCCGCCTGGGAAGGTTCCGACGTCGAAAAAATCTGGCGCGCGTTCGACGTCGACTACCCGCAAGAATCCCCTGACGTCTCCGTCGTCTACCCCAGCTACAAAGGCAACTTACTAAATTTCGTGCCCCTCACCGTCTGCAACACCGACCGACTCGGACTCGACCATTGGGACGCGCCGCCCTACCTCGACGTCGCCCAAATTGCCGTCGGGAACTATGTCGTCGACAGCTGGTACAAGATGGGGCTCTATCAATTCTCCACCCCGACCCTCGTTATCGCCAACGCCAAAGGCGACGGCAAAGATATCCGGCTCGGCGGCGTTTTGTGGCTCAACAGCGGCGCCAACGCGCAAGCGGCGTCAGCGTCGATCCTCGAGACGAGCGGAAGCGCGCTCACCGAACTGCGCAACGCTAAGCAAGAGCTAAAAGAGTCGCTCAAACACAGCTCCGTGCGCGAACTGCTAGGCGACGCTGGCGCCAACGCGTCCGGCGACGCGCTCCGGCTCCGCGCCGCGTCCGGAACCGCCGCGATCGCAACCGCAGACAAGACGAGCGCGCGAGCCTTAGAAGAACAAGTCGAATTCGCGTGCGTCTGGCACGGCATGAGCCGAGACGAAGCGGCGGAAAAGATAACGTTCGAAGCCGACACGTCCTACCTCGGACAAGAGTTCCAGCTCGGCAGCGTCGTCGCGTTCATCCAGGCGAATGCGCAAAACAAAGTCCTGTCCCGCCAAAACACCTACGCCGTCCTCGAAAAGACTTTTCCGGACCTCATCTCCGACTATGACGACAACGAAGCGCAGCTGATCGGCGAAGGCGCCGACACGCTCGGCGCCCAGCTCGTCCAAGTCGGCAACCTCGACGTCACGCTCGACTACCCTATTCGCTGAAAGTAACCCATGGTCACGCCCCAAAAATTTTCCGAACGAACCAACGAGCGCCTAAACGACTACGTCGCGCTCTCGTACGCGCTCGCCGGGAAATTCCGCGACAGCGCGCTCCCCAACGACGAACTGCAGCAAATCGCGCTCCTTGGGATCGCGCGCGGGCTCGAATCGTATAAAGAAGGGCGCGCGTCAGAAACCTCATGGTGTTACTTCAAAGGCTACAACGCCATTCGCGACGCGCTGAGGACCGAACGACGACGACGCGCTCGAACCGCAAGACTCGGCTGGGACGAAACGTTCGACCTAACCGCCGCGACTTATGACGGACAGGGCGTTGACGACGAAGACGACGACGATCCCGAACTCGACGCGCAGAAGCGCCTGCTCCGTAAGGCGCTCCGCTCGCTCGACCCGCGTGTCCGCACGATCGTGCGCCGCGTCGGCATGAACAAAGAGAAGCAGCAAGTCGTCGCTGACGCGCTCGGGATCACGCAGAGCTGGTGCTCGCGTCTCTACGCGCGCGGACTCGCGCAAATCCGCGCCTATATGGACCCAAATCAAGAAAACAATGGCTAAAAACAAAACGCAACTGACCATCCTCGAGCAAATGCTCGCTTACCAGACAAGGCTGCAAGGCGTCGCCAACGACCTTGCCATTAAGCTCGCCGACGCCGCGCTCTCAACAAACGCCGACGTCGCCAAATTCATCGCGACCGAACTGCCGAAGAAATCCAAGTCAATCAAAGCGGAGCTCGAACGAATCGAGCGCCTTATCGCCAAAATCGAAACGCTTCGAGCGCCCTCGTACAAACTCGCGCAAGATCTTATCTTTTCAACCTCCGCCGACGTCGTCCAAGCAGCGACCGACGAGACCGCCAAAGAGTTCAATCGCGCGCTCGCCAACGCCGCGCGCAAAGAACGCGAGAAACGGTTCTGCAAGACCCTTACTCCCGCCCAGCAACAAGCGATCCTAGACGGACAAGCAATCTCAGGCTCCACCATCGCCTACTGGTACCGCAATTGGCAAAGGAAAGACCTAGAACGAATCGCCAGCGCGTGCCAACAGGCAAGCGTCGAAGAACTTTCTATCCGCGATATCTACCGGCTCATTCGCGGCACAAAAGCCAACGCCTATTCCGACGGGATCCTCGCCGCGACCCAAGCGAGCGCCGTTACCCTCGCGCGTACGATCGTTAACGGCGTCTCCAACAACGCGCGTGTTGAGACGATCAAAGCCAATTCAGACGTTGTCGACGGCGTCAAATTCGTCGGCACGTTGGACGGCAAGACCTGTCCCTACTGCGCCTCGCTCGACGGCTATATCTGGCGCGGAGACGAAATGAGCCAAGCGCGGCGTCCGCCCATCCATCCCAACTGCCGCTGCACGCTCATCCCGTACGTCGAGCTGAAAGACGAGCAAGGAAACGTCGTCGACGTCGAATCGAACCGCCCCGCCGCAAACGCCGATTTCGACAAATTGGCCAAAGACGCCTACAACGCGAACGCGCGTCAGCGCGGCTTGACGCGGCGCTGGGACGACCTCGCGCCCTCAACGCGGCTCAAATACTACTACGAAGCGCAAAAAGAGTTCGAAGCGCGAACCGGACAAAAAGCGTACGACCAAGTCCCCGCCGACTTGACCTTCGCAGACTATTTCAAAAACCAACCCGACGCGTTCAAGCGCTCCTGGCTCGGCGCGAAGCGGTTCGAACTCTACCAACAAGATAAATTAGACGAAGACAAGATCTTCGCGCCGAACCTTAGCTACAAAGCGACCGCAGCGGAACTCTTTCAGATCTCCAAAGCCGACCAAGAGACCGCGCAGGAACTCGCGGAACTTGCCAAAGAAACAGGACGGGAAATGGAAGAACTTGCGAAAAATAAAGGGAAACCGCGTTCTGAATTTCTTACAATGGAAAAAGGAGAATCTTTCGGAGACGCGCTAAGACGCCAAGGTTTTCAAGAAATGGCAAAAAACGTCGATGAAATCCTTGCCGGAATTAAAGTTTCACAAAATCAACAAGTAAAAGGCTTCGTCGAACAGAAAACAATTGAAGAGGCGGCAAAATTTGCCAAAGAAAATTTTGGAATCGAATTGCTTTATCGTCCCAAAAAAAGGAGGAAGAAAAAAGATCTCATCGATATTGACGTCGCTAATGACATAATCCAAGAACTTTGTCGTGCTAAAAACATTATTGGAACCGTCGGAATAGTAAATAGAATAGCAACAAGCAATAAACTTTTTGACAAAAAAGTTGACAAAGAAGCTTTTGGCAATTATATTAGGAGTGAAAGGACGATTAACCTTCGTCCTGGATATGGAAGATTAGCCGCTAAGCAATATATTGAAAAAGCAAGAGACGGACTTTTTTCTACACGATCTCCGTTGCACGGATATCGTCATGAAATAGGGCACGCTTTATTGTTCTATTTCGAAGAACGACTCAACGTCAAAGATCGCAGAAAAATGATTAGAGAATTGCAAAAAACAAAACGCAATCTCTTTGAACTTACACGAATTGGTTTTTCCGATTTATCCGAATATGCAAGTAAAAATTACAGTGAAATGGTTGCTGAAGCTTTTGCAAAATTATTGAACGGCGAAACAAACTCGTCAATTGAAACTATTTTAAACATACTGAACAGGAGACAATAATAATGTGGAATGATCCCGTCATATCAAAATTGGTAAGGACTCCAATGAAATGGATAGAAATAGACGGCATGTTTCTTCGAGTCCTTCCAGAAGGAGTTTTTACTAAAGAAGAAATTGAGAAATTAAAGGATGATGAAAAATGTAATATTGAATGCGGGAACCCCCCGGACATTGCTAATTTTCTCCCAGATTCAATTCGTCCTTCTAATATTCCAAAAATGTAACGTCAACTTCTTTCGTTACTAAAAAACAAAATTCCCAAAAATATTTTAGCCCGTTTGATTCCGTAATTTCACGAACCAGACGGGCTTTCTTTATCTTTCTTTTAAAATAAATTTTAAAATTCGATATTTTGCTATTGAAAATTTAAAAACGGACGATATACTTATATATAGAAGCTGAGGGACAGCCCGAAGCAAAATTAAAAATCCTAACTCAAAAGGAAACTTACAATGGAAGCCGTACTTTACACCCCCGAACAAATCGACCAATTCTGCACGCTCGAAGAACTCATCTTCAACGCTCGCTGCGCGCAGACGGAGCTTCACCAACACAAAGCCAATCTCTACGAATGGCTCTACCAATGGGTCGAAAACCACGACCGAATCGGAACGGAAAACGGAGAGACGCGCCCAAGAGCCAGAGCGCTTAACGTCTACACGACCGTCCTTTTTGGAGCGGACAAAAAAATCAGCTACAGCCCAACCGGTAAACCCGGGCTGTACACGCGCGAAGAAGAGTCCGACGAAGAATGGGAAGAGCGCAACGAACGCGAAGCCGCTATCCTCGCCCGCAACATCGTCATGCGCAACGTCCCCGATTACGAAGATCGTTATGGGATCAACAAGTAAGTTACCGAGGAATCCTCGGTAACTGCCAGCAACGAGCCCGACGTCAAACGTCGGGCTTCTCATCAAAGGAAAACGACATGAAACAACATAACTGGACAATTGTCGCCCAAACGCTCGCCAAAACGATCGCGGCGTCAAACGCCGAAGCCGAAACGCTTGATAAAGTCTACCTGTTCGTCGACCCCGAAACCGGCGATATCGAAATAACCAATACCGACAAGTTCTCGACTTGCCCCTTACTCGTCGGTCCTTTATCGTTATTCGACGAAAAAGGGCTGATGACGATCGACGACGCCGACAGCAACTACGTGCTCAATCTCATCATTGAAATTATCGAAGACGCAATTTTAGAATATTACGAATATTTGGAAGAAGAAGATGACGACTAAAAAAAAGACGACGAAGAGAACGAACCGAGTCGGACGACCGCCCAAAGACACGACGACCAAACA
>MTKW01000296.1_pt1 | contig 37902 bp, 27 predicted proteins | sample 1042761 | NCBI WGS metagenome assembly MTKW01 (sample SAMN06205366, study PRJNA360243) | anaerobic digester metagenome | biome: Wastewater treatment plant; feature: Anaerobic digester sludge; material: sludge; isolation source: anaerobic digester fed with sludge from wastewater treatment plant ...
TTTAATTGGTTTTTAAATATTTATTTGCCTGAATAAAAATTGAATCCCTTGGTAACGCCCTCGATGATTGTATTCCACCTGAATGCGATACCGATCAGGCAGATTATACCTAGCCATATAAGTGCCTTTGTGGTATTGCTTTGGGCACGGTACCAGTTTCCAATTTTTTTAAACATAAAATTCTATTTTTCTATCCTAATCCTGGCATCCACGGCAGTAACGCTCTTTTGGTTGCCCATAAGAGGATTTATATCCATTTCAAATATCTCCGGAGCACAACTGCAGAGTGCGGAAACCCTGCGGATGGTCTCATTGAATATCGCTTCATTGACTCCTTCCTGACCGCGTACTCCCTCAATCAGCTTGTAGCTGCGCAGATGGTGAATCATCTCCTCTGCTTCGAGTGCAGAGATGGGGGAGATGCTGTACGAGATATCCTTAAGTACCTCAATATAGATACCTCCGAGACCGCACATTACCAGATGGCCGAACTTATCTTCTCTTTTGGCACCGACAAAGAGTTGGGTGCCGCTGATCATCGGTTGAAGCAGTACTCCGATGCAGCCATCAATGCGCATCATACGTTTATACTCCATTTCGAGTGTATGATCGTCACAGATGTTTAGGACGACCCCGCCCACATCGCTCTTATGCACCGGCCCTACTACTTTCATAACCAGTGGCCAACCTATCTCCCTGGCTGCCTTGATAGCCTCGGGGTAAGAGGATACCACTAATTCCTTTACTCTGTTGATACCTGCTGCATCCAGGATTTCCTGGGTCTTTTCCGGCGTGAGATAGCCGTTGCCGCTGTTGTTGATGATTCTGCGGATTTTTTCCTTGTCAACGGGCGGATGCTCATTGCAGAGAATAGGCTCGGGTATGTTGGCTATTTTTGCGAAGCAGGAGCCGAATATTACCTCTTCGGGAAATGTGATGCCACCTTTATTCCTGAACTGCTCTATCTCATCTTTTGCATTGACGATTGAGGTCAGGATGGGGAATATGGGCTTTTTGCAAACTTTTTGTTTCTCAAGTATTTTATCATATGCACCGTAGCTGGAGACGAGGCCGGGATTACCGAATATTACCGCCATACTGTCCACATTGAAATCATTCTCACAGGCATCGATAATCTTGCCGAGCTGGTCGGCAGTGCCGGTGGCAAGGAAGTCAATCGGATTGGAGACGGAAGAACCAGGGTAGAGTTCGTTGAGGAGCGCCTTTGCCTTATCTCCTTCAAAATTGGGAATCTCTATGTCGTTGGAAGAGAGCACGTCGGTAAGCATTACCGCCGGTCCTCCCGCATGGGTGATGATTGCCATTTTGCGTCCTTTGACCTGGCTGAACATCATTATGGCGGCGGTAGTCACAAGTTCCATTCGACTGTAGCATCTGATGATGCCTGCCTTACGGAAGAGTGCGCTGACTGCCTTGTCCGGTGAAGCCATTGCACCTGTATGTGAAGATGCGGCGCGGGATCCGGCCTCGCTATATCCTGATTTGATTGCTACAACTCTTGCACCTTTGCGGTAGAGCGAGTAGGCATGTTTAAGGAGCTTTTGGGGGTCATTGATGCTCTCAATGTAGAGCATTTTGACCGGTGCGCTCTTTCCGTGGACATAGGATTGGTCGTAATACTCGAGCATATCTTCGACTCCGATCTGAGCCGAATTGCCGATGGAAAAAATAGATGCGAACTTCAGTCCGAGCTGTATCGCGAGCTCAAGGATGAATACAATGGTGGCTCCTGAGCCTGAAACGAAATCAATTCCCATTGGAGAGAGGCTCGGGATGGGCTTGGTGAAGACTCCCGTATATGATGGAGTAATTACTCCCACACAATTAGGCCCTATGAGTGCAGCTCCGACGTCATTGGTCATTTCAACGATCTTTCGTTCATATTCCGCTCCCTCTTTGCTGTCTTCGGCAAAGCCTGCGGAAATGATAATGATGGCACCGCAATTTTTCTTGTAACAAAGCGTTTCGACAGTACCTACACAAAATTTTGCCGGTATGGCAAGAATGGCAAGATCAACTTCAGGAATCCCATCTATGTTGAGAAATGTTCTGCAGCCCCGGATTTCTCCTGAAGCTTTTGGGTTGACTACGTAAATATTACCTTTAAAGCCTGTGGAAAGGAGGTTTTCCAGAATGGCTCCTCCAGGTTTGTGTACATCTTCACTACCGCCTACAACGACAATGCTTTTTGGTGAAATCAGCTGTTTTGTGATCATTAAGTTCTATTTTTGTCTTGCAAAGTTATAAATTATTATCAAAAATATCAATAAATATTCAAAAAACATAATTCAATGTGATTTTCATTACAAATTGTAACTTTTTGCCCCGCTAATTGTGTCATATGGCAAATATTACCGTCAGTATTGCGACAATATGAATATTTTTTGTTAATTTTGCTTAATTTTAGACATAAATTATATGAATACTATTTTGCTTAAGCATGTCGTCTTGAAGGGTAAACAAAAGGATATCCTAATTAAAGGCAACAGGATTGCGGTCATAGCTGACTCAATCCCTGTAAATGCGAAGAGAGAGATCGATTGTACCGGAAAAAGTGTCATTCCCGGTTTTATCAATATGCATACTCATTCGGCCATGTCGCTGATGCGTGGGCTCAGTGAAGACGTTCCGCTGACGGAGTGGCTCAACAAGATCTGGGCTATTGAAAAAAATCTTCAAAAGGAGCAAGTCTACTGGGGAGCAAAACTGGCTATTCTTGAGATGATAAAAACGGGCACTACCTGTTTTCTCGATATGTACTGGATGTCGCCGCAAGTGGCACAGGCAGTTGAGGAGATGGGCAATAGAGCTGTTCTTACATATGTTTTCCTGGATCATTCGGATACTGAGAAGGCCGAGAAACAGAAATCAGAATGTATTCGTCTACACGGCCACTCCGAATCGTGGCACAAAAGATGTAAATTCGGTGTCTCCATACATGCTGATTACACCGTTTCCCCGCATACGATGGTATGGGCTTCAGGTTTTGCCAAAGAGAATGGTCTTATACTCAATACACATATGTCGGAGACGGAGCAAGAGGTCCTTAAAGATAAGGAAAAGCATGGCAAAAGTCCGGTAGCCTACTACGACTCTCTCGGCATACTTGATTCTAATGTTATAGCAGCACATGCGCTCTGGCTTGATGATGAGGATATCGAGATTTTTGCAAAACGCGGAGTTACTGCAGTTCACAATATCAACTCCAACCTCAAGCTCGGTTCGGGTTACAGGTTCAGGTATGGCGATTTGAAGGCGGCGGGAGTTAATGTCTGTTTAGGTACTGACGGAGCAGCCTCTTCCAACAACCTTGATATGCGGGAAAGTATGAAGACCATGGCTCTCATGCAAAAAGCCTGGACAGGCGACACCACAACTCTTCCTTTGAATGAACTGATGGATGTGGCAACAATCAACGGTGCTCGTGCTTTGGGTATCGATTCAGGCAGGATTGAGGAGGGCGCTCTTGCTGACCTGGTGCTGGTGGATACCCGATCCGAAGCATTTGTTCCTAATATCAATTTTGAAAGCAACTTTATCTACTCTGCCAACAGTTCTTGCATTGATACAGTCATTTGTGATGGAAATATCTTGATGGAAGGCCGCATAGTGGCCGGAGAAGAGCAGATATTGGAAAAGGCTGATGAAATGGCCTGGAAACTTATAAATGTAAAATAAAATGATTGATAAGAGATTGACAGCGATTTATGAAGCCGCCGACTACCTCCGTGAGCGTACCGGCGGATTTGTGCCTAAAATAGGTATTATTCTCGGCAGCGGCCTCGGCAAACTTGCCGATTCCATAAAGGATCCGATAATTATTCCTTATGCCGAAATACCACGTTTCTCACGTTCTACGGCTATAGGTCATAAAGGTAATCTGATTTTTGGTACTATAGCCGGTAAACCGGTATGCGCAATGCAGGGCAGGTTTCATTATTATGAGGGTTATCCGATGGAACAGGTGACTTTACCGGTAAGAGTGATGAAGGTACTCGGCATAAAATATCTCTTCGTCTCCAATGCAGCAGGCGGAGTAAATTTGGATTATAAAGTGGGTGACCTGATGATTATCAGCGACCATATCAATCGTCTTCCCAATCCTCTTGTAGGGCCAAATCTCGATGAGTTCGGTCCCCGTTTCCCTGATATGACACGCCCTTATGACCTCAATCTGATTCGCAAAGTGGAAAATATTGCTGAGCAGGAAGGGATAAAACTCTTTAAGGGCGTTTATCTGGCCGGTACGGGCCCTTCTTACGAGACTCCGGCAGAATATCGCTTCTTCCGTATGGTTGGAGCTGATGCCATCGGAATGTCTACCATTCCGGAGGTTATAGTGGCACGTCACTCGGATATTCCCGTGTTCGGTATATCCGTCATTACAAATGAGGCCCACGGCGATTTTGCCGAGGATTTCGTAAATGATGGGGACGACGTGGTAAAGGCAGCCGATGCAGCAGCAGGTACCATGACACATCTTTTTAGTAAACTAATAGAATCACTATAATGCTGACAACTGTCTTTCCATATGATTCGGTGGAGTTGAGTTCCAATGGTCGTGAAGTGATCATACTAGACCAGTCGTTGCTTCCCAATCAGGAGAAATTTCTCCACTTGACGACGGCGGAACAGGTCTTTTTTGCCATCACGCTGATGAAAGTGCGTGGAGCGCCTGCCATAGGCATAGCTGCGGCTTTCGGTCTGGCAATGACAATCAACAGATCAAAATGCAGGGAACTTGATCTTTTTGAGAAAGAGTTTCTCCGTACTAAGCGCTATCTCTACATATCCCGTCCTACAGCCATCAATTTGATGTGGGCCCTGGATAGAATGGAAGATTGTTTCTACAGGGTAAAAAACAGCATAGACGATACCGACCAGACTGTAATAGACATCATCAAAAACGCTCTTATCGCGGAGGCACGTTCCATTAAGGTCGAAGAGACCAGGATGTCGGTAGCTATTGCAGAAAACGGCATTTCATTGCTTACTCATGGTTGCGGTATTCTCACTCACTGCAATGCCGGTCATCTGGCGGTGTCCCGTTACGGTACCGCTTTGAGTCCGATTTATCTTGCACACCAGAAGGGATATTCTCCGATGGTCTATGTGAATGAAACAAGACCGTTATTGCAAGGGGCCCGTCTGACTGCTTATGAGTTGATGAGGGCCGGCATTGATGTTACTCTGATTTGTGATAACATGGCCTCCATAGTTATGAGCCAGAAAAGGGTGGATTCGGTCTTTGTCGGATGCGACCGCATCGCAGCAAACGGGGATGTGGCCAATAAGGTGGGAACAAGCGGTCTTGCCATTCTGGCCAAACATTACGGTGTGCCTTTCTATGTGTTTGGTCCTTCCAGTACGATAGACTTCAATTGTGCTTCCGGCAGGGATATTGTCATTGAGGAACGTCCCTCTTACGAGATAACAGATATGTATTTCAGTAAACCTATTGCTCCTAAAGGAACCAAAGTCTTCAACCCTTCATTTGATATAACTCCGGCAGAACTTATTACAGGTATCGTTACAGAAAAAGGCATATTCAAACCGGAAGAAATCAGTAAAGTGAAATAGACTATGGTGAGATTTCTTAGTCTCTCCAGCGGCAGCAACGCAAACTGTTATTATCTTGGAAACGGGAAGAGGGGATTGCTGATTGATCTTGGTATCGGCGTTAGAACTCTAAAAAAACGTCTTGCTGAGTACGACATATCATTTGACAATATTGATATGGTATTGGTAACTCATGATCACATTGACCATATCCGAAGTTTGGGTTCTTTTACACAACGCCATAAAAAACCGGTTTTTGCAACTGAAACCCTTCACAATGCCCTGAATGCTCATTTCTGTACCCGCGGTTCTCTTTCGGGATGTGTACATATCCTGGAAGAAGATGTATGTTTCAAATCGGGAGAGATAGAGATTACAGCTTTTAATGTACCTCACGATGCCACGCAGACTTTGGGCTACCACATAGATTTTGAGGGAGTAAAATTCACTTTTTTAACCGATATCGGGTATCCGACAGAAGCGGCGGTAAAATATGCATCTATGGCAAATCATCTTATTGTAGAGGCAAATTATGATATTGATATGCTATTACGCGGACCTTATCCTAAAAGTCTGAAAATGAGGATTCTTGAGGATACCGGCCATATGTCAAACGACCAGACTGCATCTCTGGTCAGAAGAGCCTTCCATCCCGAACTCAAAAGCATACATCTGGCACATCTGAGTCGTAACAACAACACTCCAAAACTGGCATTTCAAACGGTTAGTGATGCACTTTGCGAGATTGGTGTCCAGGTGGGAGAGGACGTGCTCCTCAATTGTCTGCCCCGAACCGACTCTTCTGAAATGATGGAATGTTCATAACTTGTGGATCAGATGTATTAAATCGGCATAATTTTGGTTACCTTTGTAGTGATATCCACAACTTGACTCAACAAAACAATAGTAATATGAAAAAAATACTTTTGGCATTGTCACTCTTTTTTGCTGTAACACTATGCACTTCATGCGTTGACGAATATCCTGATTCAGACCTTTTGTTGGGTGCTTGGTCTTCATACGAGTGCTTCAAAGCGGGCGCAGAGCCCTTTTCCTATACACTGGAAAGATATCTCTTCACTCCGGATGGTTATGTGGCTTTCTATGACAACAGTAAATTTCAGTTTAAGCTCCCTTATGGCTATAATGCCACTACCGGTATTCTTGCAATTCTGGATGGTACCGATGAGGAGGGCAATAAATTGACTATCGAATATCCGGCCGTTATTGAATTTATCGAAGAGGTCAAATCAGACGTTCTGACCATTTCTTATGAGGACGGATATACGATACGCTATCGCAAGCGATAGGGTAGTGGGTAGTGGGTAGTGTGTAGTGTGTAGTTCGGGGCTAGTCCACAAACTGCATTTTATAATAAGCCGCTGTGAGTTTTTCTCCGGTGGCTTTTTCTATCATATCATTCCATTCGTAACGCCTTCCGGGATTGAAGACATATTCCTGAAGCCATTCACCGACAGCTTTATTGTCGATATAACATTCGTTTGCCATATCCTGGCTGTTAGTGACGTTGGTCACTATGTAGTGATGCAGCTGTGAGGCCAAAAGTGCTCCGAGCTGATAGTTGTGGTAATAACAGGGATAGAGTGCGATATGAATCTTTGATGCCCAGTCAGGTTGATTGCGTCCTTCGGGGCGGGTCAGGAGTTGATATTTTTCCACAAGATCCCACCAGAGAGTGTTCAAGTCCTGTTCGGGGTCAGCATACATCTCTTTCTCAAAACGATACATAACCTGGGTCCAGCGGCTGAAGACCAGTTGCTGAAGACGAAGTGAACGGATGCAATCTTGATTGATGGCTGCTGCCTCTTCTTCGGGAAGACCCACCATAACTTTCATCCATTCCGTATTACGGGACAACCTATCAAACATCATTGCCACAGCTTCCGTGGTAAAACTATGTGCGGCCTCGCGTAGGAAGAGAGGGTTACCGGCAGCATCATGTCCGATAGCATAGACAGCATGGCCAAATTCGTGGAGCATAGTCGACATCCATTGCTCGGTGTCAGAGATATTGCACAGGACGCGCACATCTCCGTTATGGTCTATGTCTATACAGTAGGCGTGCTGGTTTTTGCCCTCACGGGGATAGAGGTCGCTATTCATCATTATCGTACTCACATCCAGACCTATGCTGTTGTAGAAATCGGTAGTCAGAGTTTCTAGATTGCGTCCTTTGTAATACTTATCCAAATCTACGGGGTATAGATCAGGTGCTTCCTGGAAAAATCTACCCTGGAAATGCCAGGGCATCAGTTTATCTACGGGAACCTTGTATCTCACGGAGAACTTTTTATCCATATCTGCCTTAAGTGCGGCAAATCCTTCGCTTGTCATCTCGTCAAGTTGATCAAAGAGTGCTGAAATTTCCTCCGGATCCTGTTCAGAAAGGGTCATGGACATTGTATGATAATTGTCAAATCCCAGCGACAGTGCCAACTTATTGCGGAGGCGCACGATTTCCAGCACATCTTCAGCTACGTAAGGACCAATTGCCTTGTGTGCATTCCAGATCTCTTCGAGAGCCTTGTTATCAGTAGAGGTACGGAGTATCTCTTCTACAAAATTGTCATTGACCTTTTCCCCACGGAATTCAGCGCGGAAACCGGCATATTTCTGTTCCAGAAGGCTCTCCTTCTCTATGATGAGATTTTGAAGTGTTGTATCAGCCTGGCCTTTGAGAAATGAGAGGTAGAGTATGTCGAGTTGTCTCTTGAGGAGAGGAGTAGTAACCCTGCCGCTTTTCTTCATTCGGCTGAGTTTGTCAAATGTGACTTTATCCGAATAGATTTCGGCAATTTTGATACCGGTCTGGGCGTATCTTTGAAAATCTTCGGGATTGCCGCTTGTGGTACCGGCCCAATAGCTTTTGGAGGATTCTACATAAAGAGGCAGGAGCTTTCCCTCGAGTTCGGATATGAGGGATTTGAGCTCTTTCTCAGGGTTGCAGCTTGTCAACATAACGAGTGAAAGTAGCAGAAAAGTGTATATTTTTTTCATGGTCAAAATTTTTTGTTCATTTCCCAGGTGGAGTTGAGATTGAATATTGCAAGCTCATCCTCCTCAATGACATCCAGCAGAAGACGTGTGAGGGTCAGTTCCTTGACCTGGAACTGTGTAATAATGTTCGTATTGAAATCCTTTTTGCCTTGGAGAAGGCCATCTATAGGGAAACTGATGTTGAGAATATAATTGTCCTTGTCGTAAGAGAATGATCCGGTGTAACTGGCAATAACCATATTCGTATTACCCAGACCTTCCCATACCTGGAATTTGAATGTACCGCTTTTTTCGAATACGAAAGAATAACGTGTTTCAGCATAATTGATCTCAATCTCTCCTACGTAGACTTTTGCAACATCCCACTGGCCGTAAAGGAGAGTCTCTTCGCTCATCAAATCTATTAGGAACTGACACCCTGAAAGGGATATCAGAGCCGCCACAACAAGCGAGAAGATGGTCAATTTTCTCATAATCTGGGTTTTAGTATCACACAAAGATAATAAAAAATGAATATATCGTAACTTTTATTCAAAAAATATCTGTCCGAAATGTTCCGGTGTATGGAAATTGGGGGAGGGAATGGATATCGGATGCCAGCTCAGATAGTGAGGAACAGCCATATCGTCCCCACATTTGTAAAAATTTGCCTTGACGGTACGTCCGGATAGATCGGAGAATTCTGAAAGAGAGTAAATGGATTTTGGAATAGCAATGGTGAGGGTCCATTCATGTTGCCCGGGAAGGTCACCAAAGGGTTCACTACCGAGAGTTGAATGTCGTCTTATTTGACTTATCACATCGTCACCGAAACGGGTTCTCTGCTTTCGGTCAGGGCCTCCGGCAAATGTGCCGTGACCTATACAATTCATCTCAAGGTTGTAGTAGATGGAATCTTTGTCAGATGGAATCATGAAAAATTCCACACAGGAGTCGCTGTAGGGTTTCGATCCGGCATCATATCCGAAGGTGGCCCTGACGCCCTCCTCTTTCACTACANNTAGCGCTCCCAGTTGATCACATCTATGTAGTGAAATGCTATTTTTTCTCTATCGAACATCGCGGCAACTTCGGCAACGGAGGGCTTTGTACATTCGAAAACTACTTTTTTTACTATCAATGCCGGCATATTCTCTGGATTCTCTGTGCCACTTCTAGTTGATCTGCATCCGGTGATGAAAGCCAGACTCAACAGAACCATGGCAAAATAGATAATTTTTCTCATGACTTCAAAGGTAGAAAAAAAGTGCCAATAGCGTTGCTATTGTGCTATATTTTTACTATTTTTGCAGTTTATAAACAGAATATTGTCAATTTGTCAAATCACAAAAAATTAAAATATTAAATTATCTATGACGAAAAGAGTTTACCGCTTTGGCGGAAAGAGTGCCGAAGGTGATGGCACAATGAAAAACCTCCTCGGAGGCAAAGGAGCTAATCTTGCAGAGATGTGTACTCTGGGTATTCCGGTTCCCGCAGGTTTCACAATTACAACCGATACTTGTACTGAGTATTTCGCACTTGGTGGAAAGTATCCTGAGGGACTTAAGGAAGAAGTTGCATCAGCTCTAAAGGCCACTGAAGAGGCTATGGGAATGAAATTCGGTGACAGCAAGGATCCCCTCCTTCTTTCCTGCCGTTCAGGTGCAAGAATGTCAATGCCCGGTATGATGGAAACAGTTCTCAATATCGGTCTATGTTCTGCTACAATTCCCGGAATTATTAACAAGACAAAAAATCCACGTTTCGTATATGACGCATATCGCCGTCTGATCATGATGTATTCGGATGTTGTTATGGAGAAAGCCGAAGGTATAGAACCTGAGGATGGCAAGGGTATCCGCGTTCAGCTCGACAATATGCTTCAGGATCTCAAGACGAAGAAGGGCTACAAGAACGACACCGACCTAACTGAAGAGGATCTGAAATTACTGTGCGATAAGTTTAAAGTGCGTGTAAAAGAAGTGCTTGGAAAAGAGTTCCCCGATGATCCGCAAGCACAGCTCTGGGGCAGTATCGGTGCGGTATTCAAATCATGGAATGGCAAGAGAGCTATCGCTTATCGTCGTATAGAGCATATTCCCGATGAGTATGGTACTGCTGTTAACGTGCAGGCAATGGTATTTGGCAATATGGGATCCAATTCCGCTACAGGCGTTGCATTCTCCCGTAACCCTGCCACCGGTGAGCATACCTTTTATGGTGAGTGGCTCGTCGATGCACAGGGAGAGGACGTAGTGGCCGGTATCCGTACCCCCAATCCCCTCAATGAGTCCACCAAGACCGAACATAACAGGCATTTGGTTTCTCTCGAGACAGCGATGCCTCAAGTGTATAAGGAACTCGATAAAATCCAGGATGACCTGGAGCACCACTTCTCCGATATGCAGGATATTGAGTTTACCATCCAGGATGGAAAACTTTGGTTGCTCCAGTGCCGCGTAGGTAAGAGAACCGGTTTTGCAGCGCTTAATATGGCTATGGATATGATTGAAGAGGGTATTATTGATGAAAAGACTGCCGTAATGAGAGTTGCTCCCAAGCAGCTTGACGAGATACTTCACCCTATTCTCGACCCCGAGTCGGAGAAGAAGGCAAAGGTGATTGCAAAAGGTCTTCCCGCCGGTCCGGGTGGAGCAGTAGGTAAGATTGTTTTCACTTCAGAGGCTGCAATTGAGGCAGCGGCCAAAGGTGAGAGGGTAATCCTCGTACGCGAGGAGACCAACCCTGAAGATGTGGAAGGTATGCGTGCTGCTGTCGGATTGCTTACTTCACGTGGAGGTATGACTTCTCATGCTGCCCTGGTAGCGCGTGGATGGGGCAAGTGTTGCATCGTGGGTTGTGATGCCATCAAGTTTGCAACCATAGATGGCAAGAGGGTTATGAACATAGGTGACAAGTGCTACAAAGAGGGTGACATTTTCTCTCTCAATGGCACAAGGGGTCACGTGTATGATGTAGCAGTTAGCACAGTAGATGCCTCCGAAAACCCTAGGTTCGTAGAGTTTATGACTATGGTTGACAAATACCGCACACTTGGTGTTCGCACCAATGCCGATACCCCTGAGGATGCTCTGAAGGCAATTGAATTCGGTGCCGAAGGTATCGGTCTCTTCCGTATTGAACACATGTTCTACGGTAAAGACTCTGAGGCTCCTCTTTCCAAACTCCGCAAGATGATCCACGCGACCAATCTCGAAGAGAGAGTTGAAGCCCTCAACGAACTTGAGCCCTATGTTGTGGATGCCACCAGGGAGACAATGCGCGTTATGAACGGCAGACCTGTGACATTCCGCCTTCTCGATCCACCCTTGCATGAGTTTGTACCCCAGACTATTGAAAAACAGCAGGAACTTGCTGATGAACTTGGCATCACACTTGACGAGATCAAGGAGAGGGGAGAACTCCTACATGAGGTCAACCCTATGATGGGTCACCGCGGAGTACGTATCGGTATTACCTATCCTGAGGTGAGCCACATGCAATTTAAGGCTATATTCACAGCAACAGCTCAATTGCTTAAGGAGGGTCTTAACCCGCTCCCTGAAATTATGATTCCGGTGACCATTTCAGCCAAGGAGCTTGATTTCCAGAAGGCTATTTGCGACAAAGCGCTGGCAGAGGTTGAAGCAGCTGAGGGCGTAAAGGTTAATTACCTATACGGCACAATGATTGAAATCCCCCGCGCTGCAATCCTCGCACCGGAGATGGCCAAGTCTGCGCAATTCTTCTCATTTGGCACCAATGACATGACACAGATGACTTACGGTTTCTCAAGGGATGACATCGGTGCCTTCATGGGCGACTACATGGAGCATGGAATTCTTGACTTCGACCCCTTCCAGACTCTCGACCTGAGCTCTGTTGGAAAACTCGTTAAGCTGGGCCTCGACGGAGGACGCTCTACAAGTCCAAAACTCAAGGTTGGTATTTGCGGCGAGCACGGAGGCGATCCTGATTCAGTACATTTCTGCCACAAGATTGGAATGGACTATGTATCTTGCTCACCTTTCCGCGTGCCTATCGCAAGACTTGCAGCTGCACAGGCAGCAATTGCTGACAACAAGTAAAATACTTTTCTTAAAGCTCCCGAATACCTATTTGTGTTCGGGAGTCTTTTTTGTTTTATTGGCGCACATATGAGACAACCACTACTGAAACCCTTCAATGACGCCCGTTCTCTTGGTGTAATTCTGAATCTCCGCAACTTCAATTGTCCCGATACTGTCGCTTTTCTAGATCAGGAAGCAGAAAGACATGGGATTGAGATTCACTATCTTCTTGTCAATCTTAACAGGCAGCCCATACCGCAGTGGTGTCTTGATTCCAGGATGACTGTCATCAATTATCGACGCGACTTCACTCACCTGGGTAAACTCAAGTCCGCTGTTGCAGATCCATTCATCAATACCGAATTTGATTTTTTATTTGCGGTCTCAAACCATTTTCATCCGGTTGTGAAAAGAATTGCAATGCTTTCCAAAGCGGGGTTCAAAGTGGGCAAATATTTCTCAAGGGACAATCCGTATGATCTTACATACAGACCCTCTTTCTCTGAAAGAGATCTGGAACTCTCAAAAGAGTATGTGGCCAATATACACCTTATTACATTATCTCAAACTTGATAAATGTCAAAACTCGGACACTATCTTCTCGTTGCCGTTAAGGGTCTCTGTATGGGAGCTGCTGATGTAATTCCGGGAGTTTCAGGTGGTACAATCGCTTTCCTTACCGGTATTTATAGTGAACTCATTGAGTCTATCAAATCTATTGACCTTGAGGCAGTCAAACTGCTTTTCACGGGAAAATTCCGAAAGTTGTGGCTCAAAGTAAACGGCAATTTTCTCCTCTCACTTGTGCTTGGCATCCTTATAAGCATCTTTTCTTTGGCTAAAGTGATGCAGTATCTGTTGGTGCACCATCCGATACCTTTGTGGTCCTTCTTTTTCGGACTTATTTTGGCGTCTCCTATTTACATAATTAGGGAGGTTGAGGTTAAAAAGCTTATCCATTTGTTGCCAACTATGGTTGGAATTGCAGCCGGAGTGATTATTTGCCTTATATCACCCACAGAGACTACGGATGCGCTCTGGTTTATATTCCTTTGTGGGGCTATCGGCATTTGTGCTATGATCCTTCCGGGTATTTCCGGTAGTTTCATATTGCTGCTTCTTGGGAAATATGCCTACATAATTGGTGCGGTCAGTGATCTGAATATTCCTGTTCTTGTGGTTTTTGCAGCAGGTGCGCTTATAGGTATCATCCTTTTCTCTAAATTTCTCTCCTGGCTGCTAAAGAAGGCCTATAACGGTACATTGTTTTTCCTATCGGGTCTGATGATAGGTTCTCTTGTAAAAGTGTGGCCCTGGAAAAAAGTTCTTGAGAGCGGTGTTGACCGCCCGGTGCTTCCGGGAAGTTATAGCGGAGATCCTCAATTGCTTCAAGCAGTGATATGGTTTGTAATAGGTGTGCTCCTACTTTTCGGCATTGAGTTCCTTGCAAAAAGACTCAAATCTTCAAAGGCATAAGATAGCACGAATCTGAGTTTGGAATCTGATATAGGCTTTGTTTTTGGAAAAAAGTGCCTAAAAGTTTGTACGTTATGAAAAAATATGTACTTTTGCAATCCCAAAACGAAAAGCAACCTCTTGATATAAGTCTCGGAGAGTACCGAAGCAGCAACGTTGCGCTAAAACATTAAAAGAAAATGGATTTAATGAAGATCGCACAGGAGGCCTGTGCACAGGAATTGAAACAGTTGCCGGATTTCAAAGCAGGTGACACCGTTACAGTTACTTACAAGATTAGAGAAGAAAACAAGGAGCGTTTCCAGAAGTTTCGTGGTATCGTGATCCAAAAACGCGGAGAGGGCGCTACTAAAACTTTTACAGTACGCAAAATTTCAAATGGTGTAGGTGTAGAGAGGATTTTCCCGCTATCATCCCCCCTTATTGAGGATATTGAGGTTAACAAAGTAGGTGCTGTACGCAGAGCACGCATATTCTACCTCAGACAGCTTACCGGTAAGAAGGCACGCATCAAAGAAAAGAGAGTTGCCCGTCAGACCCCGAAAGAGTAATAACAGTTTTCTCATAAGGCCCCATAGCTCAACTGAATAGAGTATTTGACTACGGATCAAAAGGTTACAGGTTTGAATCCTGTTGGGGTCACAAAAGAGAGGAACGATTTATCGTTCCTCTCTTTTGTGCGCTAATTCGCGCTAATTCGCTCCGAACTCAGAACTAACCCGCACCCCGTACCCCGCAACACCCCGTACCCCGCAACACTCTACACTCCACACTACATACTACACACTACACACTACACACTACACACTACACACTACATACTACACACTACATACTACACACTACATACTCCACACTACATACTCCACACTACATACTCCACACTACATACTACATACTACTCTCACACCATTTCCTTGCATTTACAAACATTTCTATCCAAGGAGTCACTACATCTTTGCGGTGTCCGTGGGGATAATATGCCCAGTTCCAGGGACGCATACAGCGCTCGGGATGGGGCATCATAGCCAGGTGGCGTCCATCTTCGCTGCAGACTCCCGCAATAGCTTCCGGTGAGCCATTGGGATTGGCAGGATATGCATCGTAGCTATATTTCAGGGCAATATTATACTCTGATATCGGTTTGGGGAACTCAAACTTGCCTTCGCCGTGTGCTATCCAAACGCCTAGTTTGCAACCCTGGAGAGATTTGAGCATGATTGCAGGTGACTCGGGAATGGTGACTCCCACAAATCCGCTTTCAAATTTGTTAGAAGCATTGTGGCGAAGCTTGGGAGCAGCTGCTCGCTCTGAAAGGGTTATAAAGCCGAGCTCTCCCATCAGTTGACAGCCATTACAAACCCCAAGGCTGAGTGTATTCTTACGCGCAAAGAAGCGCTCTATGGTCTCCTTAGCCCTTTTGTTGTACATCAGTGTGCCGGCCCATCCTTTGGCTGAACCGAGAGTATCGGCGTTGGAGAATCCTCCCACAAAGACAACCAGTTGCGCTTCGTCCAGAGTCTCTCGTCCACTAGTCAGGTCGGTAGTGTGAACATCTTTAACTTCAAATCCCGCCAGATATAGTGCCCAAGCCATCTCTCTCTCCCCATTGGAGCCTTTTTCCCGGATAATCGCTGCTACAGGTCGTTTCGATGGCGTCTCAGGCCTTTTACCTGAGAAACCGTTGGGAAAACGATAGGTGAGGGGCTGGAGTTTGTATTGAGAGTATCTCTCGGTAGCTTTCTTTTCTCCCGACTGCAGTTGATCGAAGAGATATGAGGTTTTGTACCATACATCGCGCATCTTGTCGATATCAATGTCGAGAGTATAAGAAGAGAGTTTGAGAGTCAGTTTACGCTCTTCCTGCCATTCGCCAATCTCGTAGAAGTTGATTCCTTTACGGGTGAGCAGAGAGGCTGCCTGACCCCCTGCAGTCTGTATTATGACTCCCGGAGCTTCGCAGAAGAGAGCATCCGGTGAGGTGAAACTCAGGTCGATATAGAGGCCTCCTGTAGTATTTGGGAAACAAGATTCGAGCAGGGTTGTAATCAGGCCTCCGGCCGAAATGTCATGTCCGGAGAGGATATTGCCTTCGCAGATCAGCTCCTGCAGGGTATTGAAGCATTTTGCAAAATATCCGGCATCATCCACATCGGGAGTATTGTCTCCAAGGTAACACAGAGTTTGTGCATATGCAGAGCCTCCAAGAGGGTAACCTTCGGTGTGTGTGAAGGGTATCCAGAGGATGTCGCTTCGCTTCGGGATGAGGTTAGGGTGGACTGTTTTTCGGATATCCTTTGCCGGTCCTACAGTAGAGATGATCAGAGTACCGGGGGAGAGCACTTGCGTGCCGTCGGGGTACTTCTGAGTCATTGACAATGAGTCTTTTCCGGTGGGAATGTTGATGCCGAGTGCTATTGCAAAGTCAGATGCAGCGCGTACTGCGTTGTATAAGCGTCCATCCTCGCCCTCGTTTTTACAGGGCCACATCCAGTTGGCACTCAAAGAAACGCTCTTTAAACCCTCTTCTATCGGGGTCCACACCATATTGGTGAGTGCCTCAGCGATGGCCATTCTGGACCCTGCCGCAGAATCTATCAATGCTATGGCGGGTGCATGGCCGATAGAGGTGGCTATACCTTCATTGTCGTCATAACCGATAGCTGTCACTCCGAGGTTGTTGAGCGGGAGCTGGATTTCACCTGTACTTTGCTGGCAGGCAATCAGTCCGGTAACAGAACGGTCAACCTTGTTGACCAGCCAGTCCTTGCAGGCTACAGATTCCAATTGAAGCACTTTTTCGATTGAGGATAGGAGTTCTTCCGCGGTAAAGTCACCAGGGGAGGGTACACCTTTGTAAGAATGGGTGACTGTGTTGTCCGTCATTACCGTTCCCGGCGTAGTCCCCAGCATATCTTCTATCGTGAGGTCTATAGGTACCTCACCTGTCTGAAAATTTTTCAGGGTAAAGTTGTGTTTTCCTGTAGTCTTGCCTATTCTATACAATGGAGCTCGCTCTCTTTCAGCGATTCTGCTGAGTTCATCCACATCCTCGCTCTTCATTACCAGACCCATGCGTTCCTGGGATTCGTTACCTATAATCTCTTTGGCTGAAAGTGTAGGATCGCCGATGGGGAGACAACTGATGTCTATGGTACCTCCGCTTTCCTCTACAAGCTCCGAGAGACAGTTCAGGTGTCCGCCGGCACCGTGGTCATGTACAGATATGATAGTGTTGTGTTCCTTCTCTGCAACAGCTCTGATGGTATTATAGACGCATTTTTGCATTTCAGGGTTGGAGCGTTGAATAGCATTGAGTTCAATAGCGTGGCCAAATTCGCCCGTAGCCACCGATGATACGGCACCTCCACCCATTCCGATACGGTAATTGTCACCTCCGAGTAGAACTATTTCATCTCCTGCTTCAGGGGAGTCCTTGAGCGAGTCTTTCTTTTTACCAAAACCTACACCTCCTGCGAGCATTATCACCTTGTCAAAGCCGTAATCACGCCCCTCTTCCGAGTGTTCGAAGGTGTAAAGAGAGCCGCAGATGAGGGGTTGCCCAAATTTATTACCGAAATCGGACGCGCCGTTGGAGGCTTTGATGAGGATCTCAAGGGGAGACTGGTAGAGCCACTTCCGTGGAGGTCTGCACTCCCATACTCTTTGAGTTTCACCTTCGAAACGGGGATAGGAGGTCATATAGACCGCAGTTCCCGCTATGGGAAATGCTCCCTTACCACCGGCTATGCGGTCTCTGATCTCACCTCCCGTTCCTGTCGCCGCTCCGTTGAAGGGCTCCACTGTTGTGGGAAAATTGTGTGTTTCCGCTTTCAGCGAAATGACGGTCTCATGTTTGCTTTTAACAAAATAATCGGGCTTGTCACCTGATGCGGGATGGACAAGGTGTACAAGGGGCCCTTCGACAAATGCGCAGTTGTCTTTGTAAGCAGAAACAATCCGGCCAGGATTGAGTTTAGAAGTCTTCTTGATCAGGTTGAAAAGGGATGAGGGCATCTCTTTTCCGTCAATGATGAACGTACCGTTGAAAATCTTGTGGCGGCAATGTTCCGAATTGACCTGTGAAAAACCGAATACTTCGGAGTCGGTCAAAGGTCTGCCAATACGGTCGCTAAGATCGTGTAGATAGCCAATTTCATCCTCCGAAAGTGCCAATCCTTCCTCGATGTTGTATCTTTCTAAATCAGTGATATGTCTTACAGGTTCAAATATGTTGTCTGTAGTGAAAATTTCCTGGTCTAGCCCGTTGTAGAGACGCTGGAGCATCTTATCGATATCGGCCCCGGGGCCGGATACCGGAAAATACTCTTCCATTCTCACAATGCCTTCTATATTCATATTGTGCGTAATTTCCGTGGCGGTTGTACTCCAAGGAGTTATCATTTCCCTTCTTGGACCTGCAAAATATCCTTTTAAATTATCAGTACCCAGGTGTTCTGCTCCTGAGAAAAGCCATTGGAGAGCCTGAATATCATCATTACCGAGTGCATTGATACTTTTAACGGCTATGATAGTGCCTGTAGTACATCTGAAGAATGAAATCATATCATTAGAGATTTGGAATATATCACACAAAAATAGTGCTTTTTGAGAGATATATCAGTTTTATTACCCAATTTTGTGACAAGGATATAAACAAGATATCAAATGCAATATTCAGAGAGTGCATACGACGAGATGCTTGAGTGGCTTTTCACGCGATTTCCCTCTTACCAAAGGGTCGGAGACAGGGCTTTCAAGCCGGGGCTTGATACAATGCGTGCATTCATTTCATGGCTGGAATTTCCCCAATTGCAATATAAGGTAATCCATGTGGCAGGCACCAACGGAAAAGGTTCTGTGTCGCATATGACTGCTTCCGCTCTTGCATGCTGTGGGATGAGAGTGGGACTCTACACGTCGCCTCATCTGACGGATTTTCGAGAGAGGATGAAAATCATATCGAAAACCGATTCAGGATGTTCCTATGAGATGATTTCAAAAGAAGAAGTCTTTGCTTTTATGGAAAGGTGCCGCGAATTCCTTGATAATTATAATCCCTCATTCTTTGAAATCACAACGGCAATGGCGTTTGACTGGTTCCGTAGTAGTGGTGTTGATATTGCTGTAATCGAATGTGGCCTTGGAGGCCGTCTGGACTCCACAAATGTCGTCAATCCGCTGCTCTCCGTCATTACCAATATAGGATTGGAACATTGCGAATACCTTGGTCATACGCTTGAAGAGATTGCCCGTGAGAAGGCCGGTATCATCAAACCGGAAACACCTGTACTTGTAGGAGAGAGAATACCGGAGACACGTTCGGTTTTTGAACAGGTCGCCACTGATGTGGGAGCTTCGGAATTCTTTTTTGCTGAGGAATTTCCGCCTTTCTTACTTCTTTCTCCTGATAAAATAGATCTCAAAGGAGATTATCAGCACCTTAATCTTAGGACTGTTTCGGCTATTTTTGCATGGATATATAAGAAAGGATTGCTCAACATGCCTGATTTGGGACTTTATATGGAGAAATTGTCAAACGGGGTCTCAAACGCTGCCACTTATACGGGTCTGCGTGGAAGATGGGAGAGTCTCAGAAAGGCGGCAAATGAGGGTGGGATTCCCGGTAAAGCTCCCATCATATGTGATACGGCTCACAATGCCCACGCCATACGCTGGGTACGCGAACAAATAGACAAGATTTCCTGCGATTATGACAATATATTTTTTATCTTGGGCGTCGTAGCTGACAAGGATGTAGATAGCATAGCCATGTATCTTCCCAGAGATGTACACTTCATTTTTACAAATAGTATAGGGGAGAGGGCTTTGCCTGTGGCAAAACTGGCAAATCTACTTTTAGATCATGGCATCAACGGTCGCATAACCACTTCCGTCAAGGAGGCGCTGGAGATGGCAGATTCATTGGCAGGAGAAGAGGATTTGATATTTATTTGCGGCAGCAACTTCGTTGTAGCAGAGGTATTGGAGATAGTGTGTAGTGTGTAGTAGGGGCGGTGCGGGTTACGGGTTACGAGTTAAGGGTTGAGAGGGGGGGGTAGAGTAAGTAAAGTTAGCAATAAGTAATTAAAGCTAAGTTATTTTAAGTAAATAATTAATAAGCTTCAGTTAGTAATATTTAATATAATAAACAGTAATGCAAAAGAGAAGATTTATTTCGGTAGTTTTAGTGGTTTTAACAGCGTTGTTTTCTTCGGGTTGCGCTGAGGAGACGGTTGATGCAAGAGTTGCGCGCCTTCACAAAAAGATGTTCACAATTGATACTCACAACGATTTTTCAATGTGGCTTGCTCATCCGGATGGTGATTTCGGCGTTAAAGGAGGACAGGTCTCATTTCAGCAGATGCAAGATGGTGGATTGGATGCTGCTTTCTTTGCAGCCTATCAGGACCAGGGACCTATCGACCCGGAGTTTCACCGTTTTGCGCGCGAATATGCCGATACATTGATATTGTTACTCAAGCAATATGCGGAGCAGAACAGCGAACTCGGGGCTGTTGCCACCTCTATAAAGGAGATGAAGGCTCTTAAGAAGTCAGGGAAGGTTTCACTTTTTCTTTCGATAGAGAATGCCTGCTGTCTGGGCGATTCACTTCCGCTGGTTCAATACTATTATGACCAAGGGGTGAGAATGATAGGGCTTACACACAACGGCAATAATGCCATAGCCGATGCAGGAACCACAAAAGTTAAATTGCACGGGGGCCTTTCCGATTTCGGAAGAGCGGCAATTGCCGAGATGAATCGTCTCGGTATTGTGGTTGACTTGTCGCACGCTTCGAGAGATGCTACGCTTCAGGCCACGCAGGTGAGCAAAACGCCCATTATTGCAAGTCATTCCTGTGCTTTCTCCGTGCGTGAACTCTCACGCAATCTTACTGATGAAGAGATTGTCGCCATTGCTGAAAAGGGCGGCGTGGTACATCTGGCCCTTGATGCCTGGCTACTTCGTTACGGCCCTAATTACAGTGCTGCTTCGTTGGATGATTTCATGAATCACCTGTATTATATCATAGACCTTGTGGGGATTGATCATGTAGGAGTCGGCAGTGATTTTGACGGCGGTGGCGGAGTCATCGGTTGCAAGGATATGAGTGAGTATCACAATCTGACAAAACGTCTTATCGAAGAGGGTTTCTCCGATGAAGAGATCATAAAAATTTGGGGAGCCAATTTTCTCCGAGTGTTTGAAGAAGTAGAACGGTACGCTGAAGAGCAGCGATGAGAGTTCAGAGTATGTAGTTCTGAATATGTTGTTCTGAGCTCCGAATTCCGAGTTCCGGGTCCGGAGTCGGAGAGTCCTGAGTTCCGAGTTCCGGGTCCGGAGTCAGAGAGCCCAGAGTAAGAATCCCAAACAGATAATTATGCCTGAAATCAAAAGATTTATCAGGCAATATCCCATTATATCTCTGGCTCCGAGTTTGGCTATTGCAAGTGCGGGAATGGCCCAGAAAGGCTGTATCAGATTTGTCCAGGCATCACCCCAGGCAATCGCCATTCCCGTAATGGCGGGAGAAACTCCCAGGGCAGCTCCGGCCGGCATCATAATAGGTCCCTGAACGGCCCATTGTCCTCCGCCGGAAGGAATGAATATATTAACCAGACCTGCGCTTAGAAAGGTCAGGAGAGGGAATGTATGTTCGTTGGAAACACTGACGCAAAGATGGCTGATCTCTCCTGCAAGTGAAATACCTTCTGCAGAAGTTCCCGTCATTATACCCATGATACCGGCATAAAATGGAAATTGGAGCAAGATACCCGCACTGCCTACGGCTGCTTTATTGAGTGATTTGACATAGGCTATAGGGGTTTTGTGAAATACAATTCCGAGGAAAAGGAATAGCATTATCACAGAGTTTAAATCCAGAGATTCACCGCGTACGAAGAGCTTCATTATCAGGAAGGCAAATCCCATTAAAGATATGATAATGGAAATTACCATACTGTTTTCGGCCTTCTCGGCCGGAGTTGAAGGTTTGAATGATCTCTCATCCTCTTCTTCTTCAAGGAGTCTCGGATCTACCTCTACCACACCTTTGCCCTTCGGATGCATGAGAGAATTGACCATTACCAAGGAAATGATGACAATTGCGGAAATTGCCAGGTTGTAAAGCGAGAGAATGGTATTACTGATGGCAATCGGTTCCGTAACTACACCCATTGTAACCGTAGCCAGTGCATCGCCCGGCGTGGCGAGTGCCAAAGGAATGGAACCGGAGATACCTCCGTGCCATACCACAAACCCGCTATATGCAGAGGCAATCAGCAGACGATAATCTACACCACGCATTTTGCGTGCAATGGACTTTGCGAATACGACTCCTATGATAAGGCCGAAACCCCAGTTGATCCAGCAGGCAAGTGCCGAAACTAAAGAAACCAGAGCAATCGCCCCAACAGGTCTTTTGGGCATGGAAGCCAGTTTGTTAAGTCCCTTTTTAATGGCCGGTGCATCGGCTAAAGTAGAACCGCATACGAGGACAAGTGCCATTTGCATCGAAAAAGCAAGCAATCCCCATACTCCATTGCCCCAATTGGTCAATACTTCCAAAGGTGTCTGTCGGCATACAGGCATCGCCACCGCAAATGAAATAAAAGTCAGCAACAGAGCAAAAATGAAAGGCTCCGGCAAATATCTCTGTACTAAGCGCACACTGGCGTTGACCATTTTTCTGAACATAATACAGGCTTTTGATAATTAATTTTCAAAGTTAGTTTAAATTGGATACTTTTGTGCTCAAATTCTCAAAAATAACCGGACTTATTTAGCATTTCAGATGAAAACCAGACTGTCACAGCTCTTCAGGCCCAAATTTTTCGAACTTTTTAAGAAAGGTAATTACAATAAAGAGACCTTTATACAGGACTTCATTGCAGGTGTAATTGTAGGTATAGTGGCTTTACCGCTAGCAATTGCTTTTGGTATTGCTTCGGGAGTTACCCCTCAGCAGGGTCTGATTACTGCCGTCGTCGCGGGCTTCCTCACATCACTTTTGGGAGGTTCCAATTTTTTAATAGGAGGTCCTACCGGAGCTTTTATCGTAATAGTAGCCGGTATTGTTGGTGACTTCGGCATTCAGGGGTTGATAATATCCACCATATTAGCAGGTATCATGCTGGTGCTAATGGGCGTTTTCAAACTCGGTACGTTAATCAAGTTTATTCCTTATCCCATAGTAATAGGTTTTACTTCGGGTATTGCCGTAACTATATTCTCCACCCAGATTAAAGATTTCTTCGGACTGACAATAGCGGAAGTACCTTCAAGTTTCCTGGCCAAGTGGGGTTGCTATTTCAGCAATCTGGGATCGATCTCCATCGCAGAAACCCTGATGTCACTATTCTGTTTAGCGATAATCATTTTCTGGCCTCGAGTTACTAAGAAAGTGCCCGGTTCACTGATTGCCATTATTGTGGGAACATTCATTTCGCTGATACTTTCCCGTTTTGCCGGACTCGAATTTGCCACAATTGGCAGCAAATTTCCCGAACTTGCGGGCGGAATAGCCATTCCCGAGCCCGTAGCTCCCAAAATTACTCTTGATACAGCTGTCAAACTCTTCCAGCCTGCATTTACCATTGCCTTTCTATGTGCAATAGAGTCGCTTCTTGCAGCAATGGTTGCGGACGGTGCCACCGGCAAGCGTCACAATTCCAATACTGAGCTCATAGGACAGGGTATAACAAACATCATTACCCCTCTTTTCGGCGGTATTCCGGCAACCGGAGCTCTTGCACGTACAATGACCAATATCAACAACGGTGGAAAGACTCCTGTCGCTGGTATTATTCACTCCCTCGTGCTTCTGCTGATTTTCCTTTTCCTCATGCCCTATGCCATCTATATTCCGCTCTCTTGTCTTGCAGCAATCCTGGTCATGGTGGCCTACAATATGAGTGAATGGAGGACATTCAAGTATTTGCTCAAAGGAGACCGAGCAGATGTGATAGTGTTGCTGATTACATTTTTCCTGACCGTATTGGTCGATTTGACAGTTGCAATTGAGGTGGGGCTCTTGATGGCTATCATTCTCTTTGTTAAGCGTGTTTCCGAAACCTCCTCAATCACGGTTCTCGAGAGTGACTATCTGGCTGCAACCGAGAATGAAGAAAGAGCCCAACTGGAGAGTACCGAACAACTATCCGTTCCTGATGGTGTGGAAATTTTTGAAATCGACGGACCTTTCTTTTTCGGACTTGCCAGTAAGATCGACGAGGTTGACCGCTCTACCAAAAAAGGTCATCTCAAAGTTCGTATCATACGCATGCGCAAGGTGCCTTTCATCGATTCGACCGGAATCAATAACCTTCGCAGCCTCTACAAACGTTCAAAAAAGGCCGGCATAAAGCTTATTCTTTCCGGCGTCCAGGACAATGTCTATGACTCCATAGAAAAGTTCGGTTTACTTCATGAAATAGGCAGAGATCATGTATTCTCACACATCATCCCTGCTCTGGCCAAAGCTACCGAGATAGTGATGATAAGCGAACAGAAAAAGAAATCTACTCTTTAAGAGATTACTTAAACAGATTTTCAACTCTGGTGATTATTCCTTCGTCTGAAGCCAGCGCGATGAGGGAGGGCTTGAGGTAAACAATCTTATGGTCGCGTTTGAAACGCTCTTCTCCTCCGCCCGTAATATTTAGCATAGTAATCGCATCTTTCGGCATTTTACCTGCATTAAAGGCATTGATCATACCTTTTGTGGCTACGGCAGATGCCGGATGAATATCGATCCCCTCGGTACGCAGGAAGAGTGCCTGCATCTCTTTGATATCGTTGTTATCCGCCAGTTCAACATCTCCTCCAGCATCGCACATTGCATCATAGAGGCCTCCACGCACAGCGTAAGGAGGTCTTCTATTGGAAAGCACTTTGGCATCGATAGCAGTTGCCTTAATGCGCGCCTCTTCGTCATTCATCGGCAGGAGGGTTTTGCTGCCGGCTTTCCACGCATCATACATGGGTGTGAAGGGAATATTTTGCGAGGGGAAAAGTTTCATCTTATGGTTGCCGAAACGGCCGTCTTCTATCAGACGTAAATTGGCCTCCCAGGCGGCAATAGCGCCTGTGCCACTTCCTATGGATTGGAAATAGCAGTCGGGAATACGTCCGATTACCTCAGCCGCAGAAAGCACGGTCGTACCCATACCATCCCTGCGGGCTACATTCTTTGCTCCGCCTTCGGCAAAAAACATCTCGGATGTGCAGACTTTGTCGGCAAGAGCTATGGCGTCGTAATAGTCGCTGCCTTTGGGTGAGGAGATAAGCTTAACGCAGTCGTTGATAGGTTTTTCAAACCACAAAGCATCAATATTGTCTTCAGGAACACTTAATAGTAGCGGAATGTTGTTTTCGGAGCATACTTTTGCAAATGATCTGGCCGTGTTACCTGCCGAGGCCACTACCAATACCCCTTTCTTATTGTGAGAGAGCCTGCCACATACAGAATAGGCCTCTGTCTCCTTGAATGAACCGGTGGTCATAAATGCACCCTTCTCCGGCCAGTAGCCGGAAAAAGAAATATAGAGATTGGGTAGACCCAGTTCCGAAGCAAGGGCCTTACTTTTGTAGGTTTGTGTTGCAGCAGAACCTTTGAGTGTGTGGTTGATGGGAAGCCAGTCGGCAAAACGGTAGATGCCCTCTTCCTGACTTCCAAATTCTATCTGTTTCTTTTCGTAAATGGCTCTGATGAGTGAGGGTCCTTCCCCTTGTGGGTCTTCCAGAAGCCAACCTGTGTCTTCAAATCTGCGGCCGGTAGCCAAATTTTCAAGTACGTACTTTGTGGGTTTGAAATTCTTCATAGCGTTTTTATTTTATTCTTCTTTTTCTTTTTCGACCAAATTCTCGGCAATTACCTGGGCAAAGTCTACAACTTTAATCTCTGATTGTCTGCTGAAGGTCTTCATACAGAGCGGACATGCAGTCACAATCCTATCGGGAGAGTTGGCGGTAAGGTTGCGGATGGAATTCTCCGTGATGCGTCCTCTCTCTTCATGAGTTAGCGTCAGACTGCCAAGAGAGCCTCCGCAGCATATACTTTCCTTACGTTCTTTTGCAGCCGGTACGAGGTTGGCAACCCTGGCCAGAGCCTTGCGGGGAGCCTCATAGATGCCGCAGCCACGACCTAGTTCGCAGGGATCATGATATACATATTTAAGCTTCTCCTGTTTTCTTAACTTTATGACTCCTTCAGCAGCCAGTTGTTCAAAATACTCGGTATAGTGCATCACCTGAACTCCATTCAGATCATAATCCTCTTTGAATATTCTGTAACAGATAGCACAAGATACCAGCAGTATAGGAGCACCGCTTTCCTTAATTATCTGTTCATTCTTCTCTATAAGTGCCTTTGCCTCTTCCGTGCGGCCTGAGAGCAACAGCGGTCTTCCGCAACATATAGTTCCTTGCTCATCCATTAGGGTGAAATCTATCCCCGCCGTTGTGAGCACCTTCTGTACTGATTGAGACACCATCGGTGTCAAAGAGCTCATACAGCCGGAATAGTAGAGTACTTTTTCTCCGCCGACTGAGATTGCTGATGTCAATGCTTCATTAGGGATTTTGTCGAGGTAGCTGAAGTCGTGTTCTATATTGTAGGGCTGTTGCTTGCGTAGCGCCAAACGGAGATCGATGGCTGAGATATTGATGGGGCAGAGAACAGAACACTTGCCACACATCAGACACTTATCGGCAATTGCCAGCGCACGCGGCTGATTTCTTCTTTTGACCTGACGTATATAATAGACGGTGGTATTCTTGAGTCCCGCTTTATCGACACTCATAGGGCAGGCATCCAGACAAACTCCGCAGCTGGGGCAGGAGTAGAGTTCTGCCAAAGCGTAGCCTTTGCGCGGTCTGCGTACTTTAATGCCGGCGTTTTTGAGAGGAATCAAGAAGAACTCCGCGGGAATATGCATATATCTGGTATATGGCAGCACTATCATAAAGGTGCCCAGTGCTATCGAGTAGGCCCACCAGGCGATCGTGAAGTTCTCCGGTTTGCTGAGGATACTGGCAAAGAGCCAATTGACAGGTACGGTGAGGAAACTTCCACCACCTACACCTGCGGTAAATCCTTCCGCTATCAGCCTCAATGGAAATATTACCCAGAGTGAATAGAGGCCGACGCGATCCAGGAGAGTGAGCTTTGTGGTTCTACGCATTCCCATCAACTTGGAACGGAAACGTTTGATAATGGCCAGAATTATACCGCTGAGAACCACAAGCAGGAAAAAGTCCATAAGGAAGAAGAGTAGCGAACCCTTGAGGGTTGTACTTTCGACTGCCATGAAGTAGCGGAAAAATATGGGATAATAGAACAATCCGCCTCTTTCGGGAATATAGAGGAATGTCTCGATATGACCGATGACTATGAGCATAAACCAGCCGAAAGCAATACTGGAGTGCATATATCCCAACACCTTATTGCGTCTCCAGAGCTTAACGTGGAACAGACAATCTCCAAACCAGTCGCGAACATTCTTACCCATTATCACGGGATTGACCAAAGACTTATAAACTTTGATGCGATCTTTGCGCTCAAGCTGGACCATAATCTTGATAACTCCGATAATGCACCAGAGGAGAACGAATATCATGCCCACCATGAATGGTAGTACAAAATGGTCGTAACCCGATATGAATCTTTCCCTCATCATAGTATCAGATATTGTAAATCTTGCAAATTGAAAGAATCAGATGCCGGGTGTTGATGCCTCTGGGGCAGACTATATGGCATTTACCGCAAAGCATACAGGATTTGAGTTGTGGGAGCACATCTTCTTCGCACCCGCGCTGAAGGCCGAGCAGCACCTTTCTCAGATTGAGATCAGTAAAAACGCCCGCGGTACAACTGGCAGCGCAAGATCCGCATGACATACACTTAATGGCATCGGGTTCTACTGCGCATAATTCATCAAATAGACTCATGTCAGCATCGTCTATTTCAATTGTCGAACTTGGGGTGAGACTATATCCGAAATCTATCATTAAGCCTTTTGTTTGAAATAGTGATCAATGGCCATAGCTGCTGCTCTGGCTTCGTTGAGAGTTTCAGGAATGGTCTTGGGGCCGGTGGCGGCACCGGCAAAAAAGATCCCTTTGCTGTGGCTCTCCACGCTCCGGTAAAGTAAATCCCTGGGCATGAAAAATCCATCTTCTCCGATATGTACTCCGGTCATAGAGGCAATTTTAGGGTTCTCCACGCATGGAGACATACCGGCCATAAGTACAAGCAGGTCCATAGTAATACGTATAGGTTTGCCTACCAGAGTATCTTCCGCCTTTACGACAAGTCTTCCATCAATATCTTCAGATACCTCTGAAACCCTGCCACGGACGAATAATATCCCATATTTACGCTGGGCGTTCAGATAGAGGTCCTCGTATTTGCGGCCGAACATTCTCAAGTCCATATAAAAACAGTAGATGGTGGCATCCGGATAGAGTTCCTTCATCTCGCAAGCCTGTTTGAGAGCTGTGGCGCAGCACACTTTAGAGCACTGGCGATTGCCGGCTTTTTCATCTCTTGAGCCGACGCAGTGAACAAATCCTATAACCTTTGGTTCTTTAATCCTTGGGTCTTTTCCGGTATTGAAAAAATGCTCAAGGTCAGCATTTGTAATAACACGGTTATATATGCCGTAGCCATATTCTTCCTTTTTTTCAGCAGGGAACATGGAAAACCCCGTTGCAAAAAGAATGGCATCCGCCTGTACTGAAATGCCATTGGAAAAGATAGCCACATAGAGATTCTTAAGTTTGTTGATAGAGACGATATTGGTATCTGTAAAGTAGTTGATTCCTTCCATATCGGCTGTCAGGGAAGTCAGAAGTTCCTCCGTTGACTCACCTTCGGGAAAGAGTTTGTGCCACTTTGCCAGATGACCTCCGAGACGGGACTCTTTTTCGATAAGAATCGGGGTGTGGCCGTAATCGCGTATTCTGCGTGCGGCTTCCATACCGGCAGGACCTCCGCCAATTATAAGTACATTTCGTTTCATTTAGTCAGATATTATATCAACAACACTTGATGTTCATGGGAAATTCCGGGATCTTGAGGATTTTGCCTCCGCTACCTTTGTATTTATCTTTTTTGTTGTATTTAACGCCCATTTTATCCAGCAGGGGTTCAACCGCTACCTGATGCATCTGGAGTCCAAGATCCCAGGGGTCATACCCCAGCACCAGACCGGCAACCTCCTCATAGGTGAATACGGGAATGCCATATCCGTTTTCACCATAAGTCTTGCCTGTTTGTTCAGCTATCACATATTGCCATCTGTCCATGAAATAGGGGCATCCCGGACAGTTCGTTATGATCATGTCAGGCTTGTAGGGCTCCATCGATTCAAACTTTTTGTGGGTGTTGGACATCGAGTAGCCGCGGTTGGCCTTAACCAGATATTGTCTGAAACCGAATCCGCAGCAATGCCTGCGTTCGGGATAATCTATCACTTCTCCTCCCCAGGAATCAATCATGCCGGCAAGAACATAGGGATATTCCGCTCCGCCTACGCCTTTGGAGGGAAACATCTTGGAATAATGACATCCGATATGCTCTACAACTCTTAGCGGTTCACCTGTAAACTTGTTGACCAGACGGTGTTTTGCCTTGGCTGCTATCTCATTGCGGAATTTATAAATAATGTCGCTGGCGTGGGCCAGATATTCCGGTTTTGTCAATTCGCGTCTGCATGACTTCCAGAGATGTTCCCGAATTTTATCCTCAAGATCCGGAAAGGTCCTCCAGTCCTCCAACACTTCGGTATAGAGACCGAATGAGGTTATGCAGGAACATACGTAGTTCTTGTAGCCGTGTTCACCCATCAGAGCAAATTGGCGGGCGATAATGGTCATCATGGTCTCCTGCGGAAGAGCCTCGGCATGGTATGCAATTCCTCCGCAAGTGGTGTGGTGCTCTGTTTCGAAGAAATCTTTGCCAAGTTTGTTACGACATATGTCGAGAAATGCCACTTCCGAACCCGGGAAAAACCCTTGGCGAATGCAGCTTCTCACATAAAACCAGTGGTCATCAGGAATCTCTTTCTGATAGTCGGACCATATTTTCTGTTTTCCCTGAAATATCATTTTGATGCTGTTTTCAAATTAATGGTTGAGATGGTCCTTTTCGGTATCCTCAAATGCCTTTCTTTCATATTCGTCGTAGGGGATACCCATCTCTTTTGCTTTAAGTTTGGAGGCCTCTTCGATGATTTCCATACGGCGTGTAGCACCGGTTTCATCAAATATTGCCTTGAGCTCGGCGAGAGATTCGTCGGGAATTTTTCTCAAAATTCCGGGGCCTTTCCCATCGAGATTTGCACCGAGACGTTCATATACATCTTCCATATTTTCAATCACCCACTTACCGGTGAGGCCATATTCGGGGTGATCTTTGTAGAGAAATGTGCGGGGATAGACACAGTAGCCGTAGTTTAGGATATTGCTCTGCATACGGCGTGTGAGAGGGAGCATCTGTCGTCCCTTTTCGCTTTCTACAAAATAGCCCAAATCAATGGAGAGCGATCTTAACGCCATGACTACAAGTCCCGGAGCGTTGCGCCTCGGACACCGTGTCACACACGACATACATTCGCCGCAGTACCAGATCTGTTCGCCTTTTAGCAGTTCTTCAATCTGAGCGTCATCCTGGCTCTGAACGATGTTGACTATGTTTTTTGGGTTGTATTTGTAGAATTCGGCAGCAGGGCAGATGGCCGTACAGGTGCCACAGTTTATACAGGCTTTCAGCCCCTCTTTTATGCGGTAATCCCGGATTAATTGTTCGTATAGTTTGCCCATACAAGTTAGGTTTTAGTCGAACAAAGTTAACAAAAAACCTATACAAACCACAGATTATGCAATAAATTGACATAGGCTGTGTTGCCAAAAGTGAATCCGGTTGACAAAGATAAGCCCAATAATATCCGGGAAAAACTACGGCAGTTATGATGCATATTCGTCCCAACTCTTGATCTGAATCTCCTCAATGGGCAGATTGCAGAACGAGATGATGAAAGCAGTAGCCAGTCGGGTATTGGTGATCAACGGAATGTTGAAGTCCACTGCCGCGCGACGTATTTTATAACCGTTGCTCAATTCTGATTCGGTAAGATTTTTGGGAATGTTTACTACAAAGTCTATTTCCTTGTTCTGTATCATATCCAATGCACTGCGCTCATTTCCGCTCTCGCTTGGCCAGAGAACTCTGGTGACGGGCACATTATTTTGTACAAAGAATTTGTAGGTACCGTCCGTTGCAAAGAGTGTGTAGCCGTGTTGTACCAGCAGACGGGATGCATTGAGCATTTCGGCCTTCTGGCGTGCATCTCCGGTGGAGAGAAGGATGTTCTTTTTAGGAATGGTGTAACCAACTGAGAGCATCGATTTCAGAATGGCTTCGTTTGTATCATCGCCAATACAGCCAACTTCTCCTGTGGATGCCATATCCACGCCCAGTACGGGGTCCGCCTTCTGTAAACGCGAGAATGAAAATTGGGAGGCCTTGATGCCGACATAATCGAGGTCAAAAGCACTTTTGGAGGGGGGTACGGGATTTTCTCCAATCATCACTCTTGTGGCAAGTTCGATAAAGTTGATCTTTAGAACTTTAGAAACAAATGGGAAACTCCTCGATGCGCGCAGGTTACATTCTATCACCTTTATATCGTTCTCTTTTGCAAGGAACTGGATATTGAAGGGGCCGGATATATCGAGTTCCGCTGCAATAGTGCGGGCAATCTTCTTGATCCTTCTTGCGGTCTCTACGTAGAGTTTTTGAGGAGGAAATTGTATGGTGGCATCACCGGAGTGTACTCCGGCAAACTCTATATGTTCGGATATTGCGTAAGCTATCACTTCGCCGCGATTGGCCACAGCGTCAAACTCGATTTCCTTTGCATTTTCTATAAATTCGCTAACCACTACAGGATGTTTCTTTGAAACATTGGCTGCCAGGGAGAGGAACCTGTCCAACTCACCTTCATTGGAGCAAACATTCATTGCCGCACCTGAAAGCACATAAGAGGGGCGCACCAGAACGGGGAATCCGACTGATTCTACAAATTTGTGAATGTCGTCGAGGGTGGTCAGTTCCTGCCATTTGGGCTGGTCAACTTTGATGGAATCGAGCATTGAAGAGAATTTGTGTCTGTCTTCGGCTCTATCAATGCTTGCTGCGGAGGTTCCCAGGATGTTGACACCGTTTTCGTCAAGACGTAGGGCCAGATTGTTTGGAATCTGTCCTCCTACGGAGAGAATGATGCCGTGCGGTGATTCCAGTTCGTATATATCCAGCACCCTTTCGAATGTCAGCTCGTCGAAATAGAGACGATCGCATATATCGTAGTCGGTAGAGACGGTTTCAGGATTATAATTGATCATAACGCCTCTCCATCCCAATTTACGGATAGTCTGGAGCGCATTTACGTTGCACCAGTCAAACTCTACAGAGCTACCTATGCGGTAAGCTCCGGAGCCGAGCACGATAATTGACCTGCGGTCATTTTTATATTCTACATCATGTTCCTGCCCATTGTAGGTGAGGTAGAGATAGTTGCTCTGTGCCGGAAACTCGCCCGCCAGGGTATCGATTTGTTTTACATAGGGTACAATGCCGAGCGATTTGCGGTATTTGCGTATGCGAATAACCTGTTCTTCAGTATCCAACCTATCCTTGAACACAAGGCGGCCTATCTGAAAATCGGAAAAACCAAGTTGTTTGGCGAGTTTTAGGAGTTCTAAATCAACTTCCTCGGGTTTATTGGCCTTTTCCAACTCCTTGGACAATACAACTATGTTATATAACTTTTCAAGAAACCATTTGTCGATTTTTGTGAGATCACATATCTCATCCACCGTATAACCCTTCTGAAAAGCCTTGGATATAACGAAAATGCGGTTGTCTGTGGGTTCGCGCAATGCCTTGTCTATGTCGGGTACCACAATCTCCTTGTTGGCCACAAATCCATGAGCTCCCTGTCCGATCATTCGAAGACCCTTTTGAATTGCCTCTTCGAAATTTCGGCCTATGGCCATAACCTCCCCGACGCTTTTCATGCTGCTGCCAATCTCTCTCGAGACTCCGTGAAATTTGGAAAGGTCCCAGCGCGGGATTTTGCAGATCACATAATCGAGAGCAGGTTCAAAAAATGCAGAGGTGGTACGGGTAACGGAATTTTTGAGCTCAAATAGTCCGTAGCCGAGAGCAAGCTTTGCCGCAACCGTGGCGAGGGGATAACCGGTGGCCTTTGAAGCCAGAGCGGAACTCCTTGAAAGGCGTGCGTTTATCTCTATGACTCGATAATCGTAAGATTGAGTGTCGTATGCAAACTGAACGTTACACTCGCCGATTATACCGACATGACGCGCTATTTTTATTGATAGCTCTTTGAGCATCGAGATGTCGTGGTAATCGAGCGTCTGACAAGGGGCTACCACAATGCTCTCCCCGGTATGGATGCCAAGCGGATCGAAATTCTCCATATTGGCGACGGTGATGCAGTTGTCGTATTTGTCGCGCACCACTTCATATTCTATCTCTTTCCAGCCTCTAAGCGATTTTTCCACCAGCACCTGTGGAGAGTAGGAAAATGACTTTTCCGCAAGGATATTGAGCTCCTCCTCATTTTCGCAGAATCCGCTGCCGAGGCCACCGAGTGCATAAGCTGACCTGAGAATTACCGGATAACCGAGCTCGGCAGCCGCTTTGCGCGCATCTTCAATATTCTCCACTGCGTGGCTCTCTATAATCTTGATGCCGATTTCCCCCATCTTTTTATTGAAGAGATTCCTGTCTTCAGTGTCGATTATTGTTTGGACAGGCGTTCCAAGTACCTTGATGCCATATTTCTCGAATACCCCCGCCTGGAAAAGTTTTACCCCGCAGTTGAGGGCCGTTTGGCCTCCGAATGCCAGCAAAATACCCTGGGGACGCTCTTTTTCTATTACCTTTTCCACAAAGTAAGGGGTAACAGGGAGAAAATAGATTTTATCTGCAACAGCTTCGGATGTCTGCACGGTAGCGATATTGGGGTTGATCAGAACTGTATATATACCCTCTTCCTTCATTGCCTTGAGGGCCTGGGAACCTGAATAGTCAAATTCGCCTGCCTCACCGATCTTAAGTGCGCCTGAACCCAGAAGGAGGACTTTCTTGATGCTTGTATCTATCATAGTGCTGTCAGAAAAATGTCAAAAAGGTAGCTTGTGTCTTTGGGGTTTTCGGTCATGTCGGGATAGAATTGGGTGGAGAAGAATTTTTTGCTCTTGTGCCGGATACCTTCATTAGTGCCGTCATTCATATTGGTAAAAATGGGCTCCCAATCCTTGCTGAGTGTATTCGTGTCCACTGCATAACCATGATTCTGTGCGGTAATGTAGCATCTGTTGTTATCTGTAGCCTTGACAGGCTGGTTGTGACTGCGATGGCCGTATTTGAGTTTGAATGTCTTGGCGCCTGCCGCCATTGCGAGGAGCTGATGGCCCATACAAATGCCGAATATAGGTTTGCCGAGCGTCATTGTATGGCGGATGTGGCTTAGCGTGGCAGTGCAAAATTCGGGGTTTCCCGGACCGCTGGAGATAAGAAGGCCGTCATAACGTCCGATTGAGCCGTCGTTGAAATCATAATCCCAGGGAACCCTTATTATCTCGATGTTTTTGGAGATGAGAAATCGCAGTATGCTGTGTCTGACTCCGCAATCTATTAGCACTACTCTTTTGGATCGTATCGGTCCGGGGTAGGTGATTACCTCTTTGCAACTCACTCTGGCCACGAGGCTTGTGGTGTTGGGGTCTTCCACATCCCATTGGGGAGATTCGCCCTCGGGAATAATCCTTCCGAGCATCGAACCGTTGTCACGGATCACTTTTGTGAGTTCGCGTGTATCCACTCCGTAAATGGCAGGTATCCTGTTTTCGCGGAGCCAATGGTCAAGGCTTTTTACTGCGCTCCAGTGACTATATTTCAATGAATAGTCGGATATGATCAGACCACGGACGTGAATCCTCTCAGACTCGAAATATTGTTGGACTCCTCCGACAGTTATCGCCTTGGGTACTCCGTAATTGCCTATCAGGGGATATGTAGAGCAGAGTATCTGACCTTCGTAAGATGGATCGGTAAGAGATTCAGGATAGCCGGTCATAGTGGTGGAAAATACCACTTCACCATCCGCAGGGGCCATATAACCAAACGAATAGCCTTGAAATTCAAGGCCATTATCCAATTGAACGATAGATCGGGATCTGTTGAGCAGTTGCATTGTGCGATGCGGTTTAAGATTGTGCAAAGATAGTCATTTCATTGTGACTTGTATGATTTTTTCATTATTTTTGCCGCCTAACAGTTTACCAAAATCAGAAACAATACTGCAATATGAAATTCAAAAATTCCATACTATTGCTCATATCTCTTCTTCTCTTTACCGGGAATCTTTACGCACAGGAGCTTTACGATCGTACGGATGATCAATATAAGGAGAGTTGTACTTCAATCATGGTAGCCTCAGGGGCCTCATCCGATGGGTCAGTGATGATAGGTCACACTTGTGATGCCAATTACCGTACCTGGCTCACGATGGAGCCTCGTAAGAGATTTTCGCTTGGCGATATGGAGCCGGTCTATGAAGGAATGATGCACAATGAGGAGCCCTGGGACATGCGCAATGTGGTAGAGAAGGGACGTATTCCCGTGGTTGGAACAGAAACTTACAGATTTTTGAATGTGGCATATCCCTGCCTGAATGAAAAACAGCTAGCCATCGGTGAGACCACTACCAGTGGACGACCGGAATTGCGTAATACGGCAGGTATGTTTTATATCGAAGAGCTTGAAAGGATGGCGCTTCAATATTGCACAACCGCACGCGAAGCCATTGCATTGATGGGACGTCTTGGGGAAGAGTACGGTTATGCCGATTGGGGTGAATGTCTTACCGTAGCCGATAAAAATGAGGTATGGCATTTTGAGATATATGGTTCCGGCCCGGGTAACCCAAGTGCAATGTGGGTAGCTCAGAGGATTCCCGACGATCACGTAGGCATTTCAGCTAATATTCCCCGAATCGGTAAGGTGGATTTCAATGATAAAGAGAATTTTATGTATAGCCGTGACCTAAAGGCAAATGCGAAGAAAACCGGATTTTGGGATGGGAAAGAGGATTTTATTTTTCACAAGGTGGTGTCGGGAAGAAAACCCTTTTCCATACGGGAATTCTATGTCTTTTCGACTCTTGCACCTTCACTCGGTCTGAGTTATGATGCTGAAGAACTGCCTTTCTCTGTAAAACCCGATAAAAAGGTGACTCCGGAAATGGTGTTTGAACTTTATCGTGCAACATATGACGGTACCGAGTATGATATGGTGAAAAATCTCTCCTATACAGCCCACCGCCGTGAACGTCAGGCTGACGGTTCATACAAGGAGTATGATGAAAAAGTCTATCCTCTCTCTGCATTCATGCCACGCGATCTTATGAATATGCTCAACGAGATCAACCCCGGCATTATAGAGCGTCAGCGTACTATTGCCGTTATCCAGTGCTCATATTCGCATGTCATCCGCCTCCGCAACTGGCTTCCGGATGAAATCGGCGGCGTAGCCTATTTCGCATTCGACAATCCCGCTCAAAGCCCCAGGATTCCCATTTATGCCGGAGCTACGGAATTGCCACAGAGTTTCGGAGTGTGCGGACAACATCGTTATCGTGAAGATGCCGCGATCTGGGCATTCAGGGAGACAAACCGTATCGCCACCATCAACTGGGACAAGACAAGAAAGATAATCGAACCGGAGATTGCTGCATACGAACGCAATATGATGGCCTCAAATGCCATGGTGGAAGATCAGGCTGCTGCTCTTCTCAAAGAGGGCAAAAATGAAGAAGTAACAGAGTTGCTCAACAAACATACAAGTTCATTCGCAGCCTCCGTAATGGCCCGTTGGCGCGAACTGAAAGGAAAGATGTTGGAAATATTTATTCGTAGTATGTAGTATGTAGTATGTAGTATGTAGTGTGTAGTGTATAGTGTGTGGAGAGGTTTGTTTATTGAGTTAGTTATGAAGAATGGAGTATTAAGTATGAAGATAAAAGGATTGAAAAATTTTCGTGATCTGGGTGGGATAAGGGCGGGGAAGAAGCATCTGAGAAAGGGGCTTATATTTCGTAGCGAAGTACCGGTTAAAGTGCCGGATGATGAGATGGCCAAATTGAAGATGGAGTTTGGAATCGATACGATTATTGACCTCCGTACATCTCAGGAGATTAAAGATAATCACTATAATGTACCCGAAGGGGTGGAATATCTCCATATTCCTATATTTAAGGAGTCAGTAATAGGCATAACCAAGGAGGTTGGCTCAAATTACCGTCAATTCATCATCAACACACGTGATAAAGAGGTTTTAAGGAATGCTATCCCCGATATCGATATCCTTTACTCCGGCATACTGAAAGAAAGCTCCGTAGTAGAGATGACAGGTAAGGCCTTTCGACAAATAATCTCCAATGTTATGGAGGGAAAGGCTACGCTTTTTCACTGTTCCTGGGGTAAGGATAGGGTAGGGGTCATGGCAGCATTTCTTCTTTCGCTTCTGGGAGTAGGTATGCACGATATTTTGAAAGATTATCTCTTCACTAACAGAGCCGTCAAACGCAAAGCATGGCGTGATACATTGCTTATACTGTTTTTCAAACGGGATAGGGTTGTAGCAAAAAAGGTTTGGCGTGGCTCGATTGCAGCACCGGA
>MTKW01000651.1_pt1 | contig 37672 bp, 29 predicted proteins | sample 1042761 | NCBI WGS metagenome assembly MTKW01 (sample SAMN06205366, study PRJNA360243) | anaerobic digester metagenome | biome: Wastewater treatment plant; feature: Anaerobic digester sludge; material: sludge; isolation source: anaerobic digester fed with sludge from wastewater treatment plant ...
ATGGTACCCCTCCTTCGTTTATGGTCACCATAGTTGCTACATTTATAAAAGATATTACTATCCTGCCCTATAGTATTTTAACTGATAGATTACTATTTTGGTATCTTATAACTAATTTAATTAAAATATTTAATTACTATCTAAATATCGTCATAAAAAAAGGATATCGCTTTACAATAAAGAAAACCTTAGATATATAAACATTAGAGAGGAGCGGGGGCAGGTTCATGGTTTCTCATCTCTTAAAAACAGGAAACAAATTGGAAATATATATCCCTTCCATAGATGCCTATTACCAACTTGACATAGACTTCGTAAGTGAAAAAACACTTACGGTACGAGAAATACATACCCAGCAAAAAATCAGAGGCTCCATCCGTCTCCGACTGCCTGAAAGACAGACCTATCCCCTATTCATCTGGGATAATGAGAAAGTTTATTGTGGAAATACCAAAATACTGGAACGGCGCGAAGAAGGCGGATTAATCAGTTACATCATTGAAAAACCAACCGAATATTCAGTACGTGAAAGAAGGCAATATGTCAGAGTTTCTTATCTCCATAAACTAAAATATCGTCTGGAAAATCAGACGGACAAATCTGCATATAAAGAAGCTCAATCCATCGATTTAAGTGGTGGCGGCATGAGGATCATCGTCTCTGAACATTACCTTCCCGGAACAATTATTACTATAAAACTCCCGTTGAATAACAATACTGTTTCCGTAAAATGTAAAGTGGTATGGGTTATGAAAAAGAAATCGGCTTTCTGGATCGGTTTGGATTTTGTGGATCTTGGTATGCTGGATCAGGACTACATTGTTCAACACGTTTTCAAGAAGATGAGAACCCAGATGGGCTGATAAAATTACTATTATGGATTGTCTTTCAACATGGTCATGTTATAATTCTTATCATAACGATCGCGTGATCGCTCACTTGTTTTTCTGTAAAAAGGAGGATGCAATCGTAAAATGAAAAAAAATTTATCAAGCAAAACTTCTACAGAAAAATCGCCTCAAAATAAATCATTTAAAAAGACTTTAAAAATTATACTTACTGTTCTTATTCTCTTGATTATTTTGGGTATCGGTATAGGCATGGCTACGGTAATTGCCTGCATTAAAGATGCTCCTACTTTCGATCCCCGGATGCTTAAACCCGCAGAAACATCTTATATATATGATCATAAAGGGAATGAAGTAGCCCGCTTATATCAGGAGCAGAACCGCACGGCCGTCTCTATTAAAAATCTTCCCGAGTATGTACCTAAAGCTTTTGTCGCTATTGAAGATGAACGTTTTGAAAAACATTTCGGCGTTGATGTAATAGGGATAACACGTGCCCTTATCGTCAATATTACCAAAAAGGATTTGGTCTCTCAGGGAGCAAGCACCATTACCCAACAATTGGTGCGTAACGCTTTTTTATCCCCTGAAAAGACCCTGAAACGGAAAATTCAGGAAGCATGGCTCGCCATCCAGGTGGAACGTGAGTTTTCAAAACCGGAGATACTGGAGATGTATTTAAATATTATTTATTTCGGTAACGGAGCATATGGTATAGAAGCGGCGGCAGAAACATATTTTAACAAAGATGCTGCGGAACTTTCGCTTGCAGAAGCGGCCTTGCTTTCAGGTTTTGTGTGCGCCCCCAACTCGTTTAACCCTTTTATCAATGAGGAAAAAGCGCTAAGCCGTAAACAAACGGTCCTCCGTAAGATGGAATCCCTGGGTATTATCAGCACCGAGGAGGCCGATGAGGCACGCGAAGAAGAATTGAAATTCGGTGAATTAAAAATCCAAGGATATCCATATCCCTATTTTATCGATTATGTCGTCCATCATGAACTGATCAAAATTCTATCCGATACAACTCTATTTGGCAGTAAAGAAGATGCCTATAACGCCATTTATACCCTGGGGCTCAAAATTTACACCACCCTGGAAACAGAGTTGCAGGCCCATGTTGAAGAGACACTGAATCGTAAAGATAAATATCCGACCACGGTACGCATCGACATGGAAAAATTTAAAGCGGCTTACCATGAAGCAGGCAATAAAATGCCTAAAGATTATCCCAAAGCTTATATAGATGAAGAGAACGGTATTCCCCAGCCCCAATCGGCAATGGTTCTTGCAAACCCGCAAACAGGTGCTATAAGGGCCCTCGGGGGCGGGCGGGAATATTGCAAAAATAAGAACGAAGTTCTCCGTTTTATCAGCAAACGTCAGCCCGGATCGTCCATTAAACCCATCGTATCCTATGCTCCTGCTTTTGAGGAGAAAGTCCTGGCACCTGGAAGCATCGTATATGATGTCCCTATCAAGATTGGAAGCTATGCACCGCGAAGCTGGGATGGCAAATACTGGGGCCCCATAACCGTACGGGAGGCGATTAAATGGTCTCGAAATATTCCTGCCGTCTCCGTTCTGCATATGATCTCTCCGAGCAAAGGCACAGAATATGCTGAAAGGATGGGGATCTCCTCTTTTTCGGATGATGATCGCAATTCTCTCTCCGTGGCGTTGGGTGGGGTAAGCGGAATTTCTGTCATGGATATGTGTCAAACTTTTGCAACGATAGCAAACGAGGGCGTTAAAAAGCCGTTGCACACCGTCTCCCGGATTGAAGACAGGAACGGAGAAATAATTTTTGAACAGAACGCTGCCGGCGAAGCGGTGTTAAGCCCGCAAACAGCGTTCATGATCACCCATATATTGGAGGAAACCCATCGTACCAGCTTTACCGGCAATCGTTTATATATTGATCGTCCCGTGGCGGTAAAAACAGGTACGACAAATGATGACCGTGATACTTTGTTGGCCGCATTTACACCAAATTTAGTCTCTTACTTATGGATGGGTTATGATTTTAAGGATATGGGGCGGATAAGAGGAGGGCATGGACTTACCACCTCGATTACCAGAGATGTCTTCAAAAAAGCATTTGAAGGATTGGAGAAAATAAGTTTTGAAAGCAGGCGCCCATCGGGGTTAATAACCATGGAAATATGTAAATTGACCGGGTTGAAACCAACCCAGCAATGCCGTGATGCAGATGCCGTGATCAAAGAAATATTTACACCGCAGACCGCTCCCAAGGAAACTTGTGATGAACACGTTGAAATAGAAATCTGCGAAAAATCAGGACTCCTGAAAGGGCCCAATTGCCCCACCGAAGACATAAAAAAAGAGATCTTCTTCGTAGGAAAGCATTCAAAAGAAAAACCTCCCGAGGAAATATGCAACGTTCATACCAAACAATCTCAGAATGTATCATCATTTTCTGCCATATGGGATCCTTCCTTGAAATCGGTGGTTCTGTCCTGGTCAGTCTCTTCTTCGAATGCAAAGGAATTTAAAATCTACAGGGCCTCAAGCCGCGAAGAAGCCATTCTGCTGACCAGTGTTAATGCCCCATTGACAAAATATATTGATGCACAAAATTTAAGAAATAATACGCAATATACCTATTTTTTGTACGTTGTAGACCAACAGAACAACCAATCCGAACCTGTTACGGCTAAAGTACATATCCCTCCAACTGATACCTCCCCCCCGCCCCCTTCTCTCTCTCTTCCTGCAAATGGCAAAGAAAAGATGGCTTTATCACCTACATTGTTATGGCGAGGATCTGCCGGAGCAACATCTTACACCGTAGAAGTGTCCGGCGATGAAAGCTTTAGCAATATCGTCTATAATAATGCGGTTAATATTACGATGGTAACTGTTACCCCGTCGCTGGCGGAAGATACAGTATATTGGTGGAGGGTCAAAGCAAACAATGAAAACGGTTCCAGCGACTGGTCATCGGTCAGATCTTTTAAAACCAAACAGACAGCACCCTCCGAATTAAGTCTCTATAACAGTTTTATTTTCAGAGCTCCTTTTTTTATGAGCCCCGGATCATTTACCCGCTGCATGCATAATCTCATTATTTAAGTGTTACCACGGTAACACCGATATCGCCCTCTTCCGGATAACCATCGCGGAAGCTGTGTACATGATGATGCTCTTTTAGAAAAGCCTGAAGGCCCTTTCTCAACCTGCCCGTTCCCCGCCCATGGATAACATAAACATGGTTGTAATTGCTAAGGACGGCATTGTCCAGGTATCTTTCAAGTTTCTCTTTGGCTTCCTCCAGGGTAAATCCATGTAAATCGATCCTGTCACTTACAGACTCATACCCTTTATTAAGCATGTAACTTACAGGAATGCGGGTTTTCTGCTTGTTTTTCTGTGGATTGGCTTGCCGTAAACTGATATCCTTTAAATTAGTCTCAATGTTCTTATCCTGGACCTGGATGCGCAGGCTGTCTTTTTGCAGATCTATATATTCTATAATCCCTTCCTGCTTTAAACTTTTTATATAAACCTTGTCTCCGCAACGGATATTATCTTTGGAAACTATATCATTATCCGGATCGGTTCCGGTATCATAAACACTCTCCATAATATCATTTAACGATCTTCTTATTTCCTCGGCTTCTTTCAAAGATGGCAATTCTTCTTTTCTCTTTCTTGAACCGGATACAATCCGGCGAAGATCATTGATTGACTGGTTGGCCTTCTGTTTGGCCTCTTTGATTATTTTTATGGCTTCGGTTCTGGCCTTGCCGAGGGTCTCTTCCCGGGCAACCTTCATCTTTTCCATCTCTTCTTCCAGTTGTTGACGCAGACTCTCCGCCTGCATCCGTTCATTTACGACCTGTTCCGTTTCCTCCTTGAACCGTTTTTGTTCGATATTCAGGCCGTTGATGATCGTCTCTATCTCCTCATGCTCACGAGAAAAATAGCTCCTGGCCTCATCAATAATATCCGCCGACATCCCCAATTTGGCGGCGATAATCAATGCATTGCTGCTTCCGGGTATCCCCATTATCAGACGATAAGTTGGCGATAATGTCTCCACATCAAATTCCAGGGAGGCATTCTGTACACCTTCTTGAACATGAGCAAACATCTTCAGATCATTGATATGGGTGGTGGTAACCACCAGAGAACCCTTGCGGTAGAAGTTGGTCAATATTGCTCTGGCCAGCGCCGCCCCTTCCGAAGGATCCGTACCCGCTCCGAGTTCATCAAGCAGTACCAGCGATTGCGGGCCTGCTTCCCCCAATATGGAGATAATATTTTTAAGATGTGCTGAAAAGGTGCTTAGCGACTGCTCCAGACTCTGTTCATCACCGATATCCACCCGTATCTCCCTGAATATCCCGATTTTAGTCCCGGCGCGTACAGGAAGATGCAGACCACACTGAGCCATCGCCACGAGCAGTCCAACGGTCTTCAGGGTAACTGTTTTTCCACCGGTGTTTGGGCCGGTGACCACCATTATCCGGTTATAGCCTCCCAGCTTAAAATTGATGGGCACCGCATCTTCTTTTAAAAGCGGATGCCTGGAACCGTTTAAATCTATAAACTGCTCCGCTGTAATCCGGGGTTCGATCCCCTCCATGGAAAAACTCAGCCTTCCTTTGGCCATAATAAAGTCAAGGTGGCCGTATATCGTTATATCGTTCCGCAATAAGCCGGCATTGCTCTTTATCAGCGCGCTCAATTCCGTCAGAATCCTGTCTATCTCTTTCTTCTCCATATTCTTGTATTGTTGGAGCTTATTCTGTGCTTCGACGACGGAGATAGGTTCAATGTAAAGGGTGGCCCCGCTGGATGATTGGCCATGGAAAATGCCCTGAAGCTGCGCCCTGTACTCCTGTTTGACAGGAACAACATAGCGATCATTGCGGATCGTAATTAACGGCTCCTGCAGATAGCGACGCCAGCCGGGACTTCTTATATATTCTTCCAATCTATCCTGGATTCTCTGACTCAGGGTAATCCGGGTCCGCCTTATCTTATTCAATAGAGGTGAGGCCTTATCGTGGATATCTCCGTCATCACCGATACAGGATTTCAGTTTTTGCAACAATACGGGACAGCCGTTAAACCGGGAGGAAAATGAAGCAATGGCCGGTGAAATCTCCCTGATCGGCTCTTTTTTTAAATGGCCCTGAACGTGTCGGCATGCTTGGATAAAATCCTTTACTTTTGACAATTCAGGCGTGCTCAAGATGCCGCCTTTTTCCGTTTTTTTGATAATGAGACGGATATCCGGTACCGGCTGTATAGTCAAAAACCCCTTTACCAGCAGGGCACATGCTTCAGTTGTCTCTCTGTATTTCTCACCGATTTCGTGCACATCGGATACCGGTAAAAGCTGCTGCGCCTCTTCCTTTCCAATTGCGGTTACGGTATGGGAAGCCAACATTGTTCTGATCTGATCAAATTCCAGTAATCTGATCTCTCTTTCCGTAAGCACCGTCATTTTTATTACCCCCCCCTCTCCCGAAACCAATCTCCTCTGTTGCCGGTTAAGAAACGTAGTTTTTTTTCCGTGCCCCTGGCAATCCCCACCCGCTCGGTGGCAATAATCTCTTTCCCGGGAATAGTTATGTTGTTATCCACGATATATAATGGAGGTTTTACGAGTGAGAGCTCGTTGTGCTCATTTGTAATCCCCATGGCCTTGCAGAGGTTGCCGGGACCGTTTGTTATCGATAGCCGATCATTGCGCCCCCTTCTTCTTTGCATCAAAGAGAGTCCTTCAAGCGGTAGAAGAGATCTTACCAGAACCGCCTCCCCTACCCCTTCCTCCCGGCAGACAGCATTAAAACAATAATGAATGCCATAGATCAGATAAACATAGGCCTGCCCCGGAGGACCGAACATCGGTGCATTTCTCTCTGTCCGTCCCCTGTAAGTATGAGATGCCGGATCATCCTGCAGATACGCTTCAGTCTCGGTAATAATGCCCGCCGTAACTCCCTCGGGCGATTCATGCACCAGCACCTTGCCCAATAATGCTTCGGCCACCGCCACCGTATCTCTATCATAAAAATCAGCCTTCAGAATCTTCATTTCGCACCCCGGCACTTCAAGATCTTGCCTAATGACTCCGCGTCGTATGTATTGAGAATATTATCTTTGCCGGCCATACCCCTGCGGGCGGTGATGACCCCGTATACCATATCATCCATATTGTTAGCCCCATGTGAATCGGTGTCGATGGCCAGCCGCGCTCCCCTGGAAAGCGCTTGCCTGACATGCTCATCTTTGAGGTCAAGCCGATCCGGAGAACTGTTGATCTCCAATGCCGTTTCCGTCTCAACGGCACGATCCAGGATCCGTTCAATATCGATCTCATAGGGATCCCTCTTGTTGATCAAACGACCGGTAGGATGCCCGATAATATGTACATGAGGGTTCTCCATAGCCGCCAGTATCCTTCCGGTCAGCTCCTCCTTGCTCTGCTTAAATCCACTGTGGATAGAGGCGATCACTATATCCAGCTCTTCAAGGACCTGGTCCGGAAAATCAAGTGATCCATCCCTTAAAATATCAACCTCGATCCCGGTAAAGATATGAAAACCCTTTATTTTTTTACGGAGTTCCTGTATATATGCAACCTGTTCCCGAAGTCTTTCAACCGTCAAGCCTCCGGCTATCTTTAATGATTGAGAATGGTCGGTGATAGCAATGTAACTATACCCCTTTCTGATGGCTTTTTCTACCAATTCCGGGATGGTATTATAGCCATCACTCCAGTTACTGTGCAGATGGAGATCACCCTTGATATCTTTGATTTCAACCAATGCGGGTACTTCCAATACATCCGCCCTGAAAAGCGCGTTGTCTTCACGTAACTCCGGGGGTACAAAAGGCAGATTCAGGGTGCTGTAAATATCCTCCTCCGATTTACCAACCAGATATCTGCCCCCTTTAGACAACCCGTTTTTATCCCATAATAATCCCAAATTCGAGGCTCTCTTCTGCAGATATTTGAGATGCGCTTCCGAACCTGTTTCATATATCAGCCGGGCAAAATAATGCTCTTCGGGAACATGTTTTATGATTACGGGCACGTTATATATAGAGTTGATTTTAATCATTTCCCCCTCTGATTCCATCCCCTTGATCAGAGGGTATGACTTCAAAACATCCTCCAGCTTTTCCGGGTTAAAAACCCCATTGGTGCCCAACAAAATGTTTATATCATTGACGGTCTCATATCCCCTCCGCATCTTTCCCGTACCCGAAAAAAGATTAACCCCCTCTACCCCCATGATCCTCTCTTGCAGTTCCTGTGTTAAGCTCATCGCCACACTGAGCAGGATCCGGCTTCCAACTGTTTTTTTATCTTTTATATGTTTTAAAATACTCCGCTCCAGCGAGGCCCCTACGCGGGGTATCCTCCTGATATCCCCTCTTTCTGCTGAAGCTTCGAGATCATCAAGGTTTTTTATATCCAGCTTTTGCATTAACAATAATATATTTTTTGCCCCCAGGCCGGGCATAGAAAAAAGAGCCAGAAGCTCAACCGGTGCCTCTGCCTCCAGCTCTGATATATATCCGCTGTATCCGTCAACGACAATCTCTTCGATTATTCCGGACAAGGTCTTCCCGATACCCTTTATTTCCTGTATCCGGTGGTCTGCAACCAGATCTTCGACTCGCTCACCTAGTCGAGATATCGTTCTGGCCGCCTGCAGGTATGCCTGTATTTTATACTTATTTTCTCCTTTTAAAATTAAAAGCTCCGCTATGTGCTGTAGATAAGCGGCAACTTCCCTGTTCTCCACGGGGTAATTGCTCCTTGATAATTATTTAAGGATCAACAGAAACATCTGGCGCTGCTTATTTAATAATGACGTGGTAATGCTCCAAAAAGAAAATTTTCGCTTTAGTAAACAGATCGGGTATTATCTGATTTATCGAAAAAGCAAGTTTTGATCCGGATACAAGATCACCCACATAATCAAGCGGCAGCAGGGATATAACGGCAATCAAAATAAAGATGAAAATCAGGCCCTTCAAGGCACCGATGGCCATACCGCCCAATATATTCAGCGGGCCGATAAGGGGTACCCGATTGAATATCTTCATCTTTCTTACGATAATACCGATTAAAATCTGCAGAACAATAAACAATAAGATAAAGGAAATTACACTGATAATTGCATTCATCCCCGGTATAAAATCAAAACCCGGAATTCCTTCATTGATTATCTCTATCTGAGAATCTCCGATAAAGGTATCTCCCGAGGAAAATATATTTGTAAGCATTATTCCCAAAGGTTTACTCCCGTACAACGCCCCTAAAAAGGCGGCAATATATCCGATGAATCCGGCTATCTGTTTTAACAACCCATCCCGGAAGCCGCCGATTAAATACAGGCCCAAAATAAGAATAATAACAAAATCCAGCGTATTAATCTTGATCACTCCTTTCCGGATCTTCTTCCTGGAGATAATCCTGTGCTTGTTCTATCTGCAGTTGCTGCAGATATGCTTTTCTGTTGAACTCATCTTTTAACCTCAACAACTCATCAGCCAGATTTATTGAACACAGGGTGGCCAGCATGTGTTTGCTCATATGCGGATTGTTGTTAGCCAGCTTTAACATCATACCGTCAACATAATCCGCCACTTTCTCCAAATGTTGAGCGGAGGCAGTACCTCTTATAGTATACTCATCACCCATAATTTTTATGGTTACCCTTTTTTTCTCCCGTTGGTTCAAAATATGGCACCTGCCTTAGAAAATAATATTTACAGTATTCGTGAAAATATGAAGATATCCTGCAAGTAACAAGGGCGGTAAATATTGTTGCCTATCTGTTATTTCCTTAGATAAACATGGAGACGGCGCCCCAGTTCCTCCTCAATCTGTGCATGAACCTCCGAGACATCTTGATCGGTCAACGTGCGCTCTTTAGACCGATAGACGATGGAATAAGCCAGACTGCGGTGCCCTTGAGGGATCGGATCACCTTCATATACATCAAAAAGTACGATGCTCTCCACAATATTTTTCCCGGTATCCCTGATACATTCTTCCACATCACGAGCGGTAACACCTTCGGGAACAACTACGGCCAGATCACGCAGTGAAGCCGGATATCGGGGTAGAGATTCAAAAGTTTTGAATAACGTGGCATTGCGGATAAGCGGTTCCAAATTTATCTCCGCCAACGCTACATCCTGTTTCAGGCCATAATCCCTGCCTATATCCGGATGAAGCATCCCCATAAAACCGGCTTTGTTACCATTAATTATTATATCAGCGGCCCGGCCGGGATGAAGAAATTGAAGCCTGCTCTTTACAAAAGAGTACTCTTCCGCTCCTATTCGGGCAAACATGGTTTCAATGGCACCCTTGATGAAAAAGAAATCTATTTCCCTTTCGGGCACGTTCCATCTTTTCTCCATAATCCTTCCGGTGCCCATCACCGCAAGAACGGGTTCCTCTCTTGGTAAATCCTTTAAAGGCAGCTCATCGGAATTGAAAACTGATCCAATCTCGAAAAAAAACGATGATCTTTCCTTGTGATCATAATTATATTTTAAGATTCCAAGCAGCCCGGGGATCAATGTCGTCCTCAGAACCCCTTGTTCTTCGGTAATCGGGTTGGATATTTGAATACATCTTCTCCATGGATCCTCCGGTGGTAATCTGAGCTTATCAAAAGAACTGGCGCTCATGAATGAATAAGTGATCGCCTCATAAAAACCGCACGAGAGCATGATATCCCGAATAGTGTAAGTTATCCTGTTTTCCAAGGACTCCCTTCCGGCCATGAGTTTACCTTCCGGCAGCTCGGCGGGAATGTTCTCGTAACCAAAATGCCTGGCCACCTCTTCGACAATATCTTCCTCGATTTTTACATCCGCTCTGCCAAATGGGACCGTGACAATCCATCGCTTTTTAATATCCGGCATCTTTACCGTAAAACCCAATCTTTCAAGTATATTGGCCATCCGCTCCGCCGGAATCCCGGTACCCAATATCTGTTCAATACGCTCCGGCGATACCTCAACAGTGTCTTGAACAAAAGTTCGGGGATAAGAATCAACCATGCCTTTCATAGCTTCTCCATCGGCCAACTCTGACATCAGATGAGCAGCCCTGTTCAGGGCAACCGGAATCCACTCCGGGTTCACTCCTTTTTCAAAACGTTGGGAGGCCTCGGATATCAAACCCAGAGACCGTGCCGTTTTCCGGGTAACAATTGGGTCAAAATAAGCCGCTTCCAGAAATACATNNTCAATGGTCACCAGAGATTCTCCCTCTTCTGCCCGGCGCACAATAATTGAACCGTCATCGATCAGCCGATAGTCAAATGCGTGCAGCGGCTGTCCGTATTCCCACATCACATAATTGGTAATATCCACGATATTGCTAATCGGCCTGATACCGGCTTTGAGCAATCTGACCTGCATCCATAAAGGGGAAGGCTTGATCTGCACATCGCGGATAACCCTGGCGGTATAACGTGGGCAGAGAAGATCGTCCTTGATCTCCACCGAAGCTGCGGTTTCAATATTTTCGTCACTCTCGGAAGGATGTTCGGGAGGCATCTTGACACGATCTTTAACCAGTGCCGCCAATTCGGAAGCAACACCGATGAGGCCAAGACAATCTGCCCGGTTGGGTGTGAGACTTAACTCAATTATTTGGTCATTTATCTCGAGATATTCAACCATATCAGTTCCTGCCGGCACATATTCATCTATGGTCAAAATTCCTTCCTCTTCCTGCACCAGATCCAGCCCCAGCTCTCCGGCCGAACAGAGCATGCCTTCGGAAACAACTCCCTGGAACTCAATTTCCTCTATCTTCTTGCCACCGGGCAGGGTACTTCCCGGCAGGGCCACAAAAACCCGCTGGCCTATCTTTACATTTGATGCACCACAGACAATCCGCCTGCTACTTTTCTCTCCGGCATTAACGGATAGTATGGTTAAATTATCTTTGCCGGGAAAACTTTTTACCTGTTCAATTACTCCCGCCACCACCCCGCTAATCCCCGGATTAAAATCATCGACAGTCTCCACTTCCACGCCGGCAAGCGTCAGTTTATTGGCGATCTCCTTGGGGGTAATGCTTAAATTCAACAGGTAATCTTTTAGCCATAAATACGGAACCCTCATATCGGTCCTCCTTGCCTGATGCTTTCACCGTTTCCGGTAATAATGAACATGATTATTTTATCCTATATTCTACAATTGCTTGAACATCCGAAGATCATTGACATAAAACAACCGGATATCATCTACACCGTATTTCAGCATGGCGATCCGCTCGATCCCCATACCAAACGCAAATCCGGTTACCTCCCGGGGATCATATCCGGAAACTCTCAATACGTTGGGATGCACCATGCCTGCCCCGAGCACTTCCAGCCACCCGGACTGGCCGCATACCCGACATCCCTCTCCTCCGCAAATTATACATAAGATATCGACCTCTGCACTCGGTTCCGTGAAAGGGAAAAAACTGGGACGCAGACGGATCTCTTGTTGCCGGCCAAACATTTCCCGTGCAAAAGTAAGAAGGACACCTTTTAGATTAGCAAAAGTGATCCCGCGGTCAACGGCCAACCCTTCAACCTGATGAAACATCGGTGAATGGCTGATATCGTCATCACGCCGAAAAACCTTCCCCGGAGCAATGATCCTTACCGGGATCTCCGGGTTCCTTTCCTCCATCACCCTGATCTGTACCGGGGAGGTATGAGTTCGCAGCAATATATTGGGGTTGATAAAAAAGGAATCCTGCATATCACGCGCCGGATGATCCGGAGGAAAGTTCAACGCCTCAAAATTATAATAATCCGATTCCACTTCAGGCCCCTCGGCAACCTGAAAGCCCATCCCGGTAAAAATATCTTTTACCTCTTCCATAATTACCGTTAGCGGATGCTTTTTACCGATGCCCATGTAATTCCCCGGCAAGGTAACGTCTATCTCTTCCGCTTCCCATTGTTGCACTCTCTTTATATTATCCAGTTCTTCGATCTTTTCTCCGATCAAAGACTCCAATTTTTGCCGCAACTCATTGGCTCTCTTACCGATTAAAGGCCTTATTTCTTCCGGCTGCCCTCTCATCGCCCTGAGTATCGCTGTAATTTCACCTTTTTTTCCCAGATATTTTATCTTAAGCGCCTCAAGAATCTTGAGATCTTCCGTTGCCTTTATAGCTTTTCGGGCATTGTTTTCAAGCTGTTCGATTTTGTCAAGTATGGACAGAGTGATCCCCTCCTGTAACGATCCTATTAAATTAAAAAACTTTCGCTCATGGGACGAAAGTTAAACTTAAAAGAATATGGTGCGCTAACATATTTATAACAGAGGCTTGTCTAAACCGGAAAATTAAATAATATAAACCGGTTTACTGACCAGCCATATCCCCTAATGAGCAGCGAGCTTTTTGTACATAAGGTAGGCGACGATAGAACCGGTTCTCTCGAATAATCTCCAGAACAAGTTAGCGCTTAGCAAAGCTAAGCCACTTCCTTTCGGCTTTTAACTTCTGCCTATGAATTATAACATATTAGATTAAATAAAAGCAATAAGTATCCCCTCACGATCCTTACTCACCCTGAATTGCTCTCTGTTTCTGTGCTTCATAAATAATGATACCTGCCGCTACCGAAGCGTTGATTGATTCCACCTCCGGAACCAGCGGTATTCTGACCATGCTGTCTGCAGGCAATATTGTCCGGGAGATCCCCTTGTTTTCGTTACCGATAACGATCAACGCCGGCCGACAGAAATCTTCTTCATAGTAACAACGTTCCGCACGGGGGTGGGCCCCGATCACGGCAATGTTTTGGGCTTTAATCCGTGCCCAAAAATCATGGATATCGCCCGTAAAAAGTACCGGAACATGAAATAAAGCACCGGCTGTGGAACGCAGCATTTTGGGATTATTCAACCTCACCGTTCCCGGTGTCAGAAATATGGCGTCAAGTCCTGCGGCGGCGGATGTCCTGATAATGGATCCAAGATTACCGGGGTCCTGAACCATATCTGCAACCACAGCTAAAAGATTGGGCCCGGTAATAATCTTCTCCAAATCAAACGAGGGGTAGTAGACAATGGCCGCTACCCCTTGAGGATTCTCTGTCTGTGCAATCACCTTGATTATCTTTTTAGTTACGGATACCTTCAAGGTATCCGAAGGAAGGCTGTTTAACAAGGATCTCAATATTTCGGGATTGGCAACGTCGGGAGCATAAAAAAATTGTTCAATAAATACCCCCTTGTTGATGGCTTCTCTGATCAAATGGACACCCTCAAGAGGAAGTTTAATCGCCTCTTTTGATGCCTTCCCGCGAACAACTTTTAAAAAATCTTTTATCAAAGGATTCCGAGTGCTGGATATTTGATTCAAAAAAATACTCCCTGCTTTTTGTCCCCGCCCATTAATTGAGCCAGGTGCATTACGGGGGATTTATAATAGACCTTTTTTTATAGTTTATCTTTAGCCAGCTTGACCAACTGATCAAAACCGTCTTTATCCTTTACGGCCAGATCGGCCAACATTTTACGGTTAATCTCTATACCCGATTTTTTCAGGCCATTTATAAAACGGCTATATGATAACCCGTTGTTACGTGCAGCCGCATTGATCCTGGTTATCCACAGTTTCCTGAAATCTCTTTTGCGTTGCCGGCGATCACGATAAGCATAATACAAGGATTTCATCACTTGTTGGTTGGCTACCCTGAACAACTTGCTCTTGGAGCCGTAATATCCCTTGGCCAGCTTCAATACCTTTTTACGCCTTTTCCTTGCCACGCTCCCTCTTTTAACTCGGGACATAACCATCAAACCTCCTTAATCGCAAAACTGATTAATAATATTTTAATAGGGAAGAAGCTTGTTGAACCGTTTGCTGTCGGCCTTGCCAAACGTGGTCGATTGGCGCAGGCGCCGTTTCCTCCGCGTCCCCTTTTTCTCCATAATATGACTGGTATAAGCGCGAAACCTTTTTATTTTCCCGTTGCCTGTTCGGGAAAACCTTTTTGCTGCTCCCCGATGAGTTTTCATCTTAGGCACCGTTGCTTACCCCCTTTATTTTGCTTTTGGTGCAATAATCATAATCATGTTTCGACCTTCCACACGTGGCTCTTTCTCCACCGTTCCCCATTCAGAGACTGCTGCGGCTAATTTTTTACACAGGTCTCTCCCAAATTCCTTGTGGGTAATCTCCCGTCCGCGAAACATGACCGTTACTTTAACCTTGTTGTTGTTTGTTAGAAAACGAATCGTGCTCTTTGTCTTGACCTCCAGATCATGTTTGTCGATACCCGGCCTTAACTTGACTTCTTTGACGGTAATGATCTTTGTGTTTTTACGTGCTTCCTTCTCGCGCTTGCTCTGCTCGTACTTATACTTGCCAAAATCCATGATACGGCATACAGGCGGCTTAGAGTTAGGAGATACATTTACCAGATCAAGATTTTTCTGTATAGCTATCTTGATAGCTTCCTCCGTATTCATTATCCCCAGCTGTTCCCCTTCAACCCCAATCAGTCGAACCTCTCTGGCTCTAATCTGTTCATTAACCAACAGATTCTTGCTAATTATCTCTCACCTCCGCAATATTTTAAAAATAAAAAAGAGCAGTATAGACCTCTGCTCTTCTAAAATTAACCATAATATCTGGCATCATTTACCCTGGCAACTATGCCAAACTGCACGTCCCAAGGTGAGAAGCAGGGCTTCTACTTTCAATATACTCTTGACGAAAACAATATTACCAAATAAGAACGAAGATGTCAATCATAAAACTATGGTCGGCCCTCTTTGTAATATATTTCCCTCAGATATTGGGTTTTCCTATGGTTATGGTCTTTTTAGGAAATACGTCAGTTCCGGATAGCAATTATGACGGATGGGCACAACCGGGGTGGAGAAAATGATTTAAATACTGTTGACATATACAGTCGCACTGTATATACTTAGACTAAACAGCTTGACTGTATACAAGAGGGAGGATAGAAATGAACAGGAATAAATTTTTACCGTTGACGGAAACCACTTATTACATCTTGCTGGCCCTGCTGGAGCCATCCCATGGCTATGCAGTTATGCAGAAGATAGAGAAGTTAAGCGAAGGTCAGGTAAGGATAGCTGCAGGCACCTTGTACGGAGCCTTTGAGAACCTGGCCGGACAAAAATTGATTACCCCGGTAGAAAGTAATGACCCCCGCCGGAAAACCTACAAAACCACCGCTCAGGGGAAGAAAATACTAATGCAGGACTGCAAGCGCATGGAACACATGATTGCACTGTCCAAGGATATGATCAAGGAGGGAACACTATGATTAACAGGCAAAAATTATTTCATGATTTTGATAAAGAAGAAAGATGGCTGGCTTCAATGGCTGGACAGGGATACGAATTTGTCTCTAAAAACTGTCTAGGCGTCTATCGTTTCCGTAATTCTAAACCCAAGGATACTGTTATCCGGATTGACTACCGTAATTTTAAACATGAGGCAGACTTTGCTGACTACAAGGTCTTGTTTGAGGACAGCGGTTGGAAACATATTGCAGGCAGTAAAAATTCGGGAGCACAGTACTTCAAAAGGCTCAGTAACAGCGCCGATGATGACATCTTTTCTGACCAAGCTTCAAAGGCCGGACGTTACCGGAGATTATCCCACATGTATTTCTCGCTGGCTGCCGTGTTCCTGCCATTGCTGGCCGGTCTACTGGCTAGCGGCGCCATTAATATTCAGGCTTTTCTAAATCCCAAACTGCTTTACCAGACTCCGGGGCTGTGGGAAAAGACAGCCGCAGATTTTTGGAGGGCCTTTCTCTTTGAAACACCATTTGCGGTGTTGAGGGGGCTTGCCTTCCTGGCGTTTCCGGCAATGGTTGCTTTTTCCCTGTTTTATGCCATTCGTGCCGATATCATTTACAAGAAAAGTGCCAGTGATTAAATTTGGGTTTCCGTAGCTTATATTCAAATTTATCAATTATTGCCTCAGAAGACAGGCGGCTTTAAAGGGTTAAGGTTTTTTTGGGGGGGGGTACTGCAATGGCCTTCTTTCTATCTGCAAAAACAGGGAATTTCACTTTACAGTTTCCAGGTATCCTACTTTGCAATTCCCGGTATTTCTAGTTTACAACAAACTGACGAAGCCGCGGACCACCTGACTTCTCTAACTGGTTATCCGGAATCCTGCATAACCCATCAGTAAACCGGACTTGAAACAGATTCCCTCACGTCTGCTTTCGTACGGTTAGAGTGCCAATCCGAGCAAGAGAAGGTTATTTTTCAAAGAAAAATTACCCTTTAACCTTAACCCACTTCCTTGAACTTATTAAAGCGTATTTCCAGCCTTTCGCGATCGGGCCAGTTAGGCCTGTTGTCGGGAAGGATAATTTTCTGTTCATGCATCTGCTGAATACCATGCCTTAGCATCGGGCCATCTAATTCTTGCAAAATATCTTCTCGAACAATAATCTGGTAATCTGGATTTACACCGATAAAATTACTATCAAAAGCTGCGTGATGGATCTTGCATAATGACAGGCCGTTAGGGATAATTGGCTCCCCGCCTTCTTCTTTATCCGGGATGATATGAGCGGCATCTAATAGCTGTGGATGGCGTAGCCGGCAAAAAGCACACTGCTCCTGGTAGGCAGTTAAAACGCGTGCCCGGAAGACTCTCTGGTGAAGCCTGGCTATTGCCTGGTTGGTAACGTATCTGCGCCGATAGTCAGCGGTTTTTTTGAATCCATATAAAGCTTCTCCAAGTTTGCTTTCTCTGTAATTCTCTACCAGGCTTTTTTCATCTATGAGGACACGAAAAGTCAATGCCAGGGGTAAGTCTTCCACGATAAAAACAGGCCATTCAGCCAGATATTTACCTGGCTCTACACCCAAAAAGTAGACTAAAGGTATGTTTCTGCCCATCACTTCGCGTAAGCCAGCATTATCCCGGTGATTGGGATCAGTGCCTCGATAACGATACTCCAGTAATCCTTTCATTAAAATAGTGTCTTTATAAGGACCATTTACGATAGTGGTTATTGACAGAGGCAGTTCAAGTACTTTCGGCTTCCAAATACCCTGTGGCCCCACTAAGGTGATGCGCTGACCGTTGAAGAAGAAACCTTGTTCAAGGATGGCNNTAATCTGAATATCCATATATTATCATTATCCTCTTATCCTCGTATTTCAAGCTGTGTATTACCGAATAAGACAACTCCCGAAGGAAGGGATGATCATGTCAAGACACTGTTTCCCAATATTCGCATCGTTTTTTGCATTATTTACTTTAAACACATCCCCGGTTATTTCCATAGTTACCCATATATTTGTTATAGGAAAATAAGCAGCCAAAATCAAATTTAATTAATTGGTGAAGCGGTAGCCGTAGTTATAGGTGATGCAAAGTGATACGTTATGGCTGCAGTTTGACGGCCATGATCAGGCCAAATACCACACACCAAAGATTGATCAAACCATTGAGTAGCAGCTCCACGGGAGAAATCGCATAGATCCCGTTTTGGATATTAAAACTAAAATCCAATATGCCTAGAAATAGAAGGCTGCCCGAGCATACAAGCCCTATCCGCCTGCCGGGAGACCTCCCCTTTAATATCAGGATGCCGGCAAAGATAAGAGCGATGGCGAGTATTATATCTGGCAATGGGAAAGAGTGCTCATATTCAAAATATCCCGGTGGCGGTTCTGCGGGTGCAAGCTCAACGGTGAAAAAACCTATCCAAAAAAGAAGAAGCCCAACCCCGGTAATGATGGCCAAGACAGATATCCAGCTATTTTTTGTATTATTCATCTTTGTTCTCTCCTCCCTCCACAATATTATATTTTCTTTGATAGGCGGTTTTTTTCTTCTGCGCGCTTTTTTCGAGAATGGGCCATAATTTGATGACCCCCTTTGGCGCACACATCAATATTTTCGATAAGAAACCTGAGGAATAGGGCACATACTGCTCAAGCTTCCGGGCGGTAATCGCCCGCAGTACCGCTCGAGCAACATCCTCCGGCTTCTGCGGTGTACTTAGAAACGTAAGCGGCGATCCGCCATGGGCCGCTTCAAAGCGAAGCATCGGCGTATCCGTGGAATCGGGGAAGATAGTCGATACAGCTATGTTGTGTTCTTCAAGTTCAAGCGCTAGGGTAAGATTAAATCCACGCAGGGCAAACTTCGTGGCAGTATATATTGAACTGAACGTCTCGGGCACGATGCCCGCCATCGAGGATATGGTCACGATATTTCCGCCGCCATTCTTTATGAGCGCAGGAAGAACTTCATAGGTAACGTTAATTGTCCCTATCAGGTTGATGTTTATCTGCTTTTCGATATCATCATATTTACTGTCCTCGAAACGCGCAGGGATAATTATACCTGCATTATTGACCAAGATGTCAATTTTATTAAATTTCTTTTGTGCCCGGGCAACGAGCTCAACAATATCTTCTCGTTTCGTAATATCACATTTAACCGTCAGCAGCGATGAAGAAAGCCCCTTTGTGGCCCTCTCCAGTTTGGGAAGGTCAATATCCGCCAGCACCAGGTTTGCACCCTGACGGCCCAGCAAAGCTGCCGTTGCCATGCCGATGCCCCCGGCCGCCCCGGTAATAATAACGGTTTTACCATGTAATTTTCCTGCCTTCATCATCTACCCTCCGTATCTGCGGCATGCAATCTCTTCTGCACTTTTTTTATCTGCGCATTCAGCACTGCATCAACTAACGTCGGTAAAAAACGTTTGAGCAACCATGTATATTTCCCTTCAAACCCGGGGATGATTATACACCTGCCTCTTTTTACACCATCGATCAGCTGACGGGCCACCTCATCAGGGGACATCAGTTTTGCCCCTTTGGAAGCCTCCTTTGTTTCTTCCGGTTTGGTCTTGTTTTCAATGGCAAAACCGGGTGTATCAGTATCCGGTGGACAGAGGACCGCCACTTTGATGCCATAACTCCGAAGTTCACTCCGGAGCGCTTCAGAAAATCCGATCACCCCGAATTTCGAGGCGCAATAGGCGGTATAACCGAAAATACCTATAAACCCTGCCAACGAAGAAACATTGACGATATATCCTCCTCCCCTCATTTTCATCGCCGGAACAAGTGCAGCGATTGTATTCCAGATTCCATATAGATTGGTCTTCATCGTCTTATCAAACTGTTCATAGCTGATCTCTTCAAAGTATTGCGGATACGCTCTGCCGGCACAGTTAATCAACAGATCGGGGGGCCCGAATTTGTCCACTGCTCCTGACATCACCTTGAGCACATCTTTGTAATTACCGACATCAACTTGCATTGAAGTCACCTGTTGCGCCTCAAAAACACAGTGCTGCCCGATCTCTGCCACCGATGCTTTCAGACGTTCTTCCGTCCGTGCAAATATCAGAACATTTGCACCCCGGGCCGCCAACTGCTTCGCCGTCGACAGTCCGATACCGCTTGAACCTCCGGTAATATAAGCGTTTTTACCTTTAAAATCTGCCGCCATGCCCTCCCTCCATTCTCCTCGATCAGATTAATTTGGATACAGATTGCCTTGAGGCAAGTCATTTTGGGGATAAAACTTCCCAACTCCGGTGATTGATTTTAATTGATACAAAGAACAAATCACAGTGATCAGAGGGTCTTCTCTGCAAAAGAATTGAAGTAGCTTAATGAATAGAACTATTTGCTTTGTTTCTGCAAGATATCTAAGTTGAGGTCTGAATAATGGTCAGCTTTACCTAAGATTGCGCCTCCATGTTTTTTCCTAATAAATCAACGGCATTATTGTGATGATGGCCCATTTCCCGCAGTTTGAATTTCTGTACCTTGCCGTTGGCCGTTACGGGAAAAGCATCTATAAATTTGATATGGGCCGGTATTTTATATTGTGCTATCTTCCCCTCGCAGAACTCTAATATTTCTTTCTCGGTAACTGCGGCTCCCTCTTTTAACCGGATAAACGCCATCACTTCTTCCCCGTATTTGGCACTGGGTACGCCCACCACCTGTACATCCTTTATCTGGGGGTGGGTATGCAAAAATTCTTCTACCTCTCGCGGATAGATGTTTTCCCCGCCCCGGATAATCATATCATTGATCCGGCCGGTGACGCACAGGTAACCGGCTTCGTCCATGATGCCCAGATCGCCGGTATGCAACCAGCCCTCCCCATCGATTGCGGCGGCTGTTGCCTCGGGCATCTTATAATAGCCCCTCATCACATTGTAACCGCGGGCACAGATTTCTCCTCGCATGCCGGGAGGCAATTCCTCGCCGGTTTCTGTATCCACAATCTTTACTTCCACCCCTCCCAAAGCTTTACCTACCGTAGCCACTCGCACATCCAAAGGGTCATAGGTCCTGGTCATGGTAATGCCGGGAGCCGATTCGGTCTGGCCATAGGTGATGACGATCTCTCTCATCCCCATTTTATCGACCACGGCCCGCATCAATTCAATGGGGCATGGAGCCCCGGCCATGATTCCTGTGCGCAAGGAAGAGATATCATAATTTTCTTTCTCCAGAACCTCCAGCTCCATGATGAACATGGTCGGAACCCCGTGAAGAGCGGTACACCTTTCCCTGGCCACGGCCTCCATTACCGCTACCGGATTGAAAGTTTCCAGCATCACCATGGCCGTCCCTGCTGTTATACAGGCAAGCGTGCCCAGCACACACCCGAAACAGTGGAAAAGAGGCACCGGGATGCATAGACGATCATCAGGTCCCAGATTCATACATTGTCCAATACTGATCGCGTTGCCGACCAGATTTGTATGGGAAAGCATAACTCCTTTGGGAAAGCCGGTGGTGCCTGAAGTATATTGCATATTGATCACATCATCGGCATCCAGAGATTGCTGGCGTTTCATCAGGGCTTCATCGGAAATATCCTCTCCCAAAGCCAACATCTGGGTCCAGGAATAAACACCCGCCCCCGGCTCGGAATCGATAAATACCAGTTTTTTTAATTTTGGCAGTCTTTTGCTGACCAACCAACCGGGCATGCTCTCCTCTATTTCCGGGCATAACTCGGCAATCATCTCCAGATAGTTGGAATTCTTGATCCCTTCGGAAAATATCAATGTGGTGACATCGGAGTGATGCAACAGATATTCCAGCTCAAACAACTTGTAATTTGTATTAATGGTTACCAATACCGCCCCTATCCTGGCAGCGGCAAATTGGAGTAAAACCCACTCCGGGAGATTGGGGGCCATGATGGCGATATGTTCGCCTCTCTCGATTCCCAAGGCCATCAAACCCTTGGCGACCTGATTGCACCGCCGCTGAAATTCCTTGTATGTATACCTTAACTCCTGATGGGGATAAACCAGAGCATCATGCTGCGGGTATCGATCCACCGTAATATCCAGTAGTTCACCAATGGTCAACTTCATATTTAACAAACATCCCAACCTCCAGTCCGAGTTGAATATCATGCTGTAAAAATTAAAAAAAGCCTTCCATCCTATTTAGGGACGGGAGACTTACCCGTGGTACCACCCTATTTGAAATAGCCTCCGGAAAAACCGGCGGGGCAGACGGGGATAGAGCTCAAACTCTATTTAGCCTTTCATAGAAAAGCATCCCTTCTTCTCCCGCAAAGAGAAAGAGGCTTTAACCACTTGATCTGGATAACGGCCATGGCCGTCCCGAATTACTGATTTTCACCCGGGCAACTCCGGGGCGAGTTCGTCCACTACATCCTACCGCCTTACACCGTCCGGCGACTCTCTAAAAGGTTCCGTGTCCTACTACTCCCCTTCATCGCTTTATATTTTTAGTATCAATTGCAATTTGCTTTTCATTATAGAGCAACTACAAAACATTGTCAACGCAACAGCCCGCCATTATCATCCGGAAAGAAATGACACCGACCCGGCGTTGACTTCCTGCCCATTACCTATCCATCATCGTGACCAGCGCATCTGTATCCGCAAGATTGATACGCTTTGAAACGACCGAAGTCTTGATTGCAGTAATTCCCTTGCTGTCAATATAGGTATCGTTTACATCAAAACATCCATAGGAGCTGGTTACAATTGTTCCGTCATCAAGCACGACATTCCCGCAATAACCCGTATCGCCATTTGCCGTCGTCGCGGGAGCTTTCTGCCCGTCGAGGTACGTATGCGCCATCTTGATACGGTACTGCCCCTCTGTCCCGTTTTTAAGGTCTTCATAGGTGCCCACCCAAGCTATCCAACCCTCGCTGTACCAATTGCGCTTCTTATTTCCTTCTGCATGTATTTTAAGTTTCTCCGGAGAACGCTCTATCGAACGAAAGGTCATGAACAGGCGTCCATCCTTGGTATAGACCGCCTTATGACGTTCACCGTTGAGCGCGGCAGGAGCTTCTCGAGGTTCGGACCAGATTTCCCCTTCGTCATTTGAAAATGATATGATCGAGTTGTTGTTCTTCCGGCCATATTTACCATTGCTTCTGGCTATAAGGCAAAGTTCATCTCCCCGGCCGCCATCGGAACGAATAATCTCCACCTCACACATGCTCACCTGTTTCTCAACACCCCGGAATTCTTTAAAATAAGGTACAGGCTCACTCCACTGCATCTTGCCGTTTTCATCAAAAGAAAGTATCGTCTTGTAATTGACAAACTTACCGTTATGGAAAAGTCCCATCCATTTGTCCACGAATTTTCCGTTTTCCTTTAATTTGGTCAGCGAAGCCATGGCCACGATGGGAACAACCTTTTTGGAGCCGGACCGATCGTAGAAAAGTTCAAATGGAGACCATGTTTTACCCTCATCTTCCGATATGGAGCAGTTAAACCCGCCTTCCGTGGATTCGAAAGGCCATTTAGGGTTTCCGGAAATCAGAATCAGCTTGTCCTGAGTCCGGCCATCGGAAAACTCCAGCCGATAAACAGTGGGCGTTTCGCGCGAGTTCTCCCATGATTTGGGGGTGTTATCCGGATTCTTGATCCATGTCTTCCCCCCATCCCTGCTGATTTTGGTGAGAATGGCCCCCTTGCCATGGCCTGCCGGATACGTGGTTAAAATATCACCGTTTTTAAGCAGGACACTGTCAGGATGCCCCAGATAATCTTTTGAATTATCTACAATCGTATTCTCAAAAAGATAGTCATATTCAGGATCAAGTTTCTCCGGCCTTTGGCTCAGATCAAGTTGAGGGATGGTATAATCCTGTCCCAATGTGGCTCCGCCACAATCGCAGGCTGTAAGAAATAATGTAAAGAAAGCAAACATTAATATGTATCCGACTATTTTATTTATTTTCAATCCGGCTCCTCCTGTTCTCACTCTTGAAATTCATAATAAAATACTTATAAAATTTAACGCTATCGCCAAGGGCCTTGATCGAAATATTCTCATTTATTCCATGAGAAGAATTAAGTTGCTCTAGGTTCATGCGTATGGGGCTGAAACGGATGGCATTTTCCGTAATCGCCGAATAAAAGCGACAGTCTGTCCCCCCGATGAGTATATAAGGAACAATCCCGAGATCGGGAAAACATTTTGCAATACAATCTTCGAGCTGTTTATACCCTACACCTTTGGTATCAGCCTTGGGAGAAGCATCACGTTTTTCAAGCACGGTGGGCTGAAGATCATATTTACGGGCGATCTTGTTCAGAATAGCCAAAGATTCTTCAGCATTCTGATGATTGCAAACACGGAGATTGGCAGTAACATGAGCCTCTTTGGGAATTACATTCGGTGCATCGCTTCCTTTACACATAGTAAATGCGCATGTAGTGGAAATAAAAGCCAGAGCCTGCGGCGATACCATGGGAAGCACCGCTTTTACCAAAGGCTTGAACAACCACATATTACCGACAATTAATCGTAACGGGAAGATCAAGTTGGGAGCCATTTTATCGAACATCTCCAGAACCTCGGGGGCAAACCTTTTTTTAAATGGCTTTCTTCTGCTCACCTCGGTAATAAAACCGGATATCTGCTCCAGAGGCGTGTGGCGTGGAGGTGCACTGGAATGCCCTCCTTTCCCTGAAGCCGTATAGGTTACATCCACGTAGCCTTTCTCCATGATACCGATGACCGCCAACGCGCGGTTGAGTCCGGGAAAGACGTTCTCCACGATGGCACCCCCCTCATCCATGACGATCGCACACTCTACACCCTTGCTTTTAAGGTATTCCACCGTATCGGGAGCACCGGTGCCGGAAATCTCTTCATCTGTAGAGGCAGCAAGATAAACATCAAAATCCGGCTGGTAGCCGTCGGCAAGGAGTTCTTCAACCGCCTGAAACTCGGAATAAACCGTACACTTGCAGTCCAACGTTCCGCGTCCATAAATATAGCCGTCAACCTGTTGCCCGGAAAAAGCGGGATAGTCCCACCCGTCATCCGAAGCGGGGACCACATCCTGGTGCCCCATCAGCAAGATCGGCTTGAGAGAGCTGTCACGGCCCTTCCATCGTAAAAGCAGATTGCCGTTTAAGTCAACCTTTTCCATATTTTGATGAACCAGAGGAAAGAGCTCCTCCATACATTTGTGCAATCTATTAAACTCGGTCAGATCATCAGGGTTGGAAATGGAGGGTATCTGTACCATCTTCGATAGCCCCTCGGCATAGTGTGCCAGTTCTGACTCGGTAACATCAAAGCCCGGGCACAGATCCTTCCGGGGTTTTATCAGGCCTATCCTGATAGTGTTGATAACAGCTGCGATTAATAATCCGGCCAGAACACCCAGAATAAGTAGCAGAAAATCAACATAACATGGCATCTTTGATCATATCCTTTTCAAGTTTATTTTCAAGTTTGATTGAAAATTAGCTCTATTGACATTCCGGGGGCAACCGTTTTGACCTTATTTCGCCATGTAAATCTTGAATAAAGTCGTCTACCTCCACCACCCCAAGATCTCCTTTTTGACGGTGTCTTAAAGCCACTCTTCCTGTTTCCACCTCTTTGGGGCCGATAACCAGCATATAAGGTATCTTCTTCAGTTGGGCCTCGCGGATCTTGTAACCCAGTTTCTCATTGCGGCTGTCAATCTCCACACGAAATCCCTCCGCCCCGAGCCGATCCCTCAGAGGGAAAGCGGCCTCATGTTGATTCTCGGTCAGAGGTAAAACAACAACCTGAAGCGGTGCCAACCAGGTTGGAAAAGCACCTCCATAATGCTCAATCAACAGAGCAATAAAACGTTCCATCGCCCCAAAGATTACGCGGTGTATCATTACCGGCCTATGTTTCTGTCCATCTTTCCCGATATAGGTCAAATCAAACCTTTCCGGCATCTGGAAGTCAAGTTGAATCGTACCGCATTGCCATGATCTCCCCAGACAATCACGAAGATGAAAATCTATCTTGGGTCCGTAAAAAGCACCCTCTCCTTCGCTGATCATAAAATCGCTCTTTCTTCTTTCCAAAACCCGCTTTAAAATCATCGTTGCTCTTTCCCAGACCTCTATAGAACCCATCGCCTTTTCGGGACGGGTACTCAGCTCCACCTTGTATTCAAATCCGAAAACACGATAAAAACGGTCAATCATATCGATAATGCCATCAACTTCCGCTTCGATCTGTTCGGGGAGCATAAAGAGATGAGCATCATCCTGAGTAAAAGTTCTAACCCTCATTAAACCATGGAGCGTCCCCGATAGTTCATGGCGGTGAACCTGACCCAACTCGGCAATGCGCAAAGGGAGATCACGGTAACTGTGCCTCCGGGAAAGATATATCAACATGGCCCCCGGGCAATTCATCGGTTTGATGGCAAATTCTTTCTCATCTATCTCTGAAAAATACATGTTTTCACGGTAATGATCCCAGTGTCCCGAACGCTTCCAGAGCTCACAATCAAGAACCAGCGGCGTCTTGATCTCTTGATATCCGCTCTTTGCATGCTCCTGACGCCAGTAATTTTCCAGCTCGCGCCAAATGATCATGCCGTTGGAATGGAAAAAAGGAAAGCCCGGAGCCTCCTCATGCAAGCTGAAAAGATCCAGATCACGGGCCAGCTTTCGATGATCTCTTTTCTTGGCCTCTTCAAGAAGTTGCAGATAGTCCTTGAGCCTCTGTTTGGTTGGAAAAGAAATGCCATAAATACGTTGCAGCATCGGATTCCTTTCGCTTCCTCTCCAGTAGGCCCCGGCCAGCCCGGTCAACTTGAAAGCCTTCAAATATCCTGTGGAGGGTAGATGAGGACCGGTACATAAATCCATAAAATCGCCTTGCCGATAGAAGGTAATCTTCTCATTTTCGGGCAAATTCCTGACCAATTCCAGCTTATAGGGCTCATTCTTTTCCCGGAAAAATTTTTCGGCCTGCTGGCGATCCGCCTCCATCATCTCCAAGGCAATATTTTCTTTAACGATCTTCTTCATCTCTTGCTCGATGGATTCCAGATCTTCCATGGAGATCGGCTCCGGAAATTCAAAATCATAATAAAATCCGTTCTCGATTGCCGGGCCAATCCCCAGCTTTACCCCGGGATAAAGACGTTTAACAGCTTGGGCAAGAATATGACTGGAAGTATGCCAGTATACTCTGGCACCCTCATCATGTTCAAAGGACAGAAACTTTACTTTTGCAGGTTCATCCATCAAAAACGAGAGACCTTTTGGGTGATCATTAACGACCGCAGCAACGGCCGCCGGGGCATTTTCCGGGCGAACTTCCCGCCATATCTCTTTAAGTGACGTCCCCTTTTTACATTCGTATTTTCCAACTCCATCAATTTCGATGTCGATATGTTCGTCAGGCAATCTCTATGCATCTCCGTTCTGAAAGTTAGTATCTTGTACAATTGTTGTTCCAACAACTATTAATATTCGCATTACGATCATTATTTCCTGCCTTTATGAAATTACTTTGGAGCCGGAAGATCCGGAAAAAACAATTGTCCTTCGTCTGCAATCCGGCCGAATCGTGCTTATCATCCGGATCATGATAGTTTAAATGGAGAAATGTTCTTTGCCCTTCTTTGCTCTATGTTGATAAACATTTTAAGTTTGCAGTTCAACAATATCTTTATCATGTAGGATATAATCACGGGAGACGGGCTGTCCTTCATACCGTGAGGAACCCCAGACAAGAGCACTTTTTAGATTTTGGGTGAAATCTTTGTGGATCTCTTCCGCAAAATCGATCACCGTGCTGCCTTCTTTTAAAATAAAGGGGCGCTCCATATCGACGGGCCGGCCTGAGGCCTTGCCATAAACTCTGATGATATCAAGTATTTTGAAGATCTCCTCCTTGAGTTCAGGCAATCCCGTCCCCTCCACAGAAACACCATGGATCGTCAGTTCCGGTTTGAATTCCCGCAGTAATTGCAGATTATCAAGTGCACCATTGGCATCGAGCTTTGAAGCCACAACAAGAAAAGGTTGCGGAGCAATAAATTCCCCTTCTTCGGAAAGATCAATCACCTGTTTCTCCTGCATTATAGAGAGGGTGCCCTCATATTGCTCCAGACAATCGTCGGATGAGGCATCGATAAGAAGAATAAGTGCATCGGCTTCACGGATCGTCCCCAAGAAACCCGGTGGAATATTATCCGCGGTTATCGGAGGTCCATCAACCAATTGGATATAGATGTCCTCGTAGGGCATCATCCCCGATAAAGGCATGGTGGTCGTATAGGGATAATCGGCCACTTTGGCTTTCGCCCTGGAAAGCGCCCCTAGAAGTGCCGATTTGCCGGTATTGGGATAACCGACCAGCACGACCTGCCCGCCACCCTGCTTATCAACATTGAAAGGGTTGTATCCTTTGGCCTGCTTTTTCTTGCCTTTCTCCTCCCGCAACCGTGCCATACGGCTTTTAATATCGGCCTGGAGTTTCTCCGTCCCTTTGTGCTTGGGAATTACCGCCAGCATCTCCTTGAGTGCAGCTATCTTTTCTTCATTAGTTTTCGCTTTTTTATATGCTTCTTCCGCCGAATAATATTGTGGCGTAAGGTTTGCCGGCATAAAAAACACCCCATTTATATTTAACAAACCGTGGTTATTTTTGTTTTGATTCAATTCAATCTAAATACTACGCTACGTCATATTTTAAAGGAAATAAACTATTTTCTTATGCAAACTTCCGGAGTCTTCTCTAAAACAAAATATAACAAAATATTAATATATAGTAAAGTTGGGGAGATTCTCCTTTAATCGGATTTTCGTTTATCGTGGTGCGGATGGCACGTGAAAATTCCGAGCGCCCCCCGTCCTGTCATTCCGTTTTTTTTATCTTGTCATCCAGAGCGAAGCGAAGGATCTTGAGCGAAGCGAATGGTTTCTTGCATAATCTTTTGTTCTGTCCTGAATGAAGCCGGGGTTTGGGAGTACAACGTAGAGGAGGGCGGCAAGTAAGAGAACGTCTGGCCGATTGGCTGGGGTTATTCCGTTCCGGATGATGAATATTTTATCTGTCATTCAGAGCGCAGCGAAGAATCTTGGGTTTTTGGGCAAACACCTTCCTTTTCTCCATAAACACCAGCAGAATATGTGGCCGGAAGTAACTCCGGGGCGGGGTTATTCATTACGGATGATAAAGCCGATAAGGTGTGGTTAAGATTCTTCGGTCGCGTCCGCTCCCTCTGAATGACAGAAAAAAGCTGGCGCTCCCTCTGGATGACAGGGGGGGATGCTCCCTCTCTCCCTTTTCTGTCATTGCTATGAAAGTAAACGCTTAGTTGTTACCCTGAAGCTAACGGATTTTCGTTTATCGTGGTGCGGATGGCGCGTTAAAATTCCGGGCGCAGCGAGGAATCTTGAGCGAAACGAATAATGACAGCGTAGGCGATCACGCCGGTCTTGTAAATTGACAGTAGTATACCCCCATGTTAATATTGCTTCAAAAAGTACATTTATCAGCCATATAATAACCGGAGGAAAAAGGATGAATAAACTAGCCATTGCTTTGATCGCCGTAATCGCAGTAGCAAATTTAATCGCTACCATCTTGATATCAATTTTTACCGCTTCCAAAAGAAGAGTAAATCATGACTGGGAAAATCAACATGTTTTTCAAATAAATCGTCTTCCGGCCAGGGCTTTCGGGGTACCGTATAACAGCATGGAAACAGCCACAGGAGAACTAAAAGACTCGGAATTCACCATTATGCTCAACGGACACTGGAAATTTCATTTTTCTGCAGATGTCTCTGAAAAACCGGATGATTTTTTCAACCCCGATTATGACGATTCGCAATGGGATATGATTGAAGTCCCGTCCAACTGGCAGCTTAAAGGGTACGACATCCCCATCTACACCAATGTTACATACCCTTTCCCCAAAGCTCGTCCCTATATCCGACGCGATAACCCCGTAGGATCTTACCGGCATACATTTAATATTCCCCCAATCTGGAATGATAGGAGAACGGTGATCCATTTTGCAGGAGTGGAAAGTGCTTTTTATCTGTGGGTAAACGGGAAAAAAGTCGGTTACAGCCAGGACAGTTACACCCCCGCTGAATTTGATATTACCGATTTTGTTCGTGCCGGAGAAAATACTTTGGCGGTTGAAGTCTATCGTTGGTGTGATGGAAGCTATTTGGAAGATCAGGACTTCTGGAGACTTTCAGGTATTTTTCGCGATGTTTTCCTATTTTCCACCCCTCAAATATTTATCGAAGATTATTTTGTAAAGAGTTCGTTAATAAATAATTATCAGGATGCCGAGATAGATGCCTCTATCAAAATTAAAAATTGCAGTAAAGATGATATTGCCACCGGATATAATGTTGAACTCCATATGAAAAAACCGGATAAGAGCGATTTGTTTATTAAATCCATCCCCGTGCCCACCATCAATCCGCAAGGTGAAACAGAGTTTCAATTGTCCGCTGTAGAAGAGAAGATCAAAGTGCATAATCCGGATAAATGGACCGCCGAGACGCCGAACCTCTATCCTGCTTACATTATCCTTAAAGATAAAGATGGCCTGGCCATCGATATCCGCAGATTCAACTTCGGATTCCGCCAGATAGAGATAAAAGACGGGCGGATGCTGGTAAACGGAAAGGCCATTTATATCAAAGGGGTCAATCGCCACGAGCATGATCAGTATACCGGAAGAACGGTCAGCCTTGACAGCATGATCAAGGATATCAAGATTATGAAGCAGAATAATATCAATACCGTACGTACCAGTCATTACCCCAACAATCCGCAATGGTATGCCCTCTGTGATCTTTATGGCCTCTATGTTATTGATGAGGCCAATATCGAAAGCCATGGCTACGGATATTACCGTCAATCTCTCGCCAAAGACAGAAGCTGGTATGAAGCACATCTCGATCGCATCAAGAGCATGGTTGAACGAGACAAGAACTTTCCGAGTATCATCATCTGGTCTATGGGTAACGAAGCCGGCGATGGAATTAATTTTGTCCGTTGCAGCGCCTGGATAAAATCAAGAGATTTAACACGGCCTGTACACTACGAACGAGCTTATGACAGAGATCACGTTGATATTTACAGTACCATGTACCCCAGCTTCAAATCCCTCCTCTCCAGAGCCAACAGAAGTAAACCATGCATCATCTGCGAGTATGCTCATTCCATGGGTAACAGCACCGGTAACCTTCAAGATTACTGGGACATAATCGAAGCTCCGGAAAACAGATCCCTACAGGGAGGCTGTATCTGGGATTTTGTAGACCAGGGACTGAAGAAGCCGGGACAAAAAGATAGTGATCCCAATTGGTATTACGGCGGAGATTTTGGCGATACTCCCAACGACGGCAACTTCTGTTGCAATGGCATCGTCAGGCCGGATAGAACCCTGAACCCCGGCATGCATGAAGTCAAGAAGGTATATCAGAATATCTCCGTCAGACCAAAAGATAATCAAGGAGAATCTCCTAAAAAGAAGCCGGAAGAATTTATCATCAGGAACAAGTATTTTTTCAAGGATCTGAGCGATGTCAATGCTCTGTGGGAATTGATTGAAAACGGTAAGATTGTCCGTACAGGCGCGATCGATGTTTCGGAGATCGGCCCGCTGGAGGAGAAAACATTTTTTATTCCCTACAACAAGCCGGAAATTTTGATGACCGACGAATATCACCTCCGCTTTATTTTCAAACAGGCCCATGATACCCTGTGGGCTGAAGCGGGGCATGAAATCGCTTTCGTAGAATTTCTTATTAAAACCGCGGACCATGAAATTATATCCAAACCTGCCGTAGCCGGCTCCGGATATTCACGGTTAGAGCTCAAGGATCATGATGACAAGATACAGATCATCGGAGCCAATTTTAAAATGTCTTTTTCAAAAACCGACGGCTATCTTGAAAGCTATACCCTTAACAAAAAAGAAGTGCTTCACCGCAAACTGAGGCCCAATTTTTGGAGAGTCCCCATAGATAACGATATCGGCAACAAGATGCCTCAGCGCTTGAAGAGATGGGAAAAAGCGGCCGATAACATGAAACTACAGCATCTAAAGATTATCGAAGATCGTAAAACAATGAAGAAAATATCGGCAATGTATAAGCTTCATAAAATGATGGGCACCGTTTTAATTATCTATACAGCATGGGGGAACGGAAGGTTGGATATTGAGATGACCCTCAACAGTGCCCGAGGCCACCGGCAAATCCCCCGAATCGGGATGGAAACGCAGATCAACGAAAGATTCAGTAATGTTCAATGGTACGGTCCGGGCGAACATGAAACCTATTGGGATAGAAAAACGGGGGCAAAAATCGGTATCTACAGGAGCAAGACCAACCAGCTGATGACCAATTATGTCCGGCCGCAGGAGAACGGAAACCGCAGCGATGCGCGCTGGCTGATCATAGCCGATAAACATAACTTGGGGCTTAAAGTAGCAGGCATGCCGACTTTCGACTTCTCCATCTGGAAATACACCCGGCAAGACCTCCAACAAGCCCGCCATATCGCCGATTTGCCGCAGGAAAAATTCTCGGTATTGAATATCGATTATAAACAGATGGGTGTGGGCGGAGATGATTCCTGGGGAGCAATGACACATCCTGAATATACATTGCCTTCCGGCAAGGTGTATGTCCATCGATTTGCGCTGGAGCCTTTCCATGAACCTGCTGATTCTAATCTCTAATGGCCATTGGACCGGGACTGCATGATGCTGCACACATGATGCCGCAGTTATATCCTGTTTCTGTCGCCTGAAATAAAAATAGCGGTGGATGATATGTCCACCGCTATGCTTTATTTTGTTGGTGCGCCCGGGAGGTTTTGAACCTCCGGCCTCCTGCGTGTCAAGCAGGCACTCTCCCCCTGAGCTACAGGCGCGTAATAATCCTCGCTAAACTATTTTAGCATCTACCGTTTATCATTGTCAATTAATCGCAATTTGAGTTTTTTAATTACCTTTACATCATTTTTAAAGGCCATTTCCGGCAGCCTGTCCAGGTGAAAATAACCGGCCTCGCTTAGATCATCCTGAGCTCTAAGCACCCCGCCTATACATCTGGCCAGAAACCAGATTATTATGACATGTCCTTCCGGGGGAAACATACTGGACTGAACGTCAAAAACTTCGGTAATGATAATATCTAAATTGGTCTCTTCCTTGCACTCCCTAACCGCCGCGTCGCGAACATCTTCATCATAATCAACATAACCGCAGGGAATACACCACCGCCCCTTTTCCCGTCCCCGTTTTCTACAGCCCAGCAATATCATGTTTTGTTCATTGATTACAATTGAAGCGACAACTACGGCCGGTTTTTCATACAGGATATACCCGCATTCCAAACAGGTCAACCGGTTACGTTCGCCGTCATGACGGAAAGAAAGCTCTTCCCCGCATAACGGGCAAAAAAAGAATCTCTGTTTAATCCTGTTATTTCCTGCGTTTATTTCGAGCATAATATTCCTTTATGAGAACGTCGAGCTCCCTGCTTTTTTCCAGCACGCCCCGATCCGAAAAGGTGCTTTTCCTACACATACTATATAGCTCTTCCCTCTTTTTTTCAATGTTTGTTGAGTGGCGAGAGGACAAGATCCATCGCTCCTTTCCATCATATTATTTTTGTTGCCACTTAAAAACATACTCTAAATTATCTTTATGCTTTGGCTACAGGCGGTATTAACAAATAATCGGGCATTGATGGAAAAGAGCGCCATGTCTATCTGAACTCTTAAAACCTGTAAATATCAATAAAGGAATCAAATCCGGCCCTCTTTAATTCTGCCTGGCGGTTTTCGGCATTTTTTCGCTCTCTGAAAGAGCCGGCGATAACTCGGTAAAAAATATTTTCCGGTGGTGTTTTATCTGCCTGGGGCAGTTTAAGTGCCGCAGCGATCCCTTTGGCCATTCCGTCAACCAGGGCCTTCTGAAAAGAAAGGCTCTTTAACAGGCGCACATCATCTGCATTATCCACAAACCCGTTCTCAACCAACATCGCCGCCATCTTCGTTTCGCGCAAAACATGGAAGTTGGCCCGTTTTTTCCCCCGATCAGGCCGGCCGGCCTCTGTCCACACCCTGGCAATCAGCGGATGAATCCGATTTTGGATATCTATTGTTTCGCGGGTAACATTCCCCGAATAGATATAATCTTCGTAACCGCTTCCTCCCCCGGCATTGGAATGCAGCGCCAGGAAAAAGTCAGCCCCCCAGCGGTTGGCCATCCCCGTTCTTTCAGTCAACGAGAGGGACAGATCATCCTCTCTGGTTAGACGTACCTCGCAGATATAATCCTCAATCAACTTTGTTTTCAACAGGATTCCGAGTCGATAATTGATCTCCTTCTCATTCAAATGTCCCACCGCCCCGGGATCTTTACCCCCATGGCCCGGATCTAAAATAATTTTTTTAATCATCCTTTTTCCTCCTCTCTTCTCCTTCCTTTCTCCCGGATAAAATTAACCGTTTCTCCTTCCGGGCCTCAGCCTCACTATCCCGGCAAAAAATCCGGGCTCAAGAAAAATATTAACTGACCGCCCCACCTAAAATAGGGGAGGCGTGAATAATTTATTCCATCCCTCTCTTCCTATCTTTCTCTCCTATTATTAAATGCCGGAACTTGCAAAGAGGGAACAATTATTTTGGATTAACAAATTAGCCATGATCTGAAACATGCAGAACCTTCATAAAACCTTGATGGTAAAACAGACAGAGCCGGAAAGTAGTGTAAAAGTTTTAGTAAGTGATCGGAGGTTGAATGTAGAATAAAACCTCTGGCGGCATCCGGAATACATATGACTGTTTTCCGATGGCAGCGAGTAGATATGTAAGAGTATGCAATTCTTTAAGGAAGGTGAGAAAATGACGCAACCGGCGATCAGCGTTAAAGGCTTAAGCTACTGGTACGGTGACCTGCAGGCTGTTAAGAACATCAGTTTCGAGGTTTTCCCCGGGGAGATCCTCGGCTTTCTCGGGCCGAACGGGGCAGGCAAGTCCACGACGATCAAGGTGCTCACCGGGCTGCTCAAGCCCGGCGGCGGCAGCGGGCAGATTCTTGGTCATGATATCGGCAGGGATGACCCTGAACTGCAAGCCCGGATCGGGGTTTGCTTTGAAGAAAAGAACCTCTACCAGGAGATGAGTGCACTGGAAAATTTGAACTTTTTTGCTTCGCTCTTCGGCATCAGGAAACCCAATTCGATGGAACTGCTGCGGCGGGTGGGGCTGGCCGACCGGGCCGGGGATCGCGTCAGCAGCTTCTCCAAGGGAATGCGTCAGCGCCTGATGATCTCGCGCGCCTTCATCAATAAGCCCGCAGTTCTCTTTCTCGACGAGCCTACCAACGGACTGGACCCGGTGACGGCGGCAGCTATACGCAAGACCATTAAGGAAGAAGCTACGCGGGGCGCGGCGATATTGCTGACCACGCACAACATGATGGAAGCGGACCAGCTTTCCGATCGGGTTGCCTTCATCAACGAGGGGGAGATCGTGGCTCTCGACACCGCCGAGAAGCTCAAGCTGAAGTATGGCCGGCGCGCGGTGCGCGTGCGGTTGCGCGACGATGACGGCGATGTTCGTGAGGAGCACATTCCATTGGAAGGCAACGGCTCAACTGCGTGGCTGGCGGAACTGGCCGCTTCGCCCGACCTGCTGACGATCCACACCGAAGAGGCCACGCTTGAATCGATCTTTATCCAGTTGACCGGCAGGGGGTTGGAAGCATGAAGCAATCGCGACCTGTATCATTTGGCGGGATTCTGGGCGCGATCCTGAAAAAAGATCTCCGGCTTTACGGGCGGAACAAGATCTACATTTTCCTGACCGTGGTCGGCCTGGCCTGTTTCGGGGCCCTGTTCTGGATCATACCCGACACGGTTGACGAGACGATTACCTTAGCCGTCTCACCTTCGATGCAAACCATAATTGACGAGGGCAGGAAGGCGCTGCGCGAACAGGGAGTCCCCGAAGAGATGCTGCAGGAGCTTGATCAGGCGGATTTCACTGAAGAGGAGGGTCTGGAGCTGGTCGAGCTGGAGAGCGCGGCACTGCTGAAGAATGCCGTCGCGGGTACACTCGAGGTTTACCGCACCAAAGAAGGTGGCAGCCTGATTCTGTGCGATAAGGCCGCCGGGGAGAAGAAACCCAAAGATGCGCAACGGGTGCGGCTCGATATCGGTATCGCCTTTCCCGATTCTTTCATCGCCGATGTGGCCGGCGGTGGAAAAACCACGGTGACAGTGTATGCCGATGCCAACGTGCCCGAAGAGATCAGGAACGCCATGCAGAGCTTTGTTCGTGAAATCGCTTACCAGGTGACCGGCCGGGAACTGCCGGTAGAACTGCCCGCAGAAGAGAAGATCATCCTCGGCCCCGACCGCACCGGCGAGCAGGCCTCGATGCGCGACAAGCTGCGGCCGATGCTGGCCTTTTTTGTCCTCGTGATCGAAACTTATGCCATGGCTTCGCTTATCTCGACAGAGCTGCTGCAGCGTACCATGACCGCCCTGCTGGTTACCCCGATGAAGATATGGCACTTTCTTGCCGCCAAGACTATTTTTGGCACCGGTTTGGCCCTGCTCCAGGGACTGATCATCCTGGCCCTGGTGGGGGCGTTCACTCCGGCCAACTGGCCGCTTCTTTTCACGATCATGCTGATCGGCTCGCTTTTATTTACCGGCGTGGCCATGCTCATCGGCGCCGCCGGCAAGGACTTTCTGGATCAACTGATGTATGCGCTCCTGTTCAGCGTACCGCTGATGATTCCCACATTTGCGGTACTCTTTCCCGGCTCCGAGGCCGCGTGGGTCCGGGTGATCCCCAGCTACCCCATCGTTGACCTGCTGGCGAACGTGACCATCTATGGGGCCGGCTGGAGTGAATCTTTAACCGCGCTGGGCTATGCGCTACTATGGGGTGCAGTGCTGTACGGGGTGAGTTTGTTTATTCTGAAGAGGAAGGTGGAGTCGCTATGAACCCAAAACGAATCTGGAGCATACTGTGCAAGGATCTCAGACTGGGGCCGCGCAACCCCTTCTTTCTGTTTGCCGTGATCATGCCGGTGGCGCTAACGTTCATCTTCCAGGTAACCTTCGGCTCTCTTTTCGATCCGAAACCCCGCCTGGGCATAGTTGACCATGCTCAATCCGAGATCACATTGTCCGTCCGGCAGATGGAGGGGATCGAGCTGACCCTGCTTAACGACGCCGGGGAGCTGAAGAGACAGGTTGAAGATAATGATCTTGACGCCGGGCTGGTGCTCCCGGCCGGCTTCGACGAGGCGGTCCGGGGCGGAAAACGGCCGAAGCTGGAATTCTACATCGGCGGTGAGAGCCTGGCCTCGAACCGCATTATCCTCAGTGTTACCGCCATAGACCTGCTACGCGGTCTCGAGGGTGGTACCGCCCCGGTTGAGGTCGAGACCGTGCAACTGGGTGAAGCCGGGCTGCCGATCGCCATCCGCCTGGT
>MTKW01020557.1_pt1 | contig 37514 bp, 40 predicted proteins | sample 1042761 | NCBI WGS metagenome assembly MTKW01 (sample SAMN06205366, study PRJNA360243) | anaerobic digester metagenome | biome: Wastewater treatment plant; feature: Anaerobic digester sludge; material: sludge; isolation source: anaerobic digester fed with sludge from wastewater treatment plant ...
CAAAGACAGAATTGCGTTATCATAAATATACAAGGCAGAGGGATCTTGCCTTGCTAGCATTACTATTAGGTACCGGCATTCGTGTTAGCGAATGCGCCGGATTAAATATTTCAGACCTTGATTTCTCGATCAATGGATTTAAAATTACTAGAAAAGGCGGAAACCAGGTAATACTATATTTTAACGATGAGGTTGGAAATATTTTAAAGGAATATATAAGCCAAAGAAGGCTACAACAACCAAAGGCTGGACATGAGGATGCTCTTTTTCTCTCTTTACAAAACAAAAGGCTTAGTATAAGCTCCATACAGAAAATCGTAAAAAAATATTCTAAAAAAGTGACCCCATTAAAGAATATTTCTCCCCATAAGCTTAGAAGTACTTATGGTACCAATCTTTATAGAGAGACCGGTGATATTTATATAGTTGCAGATGTTCTTGGGCATAAGGATGTCAATACCACTAAAAAACATTATGCTGCAATTAGTGATGAGCAAAGAAGGAAGGCGGCACAAATCATTAAATTAAGAGAAGAATAGTTCTATTATTCATTTTATAGGTTAGAACTAATCTTCTCCTTCCGATAGGATTTCTTTCTGTATGGTATAGATATACCTACTTATCTCATGATCTATTAAGGTATATTTATTGATTAAATTTCTTGCGGCATTGGTTAAGGTGGATCCCCCCCCACTGGTTCCTCCTATTTGTTTTTCCAAAATTTTTATATTTAATTCTTTTTCTATATTAGAAATGATTCCCCACGCTTTACTATAGGACATATTCATAGAGGAAGCAGCTTGCCTTAATGAACCGTACTCATCAACTTTTAGCAGCAAATTCTTAGGTCCTTCGCCGAAGACCTTCCTGTCACTGTTGTCAGGTGTAAGCCATATTTTATAATCTATCTTCATTTTTTTCACCAACTTAAAAAATAACCTACTATATCTATTCTATAAGTAAAAAAAGAGAATAGCAAGGTTCTATTCTCTAATTGGCACTAACAATTCCTGACCCGGAAAAACATAGGAACTATTCAAATTATTTATTTTTTTTACATGAAAAATTAATTCTCTTATGTCAAAATCCTCCTTAGGATTATGGTGTTTAACAATATCCCATAGGGTATCTCCCTTGCTTACAACGATAATTTTTATTCTAGAATTTTCATATCCCTCCACCTTATTATCATAAAAAATCATATGGCACAAAATGAGTATAATAAGAAAAATAAGGGATAAAAAAATAGTAAAGCGAAATTTACTCTTGATAAAAAACCTTCTGCCTCCTACATACATACACACACCTCCTGCGAACATATGTTCTATAAATTATTATAAAATAAAAATGTATTTAGGTCAACAGTTTTCGAACATTTGTTTGTATTATTGTTGTATATATGTTATAATGACAAAAAATATATATTTGCTAAGCGATTGATGCTTGTATAGAGGAACTTTATTATTGGTGGTGGAAGTTATGTATGACAATATTTCTAGTAAACAATTAAGAATATTAGAATTTATAAAAAGGGAGCTTCATAAGAAGGGATATCCACCCTCTGTTCGAGAAATATGCGAAGCGGTAGGTCTTCGATCTACATCTACAGTACATGGTCATCTTGAGAAGCTAGAGAAGTATGGTTATATAAGAAGAGATCCCACGAAACCAAGAGCTATTGAGATTGTGGACCATAATCCTTACTATACCAAAAAGGAACTAGTGGAGTTGCCGTTAGTTGGTAAAGTAACAGCAGGAGAACCTATTCTTGCTGTTGAGAATATTGAGGACACTTTTCCCCTGCCCCTTGATTTTATTAGTAATAATGGAGAGAAATCCTTCATACTTACTATTCAGGGAAGCAGTATGATCAATGCTGGTATATTGGATGGGGATTATGTCATTGTTAGACAACAAAGTACAGCCCAAAATGGTGATATTGTGGTTGCACTCATAGAGGAAGAGGCAACCGTAAAAAGATTTTTTAAAGAAAGAGATTATATCCGCTTACAACCTGAGAATCCTGCCATGGAGCCCATTATAGTAAAGGATGTTAATATTCTTGGAAAAGTGATTGGTGTTTTTAGAAAACTTTAGGATCATAAGAAGCCCCGTATAGAGTTTACGGGGTTTATGCTATATTTCGACATAATCTTTTTCATTTAATCGTGCCAAGGAATTATAGACTCCTATCTTGCCATGTTCATAAGTAAGCCCTCCCTGTAAGTATGCTATATAGGGCTCTTTTATAGGAGCATCAGCACTTAATTCTATGGATGAACCTTGAACAAAGGCACCTGCAGCCATTATTATAGGATCACTATAACCTGGCATCTCCCATGGCTCTGGAGATACAAAGGAATCTACTGGTGCAACTTCCTGGATCGCGTTACAAAAAGTGACCACTCTCTCGGGGCTTCCTAATTTTATTCCTTGTATAATATCACTTCTATGGTCCGCTGGACCTGGACATACCTCAAAGCCTAAACTCTTGTAGATTTTAGATGCAAAAACGGCTACCTTAAGTGCTTCTGCCACAATATGAGGTGCTAGGAAAAGCCCTTGAAAGTAATAACGATTAATTCCTAAGGTGGCACCGCCTTCCTTACCGAGACCAGGTGCGAATAGCCGATTGGCAACCAATTCTATAAGCTCTTTTTTTCCTACCACATACCCGCCATTTGGAGCTAAACCCCCTCCAGGATTTTTTATTAAGGAACCTGCCATTATATCAATGCCTACATCTGTTGGTTCTAATGTCTCAATAAACTCACCATAGCAATTGTCCATCATTAGGGTAATGTTCGGATAATAGCTTTTGATGATTTTACAAATTTCCTTAATTTTATGTATGGTTAGGGCATTTCTCCATCCATACCCTGTTGATCGTTGCAAAAAGATTAATTTTGTTTTATTCGTTATGTTTTCCATAACTTTATTTATGTTAACCTCTCCACCTTCCAAAAGTTCAATTTGCCTATATGTAACCCCATAATCCCTTAGAGAACCTTGGCCATCCTCGATACTATTGATTCCAATAACATTGTCTAAGGTGTCGTAGGGTCTGCCGGTTATTGAAAGCATCTCATCACCCGGTCTTAATATCCCAAATAGGCAAATGGATAGAGCATGTGTTCCAGAGATAATCTGTGGTCTCACCAAGGCGTCCTCAGTATTAAATATGATGCTGTATACTTTTTCTATTGCCTCCCTACCTATATCACCATATCCATACCCTGTAGATATTGTAAAATGCCTTTCACTAAGGCCAACTTCCTGCATAGCCCTTAGCACTTTTAGCTGATTATATTCCTTGTTGTCCTTTATGACCTTAAATTGTTCTTTTACTTCAGTTTCCATTTTACTACAATAATCTAGGATGGATTCCTTAATTCCAAATTCCTTCAAATAATATTCCTTTGTACTTTTTAACATATATTTCACTCCATTGCTTTAAATTAAGTATTATTCCGGATGATTTATAAAATCCTCCGCTTTAAGATAAATAAGATCATCCTTTGAAATATTCTTTTTCTTTGATAATCTTAAAGCCTGTCTTCGGATGGATTTCTCTATTATATTTCGAACCTCCCTTGCATTCCCAAACTTTTCCCTGTCATTTTCCATTAATCTATGTAAAAGAATTTTTAATAGCTCTCTTTTACCCTCTAGGGTAATCTCATATTGCCGTTGTTTTGACATTTTTTCAGCTATTTCTAGTAATTCATCTATGCTATAATCGTTAAAGGTTAAATGGATAGGAAATCTGGATCTCAAGCCAGGATTACTCATTAAAAAATATTCCATTTCTTTTTTATAGCCTGCTAGAATTAAGATTAGGTCATTTTTGTGATCCTCCATGGCTTTCACCAAGGTATCGATGGCTTCTTTTCCAAAATCTTTTTCCCCTCCCCTTGCTAATGAATAAGCTTCATCTATAAATAGAATCCCGCCGATGGCCTCCTCGATTTTATTTTTTACTTTTTGGGCTGTTTGACCTACAAATTCTCCTACCAAGTCGGCCCGCTCTACTTCAACTACATGCCCTGATTCCAATATATTCAAACTTTTAAATAATCTGCCTAAAATTCTTGCAACCGTTGTTTTTCCAGTTCCTGGATTACCACTAAATATCATATGAAATACTAATGGTTCTGTTGTAAGATTAATTTCTTTCCTTTTTTTATTGATTCTAACATATGCTTTGATTTCATCCACTAATTCTTTAAAGTTATTTAATCCTACTAAGGAATTAAGATCCCTGTAGATACTGTCAATATCTAATCCTTCATCTAAATTGTTTATTTCATAGTTTTTTTTAGGTGAACTATACCTGAAAGGTTGTTCCGTGGTGCTGTTAATAAGTACAGATCTTACTATTTGGCTTATCCTACTTGTTACTAACATAGAATCACCTTTTTATAAATACCTGATATAATTATTCTATGCTAATAAAAAGGATCTGTGATTATTTTCTTTTAGCTTTAGGTACGAAGCCATTATAATAACTCTTATTATCTAGAAAGGTTACAAAGCCTTCAGGATCTACTTCATTAAGAATCCTATTAAATTTATTCAATTGCTTTCTCTCTAAAACCACTAATAGTATTGGCCTCTTTTTTTTCATACCTTCTCCTTCAAGCACGGTGACTCCATAATTATTTTCTCTTAGGACACTGGTTAATAAAGGAAAAGGTGCTTTCGGTATTATTAAAGCAGTGATGGAGCCTAATCCAATTTTTTCTTCTAGTATACTCCCTAATACATTACCCACAGAGAAACCAAGAGCATAAAAAATAAGATTGAATGGATTGTTTAGTGAGTTTACCACAAGTCCAAATACATAGGTATAAACAATGATTTCAAAAAAACCAATAATTGCTCCTATCAATCTGCGTCCTTTAACAATCATAATGAGTCGTATCGTTGATAATGGAACATCAATTAGCCTAGCAAGAAAAATAATAATATATCCCATTCCCTTCTCTCCCTTCTAAATGTATTTATACGCTGATGTAATACTTTGGAAACAGAATATGTAACAATAAATAAACCTAGTTAGACTAGGTTTATTTATTACTATTTTAAATAAAAATATCCCAATTGTATTACTTTTATGTAATTACTCATTGATGCTAGAAAAGTCTACTTGTTTTATTGGCGAGATCGTTGAAATTGCATGTTTATAAACTAATTGTTGTTTATTGTTATCACTTTCTAAGATGATAGTATAATTGTCGAAGCCCTTCACAAAACCTTTTAGCTGATATCCATTAATTAGGTATATGGTTATTTGCACATGATCCTTTCTTACGCTATTTAAAAAAACATCCTGAAGATTAATTGCATTTTTGGACAATATCTTTCCCTCCATCCAACTAATATTTACCTACTTCTTTCATTATAGCAGATAAAATCTTATATGTTAAAAATCATTTTTTAAAGGTATTTCTTTTTTTATTATATGAGCCATATCCGTTACAACATCTTCCTTTGACTCATATTCATCAAGTTTGAACCACATAATCCTATCATCCCGTTTAAACCAAGTAATTTGCCTTTTTGCAAATCTTCTAGTATCCCTCTTCAGGATATATACCGCTTCTTGATAGGTATATTGTCCCTGAAGATATTTAATGATTTCCTTATAGCCAAGCCCCTGCATAGATACCAATCCACTATGATATCCTTTTGACAATAGATCTTTTACCTCTTGGATTAATCCACTTTCTATCATGATATCGACTCGTTTATTAATTCGATCATATAATAGATCTCTTTCCATATTTAACCCAAAATATACCAGTTGAAAGGGGATGCTTTTGTTTCTATTTTGATCCTTATAATAGGACATGGTCCTTCCAGTTTCATGGTATACCTCTAATGCTCTTATGATCCGTTTTCGGTTATTAGGATGTATTTGTGATGCGGATTTTGGATCCACCTTTTTCAGCATGTCATGCAAAAACACATTACCATTTTTCTCAGCAATTTTATTTAATTCTTTGCGATATTCCCAATTGGTTATACTCTCCGTAAAATCAAGTGGATGTACAAGAGAGTTAACATATAAACCAGTTCCACCAACTACAATTGGAATCTTGCCCTTACTTAATATTTTATCAATATAATGGAATGCCCTTTGCTGAAATAAGGCTACATTAAAATCCTGATCAGGGTATATTTCATCTATTAGGTAATGTGTTATATTCTGCATCTCTTCTTTGGTAGGCTTTGCAGTTCCAATATCCATATATTTGTAAATCTGCATAGAATCCGCCGAAATAATTTCTCCATTTATCTTTTTTGCCACTTCTATAGAAATCTGGGTTTTTCCTACGGCGGTTGGACCTACAATAACAACGATTGGTTTTTTCATGACAGAATCTCCTTTATTGTACCCTTTTAAACATCTTTTCTAATTCATATTTTGTGAGCTTAACTATTATGGGTCTTCCGTGGGGACATGTATACGGATGTTGTGAATGTCTTAAATCATGAATTAATTGGGATATTTCCTCAACTTTTAAAGTATCATTTGCTTTAATGGCTGCTTTACATGCCATAGTGATAAGTTTATTCTCTTGTTCCTGTATATTAATATCCTTTATTCTTCCCAAGTATTCAATTATTTCCAATGCAAAGCTAGCATTTAGCGGTTGACCGTATATTAGGGGTACCGACCGTATTAATAGGCTATTAGCTCCGAATTCCTCTATTTCAAATCCTATTCTATTTAATAAAGGTTTATTATCGAGGATAAGCTGCATATCAGAATAGGAAACATCCATATGAACGGGAGGCATTAAATTTTGTGATAGGACGGTGCTATTCTCGTATTCCTTTTTAAAACGATCATAGATAATTCTTTCATGGGCAGCATGTTGATCAATAAGATATAATTCATTAACCGTCTCAATGATGATATAGGTAGAAAATATTTGTCCTACTACCCTCCCTTGTTCTAAATCTACTAATGCATCATAATCCTTTTTTAGTGGTTCCTGCACATCATTTTTTACTGCAAGGGTATCGCGACTAACTCTCCATTCCTCATGATTGTTTTTTTCAACCCTTTTCTTAGCAAATTCTTTTCCTTCAACTTTGAGGAATGGATTTGGATTACCTCCCATTCTACTTTTTAAAGAAGTTTTGGTTATCTCTATTGGTACCTGCTCTTGGACCTTATCCCCCCCATTGGCACCTTCCACTTCTTTGTATTTGGAAAGGGATAGGGGAATCTCAGGAATAAGGTTTTGATTTTTTAAGCAATCAATAATCGCTTGCTTTAATAATAAGTAGATAAGGCTCTCATTGCGAAATAATATTTCAGTTTTTGCAGGATGAACATTAACATCTAGCATTTCCTGGGGCAAATGAATGTTAAGTACACATACAGGCAGTTTATGGATCATTACCAAACCTTTATAAGCTTCCTCTAATGCCTTATGCAATATTTTATTTTTTACGTATCTTTGATTTACAAAGAATATCTGATGATTTCTGTTGGATCTAGTAAGCTGAGGCTTACCAATGAATCCCTTTATCTTGAGGGGTTGATTCATATAATCCATTTTAATTAAATTATTGGCAAAATCCTTTCCAAATAAACTATAAACACAACTATAGAGATCTCCATTGCCTGGTGTATGGAATACTTGCCGGTCTCCATGGATAAATTTTATAGAGATCTCAGGGTGGGACAAAGCGATTCTTTCTATGATTGCACTAACATAGCCCGCTTCTAATGAATCCTTTTTTAGGTGCTTATATCTTGCTGGGGTATTATAAAATAAGTCTTCGACATTAAGGTAGGTGCCGGGTGAGCAGCCAATTTCTTTAGATTCGATTAAATTACCACCTTGTATTTGCACTTCTATTCCTACTTGAGACTTCCTTCTCCTTGTTAGCATTTTTATCTTAGAAACCGATGCAATGCTAGCCAGCGCTTCTCCTCTAAACCCTAAAGTGTTGGTGGTTTCCAGATCATCTATTGTACGAATTTTGCTAGTGGCATGTCTTTTAAAAGCCGCTAAAGCATCTTGGGAAGACATTCCTACCCCATTATCCTTTACTGAAATATATTCCTTTCCGCCATTTCTTATTTTAACGATGATGGAACTGGCATTTGCATCGATAGAGTTTTCCAGTAGTTCTTTAATAACTGAAGCAGGATTGATGATCACTTCTCCGGCCGCAATCTTATTGGCAGTTTTTTGATCTAATATTTTGATTTGATCCATACCGACACACCCTATTTATCAAGAATTTTTTGTTGTAATTCACTAATATAATTCATCAACTCTAAAGGTGACATTTGATCTAATGAGAGACCCTTAATCAATTCGATGATTTCTTGCTCCTTATAGTTGAACAAAGAGTGTTGATTTTGGATTATATGGTCGTTATGTGTGGCAGCAACTTCGGATTCTGATAATTTTGATTTGCTATCCTTTTTTTCTAGAACCTTTAGAATTTCTTTGGAACGCTCTATTACTTTATTTGGCAAACCGGCCAATTTTGCAACTTCGATACCATAACTTTGATCGGCACTTCCAGCTATAATCTCTCTAAGAAAAATGATGTTATCGGCTACTTCTTTAACTGCAACCGAATAGTTATTCACCCCTTGTAACAGATCCTCCAGCACGGTCAGTTCATGGTAGTGGGTGGCAAAAAGAGTTTTACAGCCTATATTTTTTTTATCTGCTATATATTCTATGACTGCCCATGCAATGCTCAATCCATCAAAAGTACTTGTCCCTCTCCCGATTTCGTCTAGTATTACAAGACTCTTGGATGTAGCATTTTTCAAGATATTTGATACCTCACTCATTTCAACCATGAAGGTGCTTTGACCAGTAGCTAGATCGTCGGATGCGCCTACCCTAGTAAAAATACGATCAACCAATCCTATCCTAGCAGATTTAGCAGGAACAAAGCTGCCCATCTGTGCCATTAATACGATTAATGCGTTTTGACGCATATAGGTTGATTTACCTGCCATGTTGGGACCTGTAATTAACATTACACGATTCTCTCTGCAGTCCAATTCACAGTTATTCGGGACAAACTCATTAAAATTTAAAGCTTGTTCTACCACAGGGTGCCTTCCCTCTTTAATGCATATCTTGTCCTGGTCGCAAATTTGCGGTTTTACATAATGATTTTCATAGGCTACGGTTCCTAATGACCATAATGCATCTATGGTTGCAATATTTTTTGCTACAGATTGTATCCGGGTGGTATGGGATAATACTTCATTTCGTATGGATTGAAATATTTCATATTCAAGTTTTTCAAGCTTCTCCTGGGCCCCCATTATTTTTGATTCCAATTCCTTTAATTCTGGTGTAATATATCTTTCAGAATTTGCTAGGGTTTGTTTACGAATAAAGTAATCCGGAACTAGATGGATATTACTTTTTGTAACCTCTAAATAATAGCCAAAAACCTTATTAAACCCTACTTTTAGGGTTTTAATACCATTCTTCGTTCTCTCTTCATCCTCTATCCTTGCAATCCATTCTTTCGTTGATTTTGCAATACTACGGTATTCATCCACTTGATCATTAAAGCCATTCTTTATTATATTGCCTTCTCTAATGGAGATAGGTGGATCTTCTATGATTCCATCATGGATTATACTATATATATCCTCTAAGATATCTAGATCCTCATATATCTCTTTCAGTAGTGCGGATTGACACTTAGATAGTTTCCTTTTAAGGGAAGGGAGTATTTCAATGGTCAGTTTTAAGGATAGCAGGTCCCTACCGTTTCCATTGCCATAGGATATTTTGGACAAAAGTCTTTGAATATCATAAACTTTCTTTAGTAGTACTTCTAATTCATTCCTTAAATTGATATCTAGGAAAATCTCTTCTACACTATCTAAACGACGGACAATATCCTCCTTACTTAATAAGGGCTGTTCTACCCATTGTCTCAGCAATCTTCCCCCCATAGAAGTAATGGTTTTATCTAATACCCATAGTAAGCTGCCCTTTTTTTCTCTCCCCCTAATTGTCTCGGTTAGTTCTAAATTTCTCCTAGTTGTATGGTCAATCAACATAAACTCATCGATATCATATCTTGTGATATGGTTAATGTGGGATAGTGTGCTTTTTTGTGTTTCCTCTAGGTATTTTAAGAGAGCACCAATAGCCCTAATGGATAAATTGTGATGCTCAAGATCTACTGCTCCCATAGAATATACATTAAATTGTTTTGAGATAAGATGTTCAGCTTTTTTTTCATTAAAATATTTATGGGGATAGGGATTTAATCTAATGTGAAATCTTTCTTCAATAGAATTTTTTACATAGCTTTCTCTGTAAAGTTGGTTATTGACAATTATTTCAGAGGGGCTATATTTGCTAATCTCATCAACTAATAGATCTAAGGTATTGCTTCTTCTATATTCACAGGTTAAAAAATCACCTGTAGAAACATCGGTAACTGCCAATCCAAAACCATTTGTTTCATAGTAGATACACATTAAATAATTATTTCTTGTTGCATCTAATACATTACTATCTGTAATAGTTCCTGGGGATATGATCCTAGTTATTTCCCTTTTTACAATCCCTTTAGCTTGCGATGGGTCCTCCACCTGTTCACATATAGCAACCTTATAGCCTTTCTCAATTAATTTTGCAATATAAGTATCTGCAGAATGGTAGGGGACTCCACACATTGGAGCCCGTTCGTCCAAACCACAATCCCTGCCCGTTAAAGTAATGTCTAATTCTTTGGATGCTATAATAGCATCATCAAAAAACATTTCATAAAAATCACCTAATCGAAAAAAAAGAATGGCATCCTTTACTTGGCTATGGATATTTAAGTATTGCTGCATCATAGGAGTTAATTGAGCCAAAATCCTTCCTCCCCTTACAAAAAATGTATTCCTGGATTCTATAAGAAAGTTATTTATATTCATAGCCCACTTGAATGCCATTTAGGCTCCAGGTTTGGGGCTCTGTTATTTTAACCATCACCAATTTTCCAGTGGAACCTTTATCACCGATAAAATTAACTAACTTATTCGTTCTGGTTCTTCCACTCATTTTTTCAGAATTGTTCTTGCTTTCTCCATCTACTAAAACCTCTACAATTGTGTCTTTTAACCCATTATTAGCTGTAGCACTTATTTCATGTTGTAAGTCCAGCAATCTTTGAAATCTTTGATGCTTTACCTCATCAGGAATTTGATTCTCCATCCTTGCTGCTGGAGTACCTTCCCTTATTGAGTATAGAAAGGTAAATGCAGAATCGAATTTGACCTTGCTTACAATATCTAAGGTATCCTCAAAATCTTCCTCTGTTTCTCCAGGGAAACCGACAATAATATCTGTAGTGATAGATATTCCTGGGATAGCATCCTTTAATTTATGAACTAATTCCAAGTAGGTTTCCTTTGTATATCTTCGGTTCATGATCTTTAATATTCTATTGCTACCTGCTTGAAAGGGTAAATGAATATGCTCACAAACCTTATCACAGTCCTTCATGGTTTCAATAAGTTCATCTGAAAGATCCTTAGGATGGGAAGTCATAAAACGAATCCTTTCAATTCCATTTATTTCATTTATCTTTCTTAGAAGATTTGCGAAACTAATAGGCTTATCTAAAGTTTTTCCATAGGAATTGACATTTTGACCAAGAAGGGTGATCTCTTTACAACCTTCTTCTGCCAACTTCGTTATTTCATTGAGAATTTTTTCAGGCTCCCGGCTTCGTTCCCTCCCCCTAGTATAAGGAACAATGCAATAGCTACAGAAGTTATTACATCCATGCATAATGGTTACAAAGGCTTTGTGGATGAATTTTCTTTCAATGGGAACTGACTCAATAATATCTCCCCCTTCTTCCCAAACATCAATAACAATCCGAGGGGATTGCTGAGCGTTTGCTAAAAGTTCTGGAAATTTATGAATGTTATGGGTTCCAAAGACTAAGTCCACCTGGGGGTATTTGTCCATAATTCTATCAACGATCTCTTTCTGTTGCATCATGCAACCACAAACCGCTAAGATCATGTTTGGATTTTTCTTTTTTAAAGGTTTGAAATGACCTAAGTTTCCAAACACTTTAATATCTGCATTTTCCCTTACACTACATGTATTAAAAATTACAACATCCGCTATCTCCTCATTGCCTACCTCTTCATACCCCATTTGGGTTAACATTCCAGCTATTTTTTCTGAATCATTTTCATTCATTTGACAACCATAGGTAACAATTTTATAAAACTTTTTTTGGCGTGTATTGATGGTATTATTCATTTTTGCCTCCCAATAGAAGTATATTTCCTGGATTATGAAGTGCCACTCTACCACCGAAGGATCGGCGGAATGGTGGCACCAATCTACACATTGCTTTTATTATACCATAAAAGCCAATGTCTAATAAAATATGAATAGATTTAACTGATTGTATTTTCGGGGCAATACAAATAAAATTACATAATTTTCGATTATATCACAAAAGAAAACATTTTTTGTGCTTCTCTAATGGTCAAAAAAAATTATTGAATTTTAATAAAAATATATGGTTGCTTTAAGGGGATAGGTTATTTCTGCATAAAAAGAGGAGAGTTTTACCCTCCAGTTTTATATTGACATTAATATAGCAAATAAGCCCAGGTCTGAGACCTGCCTCTTTTTTGTTATCTAAATAATCTTCCCAAAAAAGTTTTTTTGTTTTTTTCTCTATTTATTTGCTCCTTTAGCTCTGCAATTTCATAGGTTTTTTGTTTTATTTTCATCTTTAACTTGGCATTTTCACAGATAAGAACATCTTGGTCCTTCTCATTAAGATGTTTTTTTAGCGTAGCAATCTCATCTAGAACTTTTTCTAGACCTTGGTTTACATTTTTATTCATACTCTGAAACAATGAAAAAAGTTCCTCTTCTTTTTTAGTGAGGTATAGTTCATTAGATAGAGTTAAAGCTGTCTCCTCTTTTAAACTTTGGCCACGCTTTTCCTCAGGTGCATTTAAGATCTCTTTTATCTGGCCATTGGTTAGACCCTTCTCTTGCAAACTTTTAATATATTGAAAGACTTCTATTTCTTTCACTGTATAATATCTATGATTCGCCTTATTCCTAGGAATTTTAAGATTAAACTCCTTTTCGTAAAAACGCAGCACATGACTTTGATATCCTATAATATCGGATGCTTGAGAAATGCTGTATTTTTTTAGTTCCATATGTAAGTACCCCCTTGTGTGGTGCTTAACCATTTAATTCGATGACCATCCCTTATTTCCCTTTATAAAACAGGCTAATATTATCAAAAAAATAATATTTAATTTGACATTTTGCAACAAATACTGTATATTAGTAATTGTTCTTAAGAACGAGGTGTAGCGCAGTTTGGTAGCGCACATGGTTTGGGACCATGGGGTCGGGGGTTCGAATCCCTCCACCTCGACCATTTTTTTCTTTGGGGGCCTTTAGCTCAGCTGGTTAGAGCAACCGGCTCATAACCGGTCGGTCCGGGGTTCGAGTCCCTGAAGGCCCACCATTAGCCCAGATAGCTCAGTCGGTAGAGCAGAGGACTGAAAATCCTCGTGTCGGTGGTTCGATTCCGCCTCTGGGCACCATTTTGCTGGTGTAGCTCAATTGGCAGAGCAGCTGATTTGTAATCAGCAGGTTGCGGGTTCGAGTCCCATCACCAGCTCCAATAAAGAAAAATTCACTGCATAAAAAGAACCTAAAACTTAGGTTCTTTTCTTATTATTATATGCCTTTTTCAATAAGTTTTGTTATCAATTCTATAGCGCTTTTAACATCTTGTAAATCAATCATTTCCCCTGGTGTATGGATATATCTAGTAGGGATGGATACCACGCCTGAAGGTACACCACTTTTAGTAAGATGGATGGCACCTGCATCCGTTCCACCCTTATCTAGAACCTCAATTTGATAGGGTATATTATGTTCCTTGGCAGTACTTATGAGCAGTTTTCTTACCTTCGGATGGCAAATGGTAGATTGATCCATGATTTTAATAGCAGGTCCCTTTCCCAGGGATACTTCCATTGGTTTTGATTCAGGAGTATCCCCTGTTAAAGTCACATCAATAGCTATCCCTATATCTGGATGTATACCATATGCAGAGGTTTTTGCCCCTCTAATACCTATCTCCTCTTGAACTGTAAACACAAAATAGATATCATTAATATTGTTTTTCAAGTTCTTTAGAACTTCTATTAGAACATAGCAACCTATACGGTCATCCATAGCCTTGGAAATCCCTCTTTTATTTTGGATATATAGTGGTCCATAAAAGCTTGCTACATCCCCAATACTAACTTTATTAAGCGCTTCTTCCCTGTCCTTAGCACCAATATCTATAAATAACCTATCTATTTTTAAATCTTTAATATCTTCTATTGGTTCAGAGGATATTACACCAATGGTACCATCCTTAAATTCAACTTTTTGCCCAACGGCAATTTTGACATCAACGCCCCCTATTTTTGCAAATCTTAAAAAACCATCTTTGTGAATATGGGTAATGATTAAGCCTATTTCATCCATATGGGCAGCCAACATGATCTTTTTATCTTTCCCACGCTTGAGGGCTATAAGATTACCTAATGCATCTTTCCTTACTTCATCCACATAGGTTTCTATTTCCTTTTCAATAAATTGACCTATTCTTTCTTCATTTCCTGATGGTCCAAAAGTGGAAAGTAATTGATCCAATAATTGAAGGTTTATATCGTCCACTATAGGTCTCCCCTTTCAATTGTTTTAAGAAATAGTTTTACAATATCCATGCATGCAAAATAATCCTTCATACTCATAACCGAAGAAGATGAATGTATGTATCTACAAGGTATGGATATTGCCCCCGTTTTAACTCCTTCTTTTGTTAAATGAATTGCTCCGGCATCGTTCCCCCCAAAGGTGGTAGCCTTATATTGCACCGGTATATTATGATCCTTTCCCAGTTTATATAGGGTTTTTGAAATCTCCTTGTTAGAATAAGATGCAGCATCCATAATAGATACAGCTGCTCCTTCTCCCAGCTTCGTTGCATATTTATGGGGGTCAGTGCCTGGCACATCTGAACAGGTAGTGCCTTCAATAACAAGAGCGATATCTGGGTCTATATCAAATGCAACCACCTTTGCCCCTCTCAGTCCAACTTCCTCTTGAACAGTAAATACTGCATAGAGTGAAAAATCATAGCGCTGATTTAACAATTCAATAAGCATAGCACATCCTACCCGATCATCTAAAGCTTTTGCTTTTACACGATGATCACCGAATTCATGATAGCTACTATTAAAAATTGCATAGTCACCGATCTTAATAAGCTTCTCGGCCTCTTTTCCGTCTTCTACACCTATATCTATGTATAGATCCTTGACTTTAATTGGTTTTTTCCTTTCCTCTGATTCCTGCAGGTGTATGGCTTTTGCTCCAATTACTCCATATATGTTGTCTTTTCCTATCCGCACAATCTCGGATAGCAATACTCTTGGATCTATTCCTCCTACAGTTTTAAATTTTAGTAATCCTGAATCATTTATATCTGTGATAATTAATCCAACTTCATCCATATGGGCGCATAACATGACCTTTTTATTTGGATTATGCAAGCCTTTTTTATAGGCGATTAGATTTCCCAACCGGTCCACCTTTATATGGTCTGCCCGATCCTTGATTTCATTATAGATGATTGTTCTTATCTCATCTTCATTTCCTGATACACCTGAGGCTTCGGTTAACCTTTTTAGTAGCATAGCCATTCCTCCATATCGATCTCGTTCAAACTGGCAATAAATAAGGCGAGTAGTCTACCAGCATGTATAACATCTTTAATATTTAATAATTCTACAGATGTATGCATATATCTTAGGGGAACAGATATTAGTCCTGTTGGGACTCCGCTTTTCGTTACTTGCATTGCCCATGCATCCGTTCCGGTAGAACTTGGACTAACTTCAATTTGATAGGGAATATTATACTCCTTAGAACATTCAACAAATCTCTCATGTATGGACGGATGGATATTAGGTCCCAGAGTTATACCCGGTCCCTTCCCTAATTCAATGGTGTCTTCCTTAGGAAGGTCTGGGGTTCTACCATGTCCTACATCAATAGCTATTCCTAAATCTGGCATAATTTGATAGGTGCTTGTGATGGCTCCCCTAAGTCCGACCTCTTCCTGAACAGTAGTGACCAAGAAAACATCTGTATCATGGTTTACCCTTTCCAACTCCTTCAAGCATTCTAAAAGAACAGTGACACCAGCCCTGTTATCTAAAGCCTTTCCTACTACATAGCCCCTACCTAAGCCTTTAAAATTTCTTTTTATAGTGATAAAATCGCCAACGGAGATTACTTTTCTAGCCTCTGCTTCTGATAATCCTACATCTATGTAGAGATCCTCTATTTTAATGGTACTATCTTTTTCTTTATCCTTTAAAAGGTGGGGTGGTTTTGCGCCTATAATACCATATATGTTCTTATCTCCATGCACTATTACCTCCTGTGCCAGTAGTGTTCTTTCATCAATCCCCCCAACATTTGTAAAAAGGATAAAGCCATTTTGATCTATTTTTTTTACCATTAGTCCTATTTCATCCATATGGGCAGCTAGCATGATTTTTGCTTTATTATTTTTATTCTCCCCTTGTTTGTAGGCGATAATATTTCCTAATTTGTCAGTTTTCACTTGACTACAATATCGTTTAAAGTGGGAGGCAATTTCAATTCCAATTTCCATCTCATTTCCCGAAACCCCATTTGTATTTGAAAGGAATTCTAAAAATTTTTCAGCCTCCATCATTTCCATCCCTCCGTTATTATTAAAATATATTAGAAAAATAATTGAATCTCCTTTAGGGCGCTTTCCTTTGAATCAGAACCATGAATAATGTTTTGGGTTTTATTTGATGCATACATTCCCCTTATTGAACCTGGTTCAGCCTCCAATGGATTGGTTGCACCAATTAGTTTTCTCATTCCTTCAATAACCCTATCTCCACTTACTACCATAATAACACTCTTGCCCGATGTCATGTAGTCCAATAGATCTTGGAAAAAGGGTTTATCTCTATGCTCTTCATAATGTTGCATAAGTACTTCTTTAGGAATTTCTTTCATAATCATCTGTTCAATTTCATACCCTTTATTTTCAATTTTTTTAATGATGTTTCCTATCAATTTTCTTTTTACGCCATCCGGCTTAATAATGATTAATGTTTTTTCCATATTATTCACCTCTTTATTTCCTTTGATTATTGATTTGATTAATACCGCGCTCACACTTTTCAAAAAAAGAGTGATATGCTAGGGCGCATATCACGAATAAAAATGTAAAAGGGGTCTCAATGTTATTATGTGAGGTCAAATTCTATTGTAACCAAATATTAATAAAATATACTTCCCTTTTTATTAAAGTGGCAAATTATTTATTTTTAAATAGATTACCAAAAACATCCCCTAAGGTTAAATTGTCTTTTTCCTGATAAACCATTTCATTTTTTTCTATTTTTTTTACTGGTTTGTTTTGTAATGCTGTTATACTTAGACCAATTTTTCTTTTTTCCTTATCAAGATCGATAATTTTGACATCGACTTCTTGACCAGGTACTAAGAAATCCTCAACCTTATCGACATTATCGAAGGAGATCTGTGATTTATGGATGAGGCCTTCGACTCCGGGAATAATTTCAGCAAAAGCACCAAAGGTAGTAGTTTTTGTAATTTTCACACTCACCTTATCCTCTATATTGAAAGTTCTCTCAAATTTTGCCCAAGGCTCTTCGGTGAGATCTTTCAAGCTTAGTCTAACCTTTTCCTTTTCCCTGTCAACTTCTATAACTTTTGCAGTTACTTGATCATTGATTGATAGTATTTCTTCAGGATTATTCACTCTTTTCCAGGATAGATCGGATATGTGAATTAAACCATCTATACCTCCCAAATCCACAAAAGCACCAAATTTAACGATGTTTTTTACTGTGCCAGTGATGATGTCTCCTTCCTTTAAGGATTGAAATACTTCATCCTTTTTCTCTTGGATTTCTTTCTCTAATAGGACTCTTTGGGAGAAGATCATTCTGTTTTTTGAAGGATTATATTCAATAATAAAGCCCCTTACTTCTTCACCAACCGCTTTCTCCGGGTCTTTAATGAATTTAATATGATATTGGGAGATAGGCATAAATACATCTACAAAGCCTAAATCAACGATGAAACCACCTTTAATGCTCTTTTTGATTTTACCCTCCTGTATTTCTTGGTTTTCATAGGCATTTTTAATTCTTTCTTTTGCAATCCGTTCATCCACTCTTTTTTTTGATAACAAAACATTACCTTCCCCGTCATTTAAAGACAGTATCATTACCTGAATTTGATCTCCAGGCTGAACTTCCTCAGTTAAATGAACATCCTTTTTAATGGAATATTCATTCTTGGGAAGTATTCCATCGGACTTATATCCAATGTTTACCATTACTTCTTCCTCATTAACTGCTATGACTTCGCCCATTACTATATCATTTACCTTGATATTTACCATGGAATCCTCCTGCTGTTTTTTTTCCATTTCTAAATCCTTTTCCATTTCTACAATTACCTCCTTGATGATCCAGTCCGGGGTTGAAGCACCGGCTGTGATTCCTATTTTACTATATTTTTTTAATTCTGATAAGGGTAAGTCCTTATAAGTTTCTATATGGTAGGAATGTTCACAATACTTTTTGCATATCTCCATTAATTTTTGTGTATTGGAACTATGATATCCTCCTATTACTATCATTGCATCTACTTGTTGTGCAATACTTTTGGTTTCTTCCTGCCTTTCTGAAGTAGCGTTACAAATGGTGTTAAATATGACAATTTCCTGTGATTTTTCAAGGATGATAGCGACTATTTTTAAGAAATATTCTTGGATAGCGGTAGTTTGGGCAACAACACAAACCTTGTTATATCTTGATATGCTATGGGCATCCTCTTCTTTTTCAAGGATAATAGCCGTATTATCACACCAGCCATTTACTCCAAGAATTTCAGGGTGATTTTTGCTTCCAACTATGATAATTTGGTAGCCATCCCTATAGTATCTTTCTACTTTTTTCTGGATGTTTTTTACATAGGGACAGGTAGCATCTATTACTTTTAAGGAATGATCTTCAGCATATCTATATATTTCGGGTTGAACACCATGGGAACGGATAACAATTACACCACTGTTGATATCCTCTATACGATCGATAGAGTTTACCCCCTGTTGCTTAAGCCTATTGATCACTTGTTGATTATGAATAATGGGACCTAGGGTGTAAATAGGCTTGGGGTATTCTTTAATAGATTTTTCTACTTTTTCTACCGCCTTCTGTACTCCAAAGCAAAATCCTGCACTTTTTGCCAAGATTATTTCCATTTGCAACCTCCATGACTATCCAATGATCAGTCTTGCGCAATTAACTTTCTAACTTCAGACATGATGCTTTCACTAATCTCTGAAAATTCAGCTGTGCTTAACTTCTTACCATAGTAATCATCCAAGGGAATAGGATGTCCGATATTAACTCTCAGCCTACTACCAAACTTATAATTTCCTGAAATGCCTATTGGAATGATCAAAGCTTTACCTTTAATTCCAATCATGGCTATCCCTGGTTCAACTTTTGATTTTTTGCCTTCTTTCACTCTGGTCCCTTCAGGAAAAATTCCAAGAACTCTTTCGTTTTTTACTATTTTTATTGCGTTCTTAATAGCAGTGATATCTGCTGCTTGCCTATCTACGGGAAAGGCATTTAATTTTCTTAAGATAGAACTAAATAATTTATTTTTAAATAATTCCTTTTTTGCCATAAAGTGAATTGGTCTTTTAAAAAAACACGCAACGACAACCGGGTCCAGCCAATGATAATGATTTGAACAAACAATACACCCTCTGCCCTCAGGAATATTTTCTCCTCCGTAGACTTTAATCCTATACAATATCATTAAAATAATCTTGCAAAAAAATTTGGCAATACCATACATCCTATTTATTCCCCCTTGCAAATTCTATCCATAATTTCATTTGAAACAGATAATATAGACTTAGATGTTGTGTCTATAATAATAGCATCATCAGCTGGTTTCAATGGGGAAAAAATCCTTTCAGAATCCATTTTATCCCTAAGTTTTATCTCCTTTTGTAATTGTTCAAGGCTTGTATTAATACCTTTTTTTATCAATTCAATATATCTCCTATTTGCCCTTTCTTCTGCGGTAGCAGTTAAAAAAAACTTAAATTTAGCACTGGGTAACACATAGGTACCGATATCTCTCCCATCCATTACTAGACTTTGTTCCTTTGCGATGTCTCTTTGAATTTCTACAAGTCTAGTTCTAACTTCAGGAATACGGGCAATGATAGAAACATGATTACTAACCTTAGGAAGCCGAATTTCCTCTGTTACATCCAACCCATCTATAAAGACTTTCTCTCCATCCAGTTTGATTGATGTATTTATTGCAATATTTACAATGTTAGGAATATCCTTTAGATTGATGGACTCACTTAGCAATTTCCATGTTAATGCTCGGTACATCGCACCAGTATCTACATATAAAATATTTAGTCTTTCGGCAATGATTTTAGCAATAGTGCTTTTTCCAGCGCCAGCAGGACCATCAATTGCAACATGTATTAAATCTTTTGTCATATAGGACCTCCTAACCCTACGAGGAATTGTTCTAATCAACAAGATTGCGTGCAAAATTGCACGCATTTTAAGAGACTTTAAAAATTCCTATAATACATTATATTTCAATCTTCTATAGAACTCAACTATTTATAAAGGATTTAAATTAATAACTATTAAAACTTCCCTTATTTGCCATTCTTCGAGAGGACAGTTTTAAAGAGGTAAAGAATATTTTTATTGCTTTCAAACTGTTGACCAATATGAGGAACCTTAATATTATCACTCGTCCCAACAATCCTTACATTCACTGGTTCATCATATTTGGTAGCATCGAGCTCTATAACATCTCCATCTAACACCTCAATTTGCATTACATTGCCCACTCTGATTAGCTCTTCTACCTCTTCCCCATTCTTTAGGAGTTTTAATCCTTTATATCTACTCAAGCTTCTTATTTCAATATCAATCCAACCACTTGATAGATAGGTGGCACTTTCCTCAATAGCTATTACATTAGAATTGTTATCATTTCCCACTATGGACTTAATAGAATCATTAGATAGGAAAAATTGGATGAGTATTAAGGAAAGTAATCCGAATATTGAAATCCTTAACAATATATTCTCTATTAATTTTAAAGGGAATCTCAAGTGAAACTTACTAGTCATTTATATCCTCCCAGCATTGAAATATTATATTTTATGATATGCCATAAAATAAAAAAACATGCAATCCCTTTAACAATTATATCCTGCTAAATAGCCTGTTGAAAAAGCGATTTGTAGGTTATAACCACCGGTTAAGGCATCTACATTCATTATTTCCCCACCAAAATATAGCCCTTGCACAATCTTTGACTCCATGGTGGATGGATTAATTTCATTGATATCCACTCCTCCCGCAGTAACAATAGCCTCGTCTATAGGTCTTAGTTTTTTGACACTTAAAATAAGCTTTTGAGTCAAGGATACCAAGGATCTTCTTTCAAACTTTGTTATTTGATTTACATATTTTTCAGGGCTTATATTGGAAAGAAGGATCATTATGGGAATAAGCTTTTTAGGGAATAGGTCATCTAAAGAATTTTTAAATTGTCTTCTGGAGTATTTTTCAAAGTCTTTTTGAATCCTTCTATCCAATTGTTCATAGCTTAATGCAGGCTTTAAATTGATATGTATTGTATGCTCTGTATAGGACCCTTCCATGTAGGCAGATAGAGTCAAGGTTACTGGACCAGAGATTCCATAATGGGTAAAAATCATCTCTCCAAATTCACTCTTAATTAATTTATTATTTTTATATAGGCTCATTTCGATATTTTTTAAAGACAATCCTTGTAATTCTTTTATCCAGTTTTCTTTTATTTCAATGGGAACCAATGAGGGGAAGGGACTTATAATATTATGTCCTAGATCCTCGACCATAGTAAGTCCATGACCTGTAGAACCAGTTTTGGGGTAGGACAAACCTCCTGTAGTAATGATGATCCTATCACAAAAATGCCTTTCGCCGGAATCAAGCTGGATTCCAGTTACCCTTCCATCATTTACTAAGATTTTTTTTACATTGGAATAATAATGAATTTTTACCTGATGAGTCGACAAAAATTTTGTTAGTGCTTTAATGATGTCATTAGATTTATCTGATTTTGGGAAAACCCTATTTCCTCTTTCTACCTTTGTTGGAACACTTAGATCGTTGAAAAATTGAATAAGATCTTGATTGGTAAAGGTATATAGAGCACTATAAAGGAAATTTGGATTTCTTACAACATGTTCTAAAATAGATTCAACATCGGATGCATTTGTAAAATTACATCGACCCTTTCCAGTGATAAAAACTTTTTTTCCGAGTTTATCATTTTTTTCAAACAAATGTACTTCTAAACCTTTTTTTGCTGCTACTCCTGCAGCCATCATACCCGCTGCTCCACCGCCTATAACTATTACTTTTTTACTCATAGACAACCTCTTAATCACTTAAAATTTTTAGATGACAGGTATCATTTAAGGATACCAGCACATTATAATCTTTTTTAAAATCTATTATATTAATGGCTGTATTGTCTTGCCTTATCTTTTTGTAGTTGGACAGATCGATATCAAGTAGATTAAAGATAATTGTTTTTATTGCTACCCCATGGGACACCATTATAATATTTTTACCTTTGTTTTCTTTTATTATGCGGTGAACACCCTTCATTACCCTTTCTTGTACCTGTATTAGCGTTTCGGCCCCCGGTATGATTGCTGTATGGGGGGTGTTTTTCCATGAATCATAAATATCTTTGTAATTTTCCTTGATCTCACTCATGGTTAGACCTTCCCAATCACCAAAATTCATTTCCCTAATTTCAGGAAGTGTATAGACGGGCTTGTCTATTTCTTTCCCAATAATAGAAGCTGTTTCATATGCCCTAGAAAGATCACTGCTATAAATTATATCAATCTTTTGCTTTTTTAATCTTTGAGCCAAAAGTTTTCCTTGGGCAATTCCCCTTTGAGATAATTCAATATTTTTTATCCCTTGTGCCCTTCTCTCAATATTCCATAAGGTTTCTCCATGTCTTATTAGGTATAGTCTTGTCATTGTTATCCTCCTAAGAAACAAATAGATATGTATTATTATATCATTAGATCCTATTGTCAAAATATTATCCCAACAAGAATATTCAATGTTGTCTTTTATTAATGTATAGATACTTTAGGTTTATCGAGAATGTTCATACAATTAATAAAACCTATGACAATGTCATAGGCATCTAGCTATTCAAAGCTATAATCTATTTAATTTTTCCTTATTTGTGTAGATATCATAACGTTCCCATACCTTTTCTAAATCTTCAAAGGTTTGAGTAATTTCTTCTTTTTCATCCATTGCGATGGATATAATTAACGCATTAATTAAACTTAAAGGTGCAACTAAGGAATCAACAAAGGAAGCCATACTACTCTTTGCAATTAGTTTATAGTCACATAACTCGGTTAAAGGAGAGAGTTCACTATCGGTAATGGCGATAATCTGAGCCCCTTTCTCCTTAACATACTCTAAAATTTGAGTGGTTTTCGTTGAATATCTTGGAAAACTAATTCCTATTACTACATCTTCATTGCTTACCCTTATGAGTTGTTCAAAAACATCGCTGATTCCATAATTGACAACAGTAACATTACCTAAAACTAGATTTAAATAGAAACCCAAATATTCGGTCAAGACGGTAGTAGTCCTAAATCCTACAACATATATTTTTTTTGCGCGATGAATGGTCTCTACGATTGTTGAAAATGCATCATTATTCAATTCATTTAGGGTTATCTGAATATTTTCAATATCGGATTTCATAACATCCTTAATAATGGTATCATGGTTATTCCTACTAGTAGGTAGTTCTAACCTTTGAACAGTAGTCAGTTTAGTCTTTATCAATTCTTGTAATGCCTTTTGGAGTTTGGGATATCCGTCATATCCAAGTGCTATAGCAAATCTTACCACAGTAGATTCGCTAACATCCACTGCTTCTCCTAACTTTGAAGCAGTCATAAATGCTGCTTTATCATAATGGGATAGTATATAATCAGCGATTATTCTTTGGCTTTTACTCAACTTTGAATAGTTATATTTAATTCTTTCTATTAAATTTGATTCATTAATAAAATAATTCATGTTTCGATTCTTCACGGATGTTTTCTCCTTTAAACAGGAATTGCATGGGTACTTCTATACAATTCCTAAATAATATTTTTATACTATATTTCCACCCATTTCAAAAGCTTTAAGGTTTAACTCTTCGGTTCCCTTTGGTACCCTTTTTAATAGTGCTTCCTTTAATACATCATTATCCACGAGCTTTCTAATTCTATTTAAGGCACCCAGTGCAACGATATTAGCTACCATAGGTTTTTTAAGCACATTATTAGATGTGTCTAAAATTGGCAACTTATAAACTTCATAGCTGCTTAAATCTGGTGTTTCAACTTTTTCATCTAAAATTACGATACCACCTTCCTTTATGTCAACAATATATTTATCAAAGGCTTCCTGGGTCAAAGCAAGAAGAATATCAGGTTTGCGCACCTTTGGAAAATCGATCTCTCCATCATTTATTATAACCTCAGCCTTACTAGCTCCTCCCCTTGCTTCAGGTCCATAGGATTGAGATTGTATGGCATTTACTCCATTCATAATAGCTGCTTCCGCAAGTATGATGCCCATCAGAATAATCCCTTGTCCACCTGATCCGCTTAAACGGATTTCAGTATATTTCATAACTACACCTCCTCTTTTAAACGCTTTATTAATTTTTCATATTCTTCTGTATATTCAGGGCGCGCTTCATTTTTAAATTCACCGATTAGAATTTTTCCAATCTTTTTTTCAGGAGGCAACTTTTCAGCAGCCTTCACATTTAATGTTATATCCTTTAAATGCTTCATTAAGTCTACTGGATTTGCTAATTTGTTTCTTCTTCCAAAGTAGGTAGGACAGCCACTTAGACTCTCAATTAAAGAGAAACCTTTATTCTCCATCCCTTTTTTAATTAAATCAATTAACATTTGTGTATGAAAAGCTGTTCCACGGGCAACATAACTTGCCCCAGCAGCGTCTGCAATTTTACAAATATCAAAGACAGGATCAATATTTCCATAAGGTGCGGTGGTTCCAAATGCTGCTGTTGGTGTTAATGGAGAATATTGTCCGCCTGTCATTCCATAAATATTATTATTAAATACAATGGTTGTTATATCTATATTTCTACGACAAGCATGAATAAAATGATTGCCTCCTATAGCAGTAGCGTCCCCATCCCCTGTCATCACAATAACTTTTAAATTGGGATTCGCTAATTTTATACCTGTAGCAAAGGGTAATGCTCTGCCATGGGTAGTATGCAAAGTGTTAAAATCCATATAGCCAGGAGCCCTTGAAGAACACCCAATTCCTGATACTATACATACCTCATCTTTGTTAAATCCAAGATCATCGATCGCATGAACTACTGCATTCATTGTAATACCGTGGGTACATCCTGCACACCATATATGCGGTAATTTTTCCGCCCTATAATATTTTTCAACTAACTTACTAGGCATATTATTCTACCTCCCCTAATTTAAATAAAATTTCATCAGGAGTAATGATTTCGCCATTTGCCTTACCTAAAAAATGTATTTGGGCATCGTTCTTTACAATTCTTTCTACTTCCAGAACCAATTGTCCCATATTCATCTCAGTAACTAAGATGCGTTTTGCTTTTTTCCCTAATTCCATTAGCCTCTCTTCAGGGAACGGCCAAATCGTTATAGGTCTAAATAACCCAACTTTTTTCCCCTTACTTCTTGCTTCCTTTATCGCACTTTTTGCAGATCGAGCCACCGATCCATAGGCGACAATGATAATTTCGGCATCCTCTGTTTCGTACTCATCATAGTCTATGATATCTTTTTTGTGGATTTCTATCTTATCTATAAGGCGTTTAATCAGTTTTTCAGCATTATTAGCTTTATTGCTTGGAAATCCTGTTTCATCATGGGTTAATCCTGTTACATGGTATCTATATCCCTCACCAAAGTTTGCCATTGGGGGAATGAGATCCTCAGTGACCTCATAGGGTCGGTACTTTTCCAAACCCTTTTGGGGTTTCTTTCTATTGACTATTTTTAGGTCATCCTTATCTGGGATGACTATTTTTTCTCTCATATGGGCAACGACTTCATCCATTAGAAGGATGACAGGCACTCTGTATTTTTCAGATAAATTAAATGATTTTATTGTAAAATCATAAGCTTCCCTTACGGTAGAAGGTGTTAGAACAATAATTGGGTGATCCCCATGGGTGCCCCATCTTGACTGCATAATTTCTCCCTGTGCGGGTGAAGTGGGCAATCCAGTACTAGGTCCGCCCCTTTGTACATTTACTACAACACATGGGACCTCTGTCATACTGGCATAGCCTAGATTTTCTTGTTTTAATGAAAAACCGGGACCACTGGTTGCAGTCATTGACTTTAAACCTGCAAGGGATGCCCCTATAATTGCAGCCATACTTGCAATTTCGTCCTCCATTTGAATGAACTTTCCACCTAGTTTTGGGAGGTACTCGGCAGCCAACTCTGCTATTTCAGTTGAAGGTGTGATTGGATAACCAGCGAAAAATCTCATCCCAGCATCCAAAGCACCGTGTAAACAAGCCTCGTTTCCCTGCATTAAATACACATTACTTTTCATCTTTTCTTCCCCCTAAATATATTGCAAAATCAGGACATCTTAATTCACATAAGCCACATTCTATACAAGCATCCATATCAACGATTTCTACTTTGCCTTCTTTCATTTCTAATGTATTTGTAGGACAGAAGGCAACACAAATGCCGCATCCCTTACACCAATCCTTGTTGACAATTACTTTATCAGTCTTGCTTTCTTTCAATTAACTCCCCTCCTTTTTAGTGGAAAAAGAAATGATCTAAATTTGTATCTTCTATAATATTATCATTAAATCCTTCATTTTTTGCAACAAATATTTCTTTTTTTATATTTTTTTAATTATTTAAAAAATAATATGAATTACGAGATAAGAATTGGTGATAAATATTTTTATAAATAAATCTATATAATAGAACTAAAAGTCTTTTAGGAGTGATGATTTGATTTTAATAGATGATGCTGGCAGTGGAAGCCTTGTTGGTGGAACTTGTATTGGAGTTTATCGTGTAGAAGCCAATGAGTATAGATATGATATAATTCCCATTGAGCTATATAATGAAGAAAATTTTAATAAAAAAACATACCTTCATTACATCATAGAAATGGTCATTAGGATGTTTAATGAATTAGAGGTATCCTTGGAAGAGGAGATATATGTTTGCAGAGGGTATATATTTGATGAGTTAAGGAAATGGTTAAAAAGCAATGGTTACCTTTGGAATAGTGTTAAAATTGGAGAACCATTACAAAGTCTAGTAGAGGAGAGCTTCGAAAAATACATGATTCAACTAGGTTTGCCCGAGAATTTTATTAGGTATACCCGTTATCCCTTTCATTTTCATCAACTTCTAAAATGGGTGTATGCAGATCATAGCAATAGAAGCTCTCTTTGTAAAACTGGATGGAAGAGCTGGAAAAAATATGGATCATTAGATTATGAAATTTCTTATTTAAGGATAGGAAGGTCAACTTATTTTTGCTTATATTGCGGTAATGAAATCAAGGATCATTCAAGAGTAAAAGTTATAACATACTTTAGTATGTATAAACAGGAAATATATCTTCATGAAAACTGTAATGCTGCACTTTCCTAAGATTTTTTTTCAATAATTATAAGAATTGGAGGGCAATTTTTTTTATTATGTGGCTCAATTTTTAATACATTAAAGTTTTTATAATCAATGGACTTTGTGTAGGCTAAAATTTCCTCTAGTTCTTCCTTGCCCTCTGGGTGTCCATGATAAACACAGATACTTACAATGCCACCTGGTTTTAACAAGCACATGGACTGCTTTATAGCTGAGATAGTGGTACTCCCCCGGGTGGTAATTGAATGATTACCCCCGGGAAGATAGCCAAGATTAAACATGGCTGCTGATATCTTTTCTTTAACATGCTTAGTAATCTCTTGATGACCTGTATGTAACAATGAAACTTTGTGGGAAAGGTTCTGGGATTCTAGCTTCTCCTTTGTTTTTTCTATCGCTTGCTTTTGGATGTCAAAGCTGAAAACCTTACCTTTGTTTGATAGTAGTTTTGCTAAAAATATAGTATCATGACCATTTCCTGCAGTGGCGTCAATGACATTATCCTCTGGACAGACCACTTGTTTAATAAAAAATTTAGAAAGGTCAGTGATATTACCAAAAATCTTGTTCAATACTGACACCCCTTCAATCTCAGTAGTTAGAAGAAAGATAGAAGGCATTCTCTGATAATTTTAGCTGCAACGGCTGATGTGATATCTCCCGCATCACACATGGGCAGAACTTCGACCAAGTCCATACCTACTACATTACAATCCTTCAAAATATGGATAGATCTTAATAATTCCCTTGCCGTTATCCCACCTGCTTCCGGGGTACCTGTACCTGGAGCAAATGCAGGATCTAAAACATCAATATCTAGGGTTATATATAAAGGTTTATTCTTAATATTTTCAATGAGTGAAATTAGAGGTTGATAAACCTCATCTATAAATAGGTTGGTATTTTTCTCTGCCCAAAGGAATTCTTCCCTTAATCCAGATCGAATACCAAATTGATAAATATTTTTGGGCTTTATAAATCCTGCCACATGTTTCATGACAGTAGCATGGGAATTTGATTCTTTATAATAATCACCCCTTAGATCTGTATGGGCATCAAAATGAAGGATGACTAATTCCTCCCCATGATATGCATGGATCTTTCTTATAATAGGCAAGCTTATCAGGTGCTCCCCACCAATAAAAATAGGTTTTTTCCCATCTAATATTATCTCTTCAGCGGCTTCTCCAATAATATCAAGACTTTTGGCTACATTGCCAAAAGGCAGTTCTAAATCCCCATAATCGAAATAGTTCTTTCCTTCAAGATCCCTTTTAAGGTATGGACTATAGGTTTCAAGTTCCCATGAGAGCTCCCTAATTTTTTGTGGTCCAAACCTTGATCCAGGTTTAAAGCTAACAGTGTAATCCATAGGCGCACCAATTATGACAATGTCAGCTTTGTCATAGCTATTGGTGCTACCTATAAATCCTGTGCAGCGATTTAAATTGTTTTTTACAATTCCCATAGCATCACCTATTTTCTATTTTATCAAATCTTGAACGAATCTAGGCAGTGTAAATGCACTCTTATGAATATTTCTTGAATAGTATTTTGTTTCAATCTCCGTAATATTGGCTTCATCTGTGGTTAAAGGGTCATATTTTTTTGAACCCATTGTAAAACACCATAAGCCACCAGGATAGGTGGGAATATTACAGAGATATAAACGGGTAATTGGGAATATCGATCTTATATTCTTATAGACCTTTGATATTAGTTCCTGATTATAAAAAGGGGATTCGGTTTGTGCAACAATTATACCTCCATCTCTTAAAGCCTCATGCACCGCCCTGTAAAAATCAACAGCAAATAAACCAACCGCAGGACCCACTGGATCAGTTGAATCTATTATTATAACATCAAATTGGTTTTTATTTTCCTTAACATATTTAATCCCATCCTCAATGACAACTTTGGCTCTTGGATCATCTAAAGCATTACTAATGGTGGGCAAGAATTTTTTGCTTATTTCCACCACCCTCTCATCTATTTCTACTAGGACTGCCTTATTCACCGAGGAGTGCTTTAAAATTTCTCTAATCGTTCCTCCGTCTCCTCCTCCGATTACTAGTACATTTTCAGGATTGGGATGGGTGAAAAGAGGAACATGGGTTATCATTTCATGGTAAACGAATTCGTCCTTTTCAGTAGTTTGAATTGCACCATCAAGAACTAACATCCTTCCAAATTGTGGAGTTTCAATGAGGGCTAACTCTTGATATTTCGTTTTTTCAATATGCAATGTCTTTACAATCCTGCAGGTGATTTCTAAATCTTCTGTTTGTTTTTCTGTAAACCACATTTCCATAAGCTTTACCTCCTAACAATTATTGTTCTGTAGCTAGGTCCCCTTTTTACCCCATATAGGGTGAATTATACCAAAAATACTCTTTGAATTAAATTCCTTTAATATTATTTACAATTATGACATGTCTTAGAAAAGAAAAGTCCTAAATCTAAATAAAGAATGTTAGGTTCCCATTGGCGGAATCCCATTTTTTCTATGAAGGAATCCAATGAATTGTTTTGTATCTGATAGAAAGCCTTGGTCATGTTTTTTAAATAAGCATAGTGGAGCATGGTACGAACTAACCCATCACCAAAGCGATGCCTTCTTTTATCTTCCTGAATATAGACACCTTTTATTTTCACAGCACCCTCACTAAGCTCTACTAATCCGAATCCATAAATTTTACCTTGATCCTTGGCTAAAAAAATTTTATCCAATTGATTTATGAAGTTTTTTTTATCAATATCCTCTTGTTGGAGAAATTCAAGCATTTCCTTAACATCACTTTCTGTCATTTTAATAAACTCTATCATATAAGCCTCCTCTTTATAGACTTTTTATAGACTCTTTAAATACTCAACTTCTTCTGTTGATAGGGTCCTCCACTTTCCTAAGGATAGTTCACCTAAATGGATATCTCCAATTCGTACTCTTTTTAAATAGATTACAGGGTGACCAATCTTCTCGCACATCTTTCTAACCTGCCTATTCCTTCCTTCATGAATAGTTATTTGAACAAGGGCATTACCCTTTTTAATTTTTATAATATTAAAACCTGCCTGGGAAGTAATGTATTGATCGATCTCTAAACCATTCTGGAAGGCATCAATCTCTTCTAGGGTGGGTATTCCTTTTACTAATACCATGTATTCCTTTTCTACTTCAAATTTAGGATGAGTTAGTTTATAGGTTAATGCCCCATCATTTGTTAATAATAATAGGCCCTCGCTATCATAGTCTAACCTTCCGATAGGATAGATTCTCTGGTCTATTGAGTGGATCAAATCAAGTACCGTTTTACGCTTAAAAGGATCTTTTACTGTTGAGACATAGCCAACAGGTTTATTCAGCATGATATAAATACTCTTAGTAGAAATTGCAACCCTTTTATTGTCAAATTCAACAAGGTCTACTTCAGGATCTATTTTTATTCCTAGCTTCTTAGTGATCCTTCCATTTACCTTAACCCTTCCTTCTAATATGTACTGCTCACATTTTCTTCTAGAAGCAATGCCACTATAAGCAAGATATTTTTGGAGTCTCATGGGATCTACTCCCTTTTGTGTCTTTTTTTAATAATATCTTATCAGAAAAAAAACAAATATTCTATTAAAAAAATAAGCGTATGCAATCACGCCTATTTAAAGATTACCCATCCAATTCTTCCAAATATTTTTGAATATGCTTTGAGGACTTCTTTTATCGATCTTATCCTTAACAACAATCTTGCTTGAGGCAATAAGTTCATCCCCAATAGAGATAAGGATATCTCCAACCAATTGTTCATTCATTATTGGAGCTTCTAGAGATTCCGGAATATCTATTTCAACATTAATTTGATCCTGTTCAATCTTGCTAATAGGAATAATTATTTCGTCTTTACTGTAAAGGGCTATTCTTTCCTTCTTGCCATTTAAAACGGGGATGCTTCTCAAATACTCACCTTCCTTTACAACACAATATGGAGAATAGAGATCAAATGCGTAATCCAGTATATTAGTCGAATCAGCCCATATATCATTGGATTTTAAAACCACAGACACCAATTGCATACCTTTTCGATTGGCTGAAGAAACAAGACACTTTCCAGATTTACCGGTGTATCCGGTTTTTATGCCATTGGCACCTTCATAGTTCCACAACATTTTGTTTTTATTGTTTAATGAACGATTCCATTCATGAGCCGACCATGAAATGGATTTTTTTTTAGTAGAAACAATCTTACGAAAATCTTCATTTTTCATTCCATATGCTGCAATTTTAGCTAAGTCATGGGCTGTCGTATAATGGTTCTCATTATCCAAGCCGTGGGGATTGGTAAAATTTGTATTATGAGCAGACAATTCCCTTGCCTTCTTATTCATCATTTCAATAAAGTATTCTATATCCCCCCCTCCTATATGTTCTCCAATAGCATATGCTGCATCATTTCCGGAACTTAACATAAGCCCGTAAAGTAATTCTTCTAAGGAGAGCCTTTCATTTTCTTCTAACCAAATAGACGAGCCTTCAATGTTTGCCGCCTTCTTACTTACAGTAACTTGATCGTCCATTTGACCATTTTCTAATGCGACAATAGCTGTCATGATCTTGGTTGTGCTTGCCATCGGTCGTCGAATGTCTGCATTTTTTGAGTATAGTACTCTACCTGTATTTTGCTCTATTACCATAGCTGATTCAGCACTTATATCGGGAACTGGTGCTGCGTATCCAATTTGGTATGCAAAAATCAACATGATTGAAATTATAAGGAATACTTTCTTTTTCATAATAGCTCCTTTCATAAAATTGTTATGTAAAAAAGGGCGGTAAGTACGCCCAATCTAATATTTTCTAGAGTGTTTATTTATTGCATATTGCTGGGATTTTGTTGCTGGTTGTTCTTTTGAGTTAACTGATTAAGCATATTCTGTATTTCGGTCATAATTTGGGGGGCTAAATCAATCACTCTCTCCACCGTAGTATTTTGGTTAACAGGTAATAGGCGTATTTGCCCCTGTCCTACAACCATAAATGCTACTGGTTGCACGGAAACCCCTGCCCCGGCTCCCCCAGCAAAAGGCAGATCTGTATTTGAGGGGTTTGTATCATTTAACTTCTTTCCATTTTGATTGTATTCTCCGCCGCCAGAGGCAAATCCAAAGCCAACTTTAGAAATAGGGATAATGACCGATCCATCGGGCGTTTCTACTGCATCTCCAACAATGGTATTCACATCGACCATATCTTTAATACTTTCCATTGCTGTCTTCATCAGACCTTCAATGGGATGGCCTTCCATATAATTCACCGCCTTTTATATAAAATGAATGATCTTATACCTCCATTAATAATGTGACCTAATTTAAATTGAATTATACAAGAAAAGTCAATAATAATTCTATTTTCTTGCTGGAATAGAGGATTAATCTTTAGACTGCAATCCTGGACTTTTTTATATTTAGTGAGCCAAAATAGGATATTGGATTGCACGGCATACTGTATACCGGCTAAAATTCCGGTAACGCATGCATCATCAAGATCATACTCCGTGTGTAAATGGATTTTTTTTATACGCAACTTTTTTAAGAAATATTGTATGAGCAATTTATATTTCTGATGAATTTTTTGCCAACGGTATAGAGCATTTTTAAATTCATCTATGGAGAAGTGTTTTTCTTTATCTTGATTATCCATATTATCTCTTGTACTTTCCAACTCTGTTTTATACCCTAAACGATACCATCTTTTTTGTTTCATCTTTATATATGGTAGATCCAATTTATAATTTATCACTCCAAATAATGTTTTAATATACATAGCCCATTCAAAATTTCTATTGTTTAAATAAAGGTTTATTCGTATATCTATTGTCATGAAGCAGAATGAGATAAGTAGTATTAGCAAAGATAGAAGCACGATTGTCACATCAACAACCTCATTTCAAATACACTAAATCGTTATCTATACTAAATTTTTCCTAACCAGGACTTTTTATGCATAAAAATTAAAAAACAAGGCTTTAGCCTTGTAAATCTTCCACCATTAATTGTAAGTTTTTATAATCTTCCCCTTCTTCCTCTATCTTGGGCAATTGGTCTAAGGTTTCTATCCCAACATGTTTTAGAAATTCATCCGTCGTAGCATAGATCAAGGGCTTGCCTGGAGAATCCTGCCTGCCAATAACATCAATCAGGGATTTATCCAATAATGTTTGTAGAGACCTCTCACATTTTACCCCTCTAATCTCTTCAATTTCAATCCTTGTAATGGGTTGTTTATAGGCTATAATAGCTAGGGTCTCTAGAGCTGCCCTAGATAACCCTACAGAAGTTTGAGGAACCATAATCTTTTTTATATATTCATAATGCTCACTTCTTGTAGCTAACTGATATTGATCACCTATTCTTTTAATTTGGATACCTCTTCTTTCGTAATTAAAAATATCTTTCATTTCCATCAGAATTTTTTTTATTTTCTTTACATCTTCATTCAAAGTATCCGCGATATCATTAATATGTACTGCTTCCCCAGCAGCAAAAAGAATTCCTTCAATGATGCTCATCTTTTCTTTTCTATCCATTATCCTAACTCCTTTATAAAGTAACCATTATTTAATACGTTCCAATATAAAATCTTCAAACATTTTTTTTTGAACTACCCTTATCTTCTTTATCCTTATTAATTCTAAAATAGCAAGGAATATCGCTATTAATTCACTCCTAGAATGACAGTTTTTAAATAAAGAGCTAAAATAAATAGAAGGATTTTCCTGGAGCAGCAACAATAGATCATCCATTTTATCTTCAATAGTATAAATATCTTTGTTTACCTCATGGTACAATTTTTTATTACTATCGATAAGATCTCTTTTGAGCAGGATCCTTTTAAATGCTTTATATAATTGCTCCCCTTTTATTTCTATATCCGTCTCTGTATTTTGAAACTCTGGAAAATATTCGGGATCCTTGTATACTACATTTAATTCTATTTTTTCTTTTTCCTTCAGATACTCACTGATCCTCTTAAATTTTTTATACTCAACAAGCCTTTCCATCAATTCTTGTCTGGGATCACATTCCTCTAGTTCATCATCTTCAATGACCTCTTCAGGATTTGGGAGTAGTAGCTTTGATTTAATTTCCAACAAAGTTGCCGCCATTACCAAAAATTCGCTTGCAATTTCTAAATTTAATTCCTGCCATTCATTCATGTAGTCAAGATATTGGTCTGTAATTTCAGCTATTGGTATATCATAGATATCCACTTTATTTTTTTCGATGAGATGTAATAGTAGATCAAGGGGACCCTGAAAAGAGCCAATGGAAATCTCATAGGACATTTTATAAAATCCCCCTTAAAATAATAGATGCAATACTTATAATCATTTCCCTAAAAAAATTTATAGCAGGATACAATATGTAATCCAATATACCAGTAACTATTAATATTAATAGTAAGGGGTATCCATATCTCTCATATTGATAGAACAACGCCTCCTGCTTAACCGGAAGGATACTTGCTATAATTTTTGAACCATCCAAGGGTGGGACGGGAATCAAATTAAAAACGCAAAGTATTAAATTATATAGGAATAGTGAATTTAGAAAAATAAAAAATAGTGGATTAACTGGATTAATAAGTAATAATAGCATAAAGGATAAAAAGGCCAAAATAAAGTTAGAAAAAGGTCCAGCTAATGCAACAATAAGAGTACCCCATTTTCTATTTTTAAAATTTAGAGGATTAAAAGGTACCGGCTTTGCCCATCCGAATTTAAATACTAAAAGGGTGAACAATCCTATAGGATCAATGTGTTTAATAGGATTTAATGTTAATCTCCCCCGTACTTTAGCGGTGTTATCACCTAGATAATATGCAGCTAAGCCGTGGCTGAACTCATGAAAAGTTAATGCGATTAAAAGTGCAGGCAATGTGTATATGACCTGCATTATATTAAAGGAAAACATCTACGACCTCCACTTGTCTATATTTTGTTTGATATAGTCTATTTCCTCTTCTTTTTTGGTCCATCCCATTTCCAATTTTTTTTGAAGCAATTCTTTAAAAATCAAAGAATAGTTTGGCCCAGGTTTGAGCCCTAAGTTTTGCAAAAGTTGGCCATCTGTAAGTAGATGAACATCCTTCAAATAATTATCAAAGTATTCTATATATTTAACACTATAGGGGTGGAATAATTTGATAACTAATAATTGTTCTGGCGAAAGATCTGAAAATAGATTATAGATCTGCCAAGGAGTTAAGTCCATATCCTTAATACTTTTTATTTGGTTGAGTAACCATCTCGTATGCAATATCATATTAAAAGTTGATTGCTTGATTGAATAATGTTCACAAAAATGGTAAATAGCTTCCTGGCTTGTATCAGCATAAAGGATTAGAAGGTGGGTTAAAAGAATGTCCTCTGACTTTCTATATAAATAGATATCCTTAAATGACTTTATTTGATTGGGTGAAAGGTCTTTTATAAAAAAAACCTTATATAGTATTCCTAATTTCTTATACTCTAAAATAATGGGTATTATGTCATCCTCCTGTAAGGTTTTAAATAATTCTTTTTTCACTCTTTCATTACTTACTAGTGCCAGACAATTCTCTTTTATCGCCTCTAACAAACAGGAATAGGTTAAAGCATCGTAAAAAAAATGGTAACGATTTTTATATCGAATAGCTCTTAATAACCTTGTTGGATCCTCGATAAAACTCCCTCTTTTCAACACCCGAATAACTCCTTGTTCTAAATCCTCTATACCTCCAAAAATGTCAATGATTTCTCCATCTTCTAAATGATATGCCAATGTATTGATAGTAAAGTCCCTTCTAGCTAAGTCCTCCTCTAAACTTCCAAAGATAACCGATGGCAAAGATCCAGGATTTTCATAGGACTCTCTTCGCGCTGAAATAAGATCGATCTCCTTTACTTGTTTATCATCTATAGGGATTCTTGCTGAAAGAAAGTGCTTAAAGAATTTTACATTTGAGTGATATATTGATTGGTATTGTTCGGCTACCTTAATGGCATTACCAAGGATCAGAATATCAATATCAATAATTTCTTTCTTTAGTATAATATCACGGATTGCTCCACCAACAATGTAGGAGGAGTATCCAAAGGATTTCGCAATGTCTCTAATCCTAAATACTTCTTTTCTTACCTTTTGTGGAAGAACATCTAAATTAATTTTGATCATGAACATCTGCATCCTTTTAGCCGTAGCTATTTTACTATTTGAATTTTATCACAACCATAAAAATAAGAAAAGGGATGGCATTTTATGTATGTCAATAAATTAAAAAGCGTGCTAATATGCACGCCTATAGCAGCCAGCTGGGTATTCTATCATTTCTAGTAATATCCTCATAGGTTTCACCTTTAACGATGATTTCGGATTGTTTTCCCTTCAAAAGAACCATTGGAGGCTTGGGAAACCTATTGTAGTTACTAGACATGGAGTAATTATATGCCCCCGTATCTAGAATAGCTAATATATCTCCAGATTCGCAGGGAGGCAGTGAAATATCCCAGATAAGCATG
>MTKW01004608.1_pt1 | contig 37437 bp, 35 predicted proteins | sample 1042761 | NCBI WGS metagenome assembly MTKW01 (sample SAMN06205366, study PRJNA360243) | anaerobic digester metagenome | biome: Wastewater treatment plant; feature: Anaerobic digester sludge; material: sludge; isolation source: anaerobic digester fed with sludge from wastewater treatment plant ...
GGTGGACTTTAACGAACCGCAGACCTGGGACAAAAACGTGATCCAGGCGGTTGATTTCTGCCTAGTCCAGCATACCAGACAGATTCCTTCCGATCGCTATCACTTAGGCGAGACAATTGAACTGCTTAAGGAAATCAACCCATCCCTCTTTATTCTAGTAGATGATAACTACGCTGTAATGAAGGCGGAAAAAATTGGCGTAGAGGCAGGGGGAAGCGCCAGTGCCTTTTCCCTCTTTAAGCTCCTTGGCCCGGAAGGGATAGGCTGCGTTCTGGCTGATCAAAGCACAATCGATAAGCTTAACGAGCTAAATTACTCAGGTGGAAGCCAGGTACAGGGCCACGAAGCGCTGGAGGCACTGCGCTCCCTCGTCTACGCCCCTGTTATGCTTGCCCTGCAGAAGGAAGCGGCCGATGAGGTTGTGGCTAGGCTCAACGCAGGCGAGGTAAAGGGCATCAAGTCTGCTTTCATTGCCAATGCCCAGAGCAGAGTGATTTTGGTAGAATTTGAACAGCCCATTGCCAAAAAGGTGCTGGAGCAAACTAATCTTCTAGGGGGAGCACCCTATCCGGTGGGAGCTGAGTCGAGGTATGAAGTGGCGGCCATGTTTTACAGGGTTTCAGGCACTTTCCTGGCCCAAGACCCCAAATTGGCAGACTACATGATCAGGATTAATCCCATGCGGGCAGGGGCAGATACTGTCCTCAGGGTACTGCAGGAAGCAGTGGACAAGGCAGATGTACGGGGTGGTTAAATGTTTTTAGACGCAACAATAAAACGGAACAGGGCACTGATTGAGGCCGCCATTGAGCTACACCACAGGGGTCAGATCGGCCCCAATACCTATGTGTTAGACGTGGACCGAATTACAGCCAACGCAGTTCTGCTCAAGGAAGAAGCAGATCGTTTAGGCCTTAAGCTTTATATGATGACAAAACAAATCGGCCGCAATCCCCATGTAGCCCAGCGCATTGCCGCAACCGGCATCGAGCAGGCGGTGGCAGTGGACCCATGGGAGGCTTTAACGCTGGCCCGCGCCGGCATTAGACTTGGTAATGTGGGTCATCTCGTCCAGATTCCCTCTAGTATGATTACTGAGATTCTTTCGTATCAACCGGAAGTGATCACCGTTTTTTCGGTGGAAAAAGCAAAGGAAATATCGCTCGAGGCAGAAAAGCAGGGTAGGGTGCAGGATCTACTATTGAGGGTAGTAGGCGAAGGTGACCTGATTTACCCCGGCCAAACGGGTGGTTTTAGCTTAGAGAGACTTGTAGTATCGGCCAGGGAGATTATGGCGCTGACAGGTGTCCGTATCGCGGGGGTTACCGTCTTTCCCTGCTTTTTGTACAACAACGACTCAGGTGCGGTGGAGGCCACGTCTAATGCCCAAACGCTCATACGGGGAGCTCAGCTCCTGCGTGATGAATTGGGTCTAGAACTAAGCCAAATCAACGCCCCAAGTGCAAACTCAGTCGCTTCCCTGGCCCATGTGCGTGAACTGGGTGGTACCCACGCGGAGCCGGGGCACGCCTTTACAGGCACAACGCCCTTGAATGCCAACGGCAGCCAGCCTGAAACACCTGCCCTGGTCTACGTTAGTGAAGTATCCCATCTCTACGATGGTAAGGCGTACACCTACGGCGGAGGCTTTTACCCCCGGGGCCATGTACAGAAGGCCATGGTGGGCACCAACTGGGATGGGGCGGTGGAGAACATTTTGCCGGCTGCTCCCCGTTCGGCGGAAAACATCGATTATTACGGTGAACTCCTCCTTAACGGCAGTCCAGTAAAGGTGGGGGATACGGTAGTCTACGCCTTTAGGACCCAGATCTTTGTTACCCGTTCAGAAGTGGCGGTTGTGGAGGGCATCAGTACGGGAGAACCTCACCTAGTCGGGATTTACGACAGCTGGGGCAACTTAATACGCAATGGGTGATGCAATGAAAAGAGTTATTTTAGTGATTATAGACAGCCTAGGTGTCGGAGCCATGGACGACGTGGCGGAAGTCAGGTCCCAGGATATGGGGGCCAACACATTTAAGCACATTTTGGATCAGGCAGAACGTTTGGAAATCCCCAATTTGGAGAGGCTCGGGATCAATCAGATCCTAATGCATCCCCGTTTGTCCGGTGATAAGCAGCTGGGTGCAGTGGGTGTTTTGAACTTGGCCCACGCCGGTGCGGACAGTTATATGGGTCACCAGGAAATTATGGGTACCAAGCCCAAAAAGCCCCTGCTTAAGCCCTTCAGCTACTTCCGGGATGAGGTAATCACGGAGCTGACCAGGGCGGGGCACCGGGTCAGTTTTCCCGAACCGGACAAGCCATACATTTTGGTTGATGATCGCGTTGTGGTAGCGGATAACATTGAAACGGACTACGGCCAGATTTACAACGTCAGTGCTCCCCTCGATGAGATCGACTTTGAAGAGGTATTGGCCATCGCCCGCATTGTCCGGGCGGTGGTGAAGGTAAACAGGGTGATCGCCCTAGGGGGTAGGGGAGTAAGCCGGGAACAACTCCTTGGCAGTATAGAAACCCGGGCAGATGGCTTAACTGGCGTCAATTCGCCCAAGTCCGGTGTGTACAAGAAAGGTTATGTGAGCAGACATCTGGGCTATGGTGTGGATCCCCAGAGCCAGATCAGTTCCATTCTAGCCCGCAGGCTTTACACCGTAACGCTGGTTGGCAAGATGCAGGATGTGATTGAATGCGAAGGTGCGGTGAAAATCCCTGCGGTGGAAACGACACAGGTGATGGAAGAGATCTACTGCTCCCTAGATAGGTTCATGACCGGGCTTGTGGCAGGAACGGTACAGGAAACGGATTTGGCCGGCCATGCCCAAAACGTCGATACCTACGCCGAAAAACTTATGATCGTCGATGAGTATCTTGGGAAGATAATGGAGGCTATGCTGCCGGGTGATCTGCTTTTAGTATCTGCGGACCACGGTAATGATCCCACCATCGGTTTCAGCCAGCACACCCGGGAAAAGACGTTTGTCTTGGCCTACGGCCAGGGCATTCGGTCCACTGAGATTGGAGAGAGGGAGACCCTTTCCGACTTGGCTGCCACCATTGCAGATTACTTTGCTGTGGAGGAGCCGGAAAACGGCACAAGTTTTCTCCATTTGATCACTTAGTTCAAGGAACTCCCAGATCTATGACGAATCAGAAAAGAACGGATTCTTTTGAGGAGGGCTGCGATATGCTGCAGACAAATTGGGTGGTAAGATCGGCAGAAGTTGAAGAAACTCTGGCGGCCGGAGGTCCGGTGGTGGCATTAGAATCTACCATCATTGCCCACGGTATGCCTTATCCGAAAAACGTGGAAACTGCCTTAGCTGTTGAACAGGTTGTTAGGGACAACGGTGCCATTCCAGCTACCATCGCCATAATCAACGGAAAAATGCGGGCCGGCTTATCGGTCGATGAAATTGAACTGCTCGGTAAGGAAGGGGCAGCGGTGCCGAAAGCCAGCAGGCGAGATCTAGCAGTTTTAGCTGCCCGGGGTTCCATGGGTGCCACAACTGTGGCAGGAACAATGGCAGTTGCTAACCTAGCAGGCATTTCGGTGTTCTGCACCGGAGGGATTGGTGGTGTCCACCGCGGTGCAACTGAAACGATGGACATTTCCGCTGACTTAGAAGAACTGGCCAGGACACCGGTTATGGTTGTCTGTGCCGGGGCCAAGTCTATTCTCGACCTTGGCTTGACCCTTGAATACTTGGAGACACAAGGCGTGCCCGTCTTGGGTTACAAAACGGATGAGCTCCCGGCCTTTTACACCATCAGCAGCGGCTTTGGCGTTGACTACCGGGTGGATGACCCGGCAGAGATCGCCCGGATTTTCAAGGCCCAGCTGGAACTTGGTAGTCGCCAGGGTATGGTAGTTGGTAATCCCATTCCCGAAGAGTTTGCCATGGACAGGGATTACATCGATGCTAAAATCAACGAAGCTCTAGCGGAAGCAGACAGGCTGGGGATTAAAGGTAAGGATACAACACCCTTCCTGCTTGATGCAATCCAAAAGGCAACGGCAGGTAAGAGCCTGGAAGCCAATATTCAGCTCGTTTTAAACAACGCTGCCCTTGCCGCCCAGATTGCGGTAGAATACAGCAAACTGGGCCCGATTTAGGGGGAGCACATTGACTACTCCAGGTAAGGTATTTATCATCGGCGACCTGCTTCTCGATCATCAGTATTGGCTTGACCGCTTCCCCCAACCGGGGGAAGAGGCCGCTATCTTGGAATCTATCCGGAACACCGGCGGTTCCGCGGCCAATACGGCAATAGCTTTGGCCTATCAGGGTGTCCCCTGCCTGTTTTGCGGCAGGATCGGCAGAGATGCCGCGGGGGAAGAGATTAGGGAGCAGTTAGAGTCCTTTCAGATTGATACCAGCTGCATTCAGTACGGCAGCGCCACCGGGTACACCATAACCATGATCGATGCCAGCGCGGAGCGTACCATGTTCTCCTACCGAGGGGCTTCTGCTGAAACGCCTGAGTTAACAGAAGAGGTGATTAACGGCCTGCGCGAGGCAAAACTGCTCTTTCTCTCAGGCTATTTCCTCCTAGACCCGGGTCAAGCGGACTTCGTCCTTAAGGCGGTGGAGATCGTGAAAAGGGCGGGCGGTATTGTGGCCTGGGATCCATCGCCACTGGTGCATGCGGTGGATAAGGCTGTGTTGACCAAGCTGCTGGCGGAAGCGGACTTCACCTTTCCCAACCGATTGGAACTGAAACTACTGACCGGTGAGGAGTCTGTGGAAGAAGGCCTTGCCGTGCTGCGAGAGAGGACAAGGAACATTGTGCTGAAGCTGGGTGGTAAAGGCTCCCTGCTTACGGCTAAAACGGAGGACGGCGCAGTGGAACACTTTGCCCCGGCACCCAAGGTGGATGTTGTGGATACCACAGGGGCAGGGGATGTGTTTAACGCAGGCTTTTTGGCCGCTTACCTAAAGGGCGGCAGTCCCCAGGAGTGGCTTGCCCAAGGCAATGCCCTGGCTGCGGAGGCCATAACCAAAAAAGGTGCAGTTACGCTGTTTGTAAAGGGATAGGCGACTCCAATTTGACACAAAAACGCCCGGGCATTGCCCGGGCGTCTTCTTTTCTAGACAAAATTGTTCTGCTCTGAACCCCGCCTACATTAAATTCCAGAACATGGCGGTGTTGGCTGCGGTAATCATAGTGAAGAGAATGGCGTTCAAGAAAGCGGCCAACCAGACGTTACCCGTTTCCTCAAACAGCTTACGGGCATACACCCCGGCAATGCCCAAGACGGGTACCAGGGCAATGAGGAGGATGCCGTTCAGCGTTTCGGTTGGGAAACCGGCCACTCCCGTTAGGAACACTTTACCGTAGTGGTACAGCAGCCAGAGGATGAGACCGCCCGAGTTCAAGGCCACAGCGGCCAGGCAGCCCCATTTCTTCAATCCACGCGTATTGGCATTGACCGCAACTGCGTTGATCAGGTAGAACACGAAGAAATAGGGAAGATACCTGAGGGCGGTGCGGACATGTTCGAACTTAAAGGTGCGTACCGCTAATGTCCAGATCCTGAAGTCAACTCCAAAGAGAGCCTGCATCAGCCAGAGCACGATGTAGCCTGCCACAACTGCCACCAAAGCAGCTGCCAAGGCTGAGACGATGACCATGGGCTCAAGCACCAGCCCATAAGCTTCCAAACGGGCCCCTTTTCCCTTTCTGTCTAGGTAGTAGACAATCACGTTGATTAGGGCGGCAATTAACCCGCTGGCAACTGCCCAATAGGCAATCTGGTTAGTGGTGGGCTGGTTGTAGGTGCTGCCCAAAACCAGCAGGGAATTGGCTCTCAGGATCCAGATCACCAAAAGGAGTGCGAAGAAGGCGATAGCACCGGCCTGCATCCAGATGGGGCTGTCCTCTCCTTGCTGCTCCTGGCGTTTGTAGAAGAGCCAAGCGATGCTGAGTACCGCCACCACAATTGTTCCCCAGAGGAGGGGCTTCATACCTGCCGCGGTCTTGTTGAACAGGGCAGGGAAGAAGATGGCGGGCAGCAGTGTGGCAAGGATGATTACCAGCCAAGAAATGATCTTCNNGAAGAAGGGCAGGGTGAGCAGTATTCTGACTAGGGAGATGACAAAGAGGAAGAAGCCGATCAGGGCAAGGAAGTTAAAGCCTTCCTTCAGCCACCAGATTTGGTTGCTTGGGTTCAGGTTTACCTTAGTCTGGTTGGGAGATGTTACACCGGCAAAGGCGTTGGTGTAAAAATCGATCAGATGTGCCGTTGTCCGCTTGGAAAAGTGGTTCCAGGGATGAATCTCATTGGGTGTGTAAATGACGCGGCGGCCCAGCTCGGAAGCGCGCACTATCATGTCATTGATCATGACCGGGCCCGAATCAACGGTGTAGAACCTGCCTGCCTCGCCTGGAGTCGCGGTTGGTTCTAAGCCGAGGAAAGCCTTACCCGAGATGGTTGCGGGGAAGTCTTTGTAGACGACGGTGCCCACCACAGCTTTTTCCGCTTCAGTTTTCTCCGCCGCAGACTTATTAAAGAAAAACTCATCGTAATGGGCTGCAATCATACCGACGGTACGGGAGCCGAATGCCGCCATGAACTGTTCCTGGGATGCTACCGCCGCGGCATAGGAAAAGTCCGAACCGACTGAAATACCGGTGTAGATCATCCGGTAGCCGTTTTGCAGCGCAGCCATTTCATCCATGTACATGGCAATAAAGGAGGAAAAACCACCCATGGAATGGCCGCTCACAGCCACGTAGGCATTACCGTTCGCATCTTTCTTAGTGAAATCCTGTTCGTATATGTACTTGGCCGCATCGAACTGGGCGTAAATCCAGAATGTACCGAAATGGCCGCCCGGCGGGATGGGCTCNNGCCAAGACGATGTAGCCGCGCCGGGACATTTCAATTGCCGGTGCGTCCTGCATCTCCTTGGTGTTGAGGTAACCGTGGGTAGTGATGATCACGGGACGGGGATCATTCGCTCCGGCTCCCTTGGGCATGTACAGGAGGCCCGTGAGGGTACCTCGTTCAGTTTCAAATTCGATCCGTTCCACTTTGACTGAATAGAGCGAGGTGTGGAACATGCCCGCTAGGAAGCTGGCGATAATGATGAGTGCCAATGAGAAGAGAAGCATCCCCCGGGGCTTTTTTGTAAATTCGCAAAGCCTTTTCACAACAATCCCTCCAATTCCATTAAATTTTAGTTAGTTACTTCCCGCGTATCAGTAAAATACCTGCTCATGCCGGGCGAAAAGTGGATTAAGGAATGGGGCGAAAGACTCGCGTTAAATCAACCACCAGAGCGGGGAAGGTGGGGGAATGGGCGTTTTCCGGTGCCTTAAAGGTCAGGTGCTCAGTTATTTCCCCATCTGAAAAACGGTAAATAGCGATCGTTTTGTTCTGCGGGTCAACAATCCAGTACTCTTTCACACCCCCATCCAGGTAAAGGGACAATTTTTTCAGCAAATCATGTTTGCGACTTGATGCGGAGAGTATTTCACACACTAAAGTGGGCACCCCTTTGTAATAGCCATCGGGTGCGAGCTGCTCGGCTAGATCGCAGATTACCATTAGGTCAGGCTGTACCACGTTAATATCACCGGCAAAACGGCTGATGGTAATATCCTAAGGAGCAACGAAGGGAATGCATTCCTTACCGTCAAAAAAGCGGTGGAATGCCCCAAACAATTGGGTCAAAGCCAGTTGGTGGTCTGTTTTTGGGGATGTCAGCAGGAATATCTCACCGTCAATGTACTCATAGCGCTCAGCACTGTTCTTGCTCAACTCCAGAAACGCCTGGTAGGTCGCTTTGCCGAGTCCGTAACCGCTTACACGAGCAGATTCAGCCCCAAAACCTGCCTTATCCCTCAGGGCAGTGAGTTTGGCCACTTCTTGTCCGTTACGGGTAATGATTATGTCCTGCTCTTGGGCCAGCAGCAGATATTTTCCGAAATTGTTTTGAGCTTCGGTGGAACTGATCGTGAGCATGACATCACCCCTTCTTAGTTAAATTAGCTAATTTTATTCTGCTTTTGGCGGCAGTTTTCTGTCAAGATGAAAACTAAAGGGCCGTGGGCACCGGGCCCACGGCCTATATTCAACTAGATGTCTCTTCTTATTTCAGTTTGTGAATGAATAAGCCGCTCAGCAGTTTTGGTTCAAACCAGGTAGATTTGGGCGGCATCACACCGTCACTGTCCGCCACAGAGATCACGTCTTCAATAGCGGTGGGGTACATGGAAAAAGCGACTGTCATATCTTCCGCCACCCGCCGCTCTAACTCCTTCACACCGCGGATACCACCCACAAAGTCGATGCGCCCATCGGTGCGGGGATCATCGATTTTCAGGATGGGGCCTAGCAGGTTATTCTGGAGGATAGCCACATCCAGTCTGCCGATGGGATCGTCAGTTGGTATTAACTCCGGTTTTGGGATTAGTTTATACCATTTCCCCTCCAGGTACATGCCAAACGTCTGGCGCTCCCTTGGCTCAAATGGGCTTACCGGTGCCGGCATTACTGTAAATCTCTCAGCCACTCGCGCAAGGAATTCCTCGGGCTTTGCTCCGGCCAAGTCTGCTACTAAGCGGTTGTAAGGCCAGATCTTCAGATCCCCGGCGGGGAAGAGGACGGAGAGAAAATAGTTGAATTCTGCGTCTGCCGGTGCGTCTGGGTACAGCCTCCGCATTTCCAGGCCGACCTGGACAGCGGCGGAGGAGCGGTGGTGCCCGTCGGCGATGTAGAGGTAGTCGACCTCCGCAAACAGATCCACCAACTTCTGCACGACAGCCTGGTCGTCAATGATCCAGACGATCTGTTCTACGCCGTGGGCAGTGAACTGGTAAACCGGTTTCCGACTGTTCGCCCAATCGTTGATGATGGCATTGATTTCGGCCCGGTCCAGATAGGTCTGGAAAATGGGGCCCGATTGGGCATCCAGCGCTTTGATATGGTTAATCCGGTCAATTTCCTTGTCGGGACGGGTAAATTCGTGTTTCTTGATTATGTTGTTCTCGTAGTCATCAATGGAGGCACAGCACACAAGTCCGGTCTGGGCCCTGCCGTCCATAATCTGACGGTAGANNGGGGATCGGCCATTTCAGGGAAGTTGATCTCAGCCCGATCGATGCGGAGGAAGGAGTATTCGTTTCCTTTCACCATCTCCTTGGCCTCAACCGAATCCATAACATCATAGGGCAACGCCGCGATCTGGTGGGCAAGATCCTGCCTGGGTCTTACTGCCCGGAACGGTTTTATTACTGCCATTATCCATCACCCTCCTTTAGGGAAAGTTGACGCTGTTCTGTACCGGTTTGCCTTGGGCGAAGTTTAGCACCTCTTCCGCCACCATCACCGCCACATTAAGCTGGGCTTCCTTGGTTGAGGCGGCAATGTGAGGAGTGACAATGACATTATCCATGTCGATGAGGGAGAAATCTGTCGGGGGCTCCTGGGAGTACACATCAAGGGCAGCTCCGGCCACATGACCGCTGGCTAGGAGCTCTTGCAGGGCTTTTTCATCCACAATGCCGCCCCGGGCACAGTTAATGATCAGAACGCCCTTTTTCGTTTTGGCTAGACTCTCGGCGTTAAGCAGGCCTCTGGTTTGTTCCGTCAGGCCGGTATGGACCGATATGATGTCGCTCTCCCTCAGGATATCCTCGAAGGTAGCTGCCTTTGCCCCGTATTTCTCCGCCCGTTCGGGCGTGATGGAACGACTGTAGGCGAGGACGTTCATCTCAAAGGCTACCGCCCGCTTGGCAAGTTCTGTACCTACACGGCCAAAGCCAATTAAGCCTAACGTCTTGCCCATCAGCTCCGTACCTAGAAAAGAAGAGCGCTTCCACTCGTGGTTCTTCAGGGAGTTGTGGGCTTGGGGGATGCTGCGGACTAGGGCCATCATCATGGCAAAGGTATGCTCAGCGGTGGAAACGATGTTGCCCCAGGGAGCGTTGACCACGTTAATGCCCTTGGCGGTTGCCGCTGCAAGGTCGATATTATCCACACCGACGCCTGCCCGGCCAATTATCTTGAGCCGCGGCATTTTCTCGATAACTTCTGCCGTCACCTTGGTTGCGCTGCGCACCAAGATGGCGTCATAGCTGTCCAGGTCATCCACCTCAGCCACGTTTTTCTGTACAACCTCAATCTGGTCATTCGTTAAAAGGGGGGCTAAGCCCAGTTCATCAATCTTGTCAGAAACGAGCACTCGAAACACGAAAATCCTCCTTCCGCACTTTCCGTTGTGATTGTGGGTTAATTATACCATAATGAGTAACATTATCAAAAGGGATCCGTAGAATAGTTGGTTTCCTGCTTAGTTTATGATAGGATAGAGAAAAGTGGAAACCAGGAGGAGGCAGTTAGATGAACAGAGCGTATAACTTCAACGCCGGTCCCGCCGCTCTGCCTTTGGCAGTGCTGCAGGAAGCCCAGGCGGAACTTCTGGACTTTAGGGGCACGGGCATGTCTGTCATGGAGTTAAGCCACCGCAGTAAAGATTACGATGCGGTACATAACGAGGCTAAAGAACTGCTGCGCAAACTGTTAAATATACCCAGTAACTATCAAATTCTCTTTTTGCAGGGCGGAGCCAGTCTGCAGTTCGCCATGGTGCCCATGAACTTCTTGTCGCAAGATAAGACGGCCAATTACATCCTCACCGGTTCCTGGTCCGAAAAGGCTCGGGACGAAGCGGAGCGCTTTGGTCAGGTGAAAATCGGGGGGAGTAGTAAAGGGGAGACTTACAGTTATATTCCTGCCCTAGACAGCTTGGAGATCAGTGGAGATGAAGCCTACGTGCATATTACCTCCAACAACACGATCTACGGCACCCAGTGGCGTGAATTCCCCGACACCAAGGGTGTACCCTTGATTGCGGACATGTCCAGCGATATCCTCTCCAAACCGATAGACGTGAGCAAATTCGGCTTGATCTATGCCGGAGCCCAGAAGAACTTAGGACCTTCCGGTGTTACCGTTGTGATTGTCCGCGATGATCTGCTGGACCAGGCTGAACAGGATCTGCCGACTATGCTTAAGTATTCGACCCATGTAAAGAGCAACTCCCTCTTCAACACTCCTCCTACCTTCGGCATTTACCTGCTGGGTAGAGTACTGGCGTGGATTGACAGCTTAGGCGGAGTGAAGGCCATTGAGGAGCAGAACGAGGCTAAGGCGGCTGTTATCTACGACGCCATCGATCAGAGCGACGGCTTCTACACTGATCATGCCGCCAAGGACAGCCGCTCACTGATGAACGTGACCTTCAATTTAGCTACTAAGGAATTGGAACAAAAGTTCCTACAGGAGGCCGCTGCCCAAGGCTTTGTGGGCTTAGCGGGTCACCGCTCCATTGGCGGCTGCCGGGCTTCCATTTACAACGCGGTACCTCCCGCTGCCTGTGAAGCCCTGCGCGACTTCATGCTGGCGTTCAAGAATAAGAACTAGATCGGGTTCTGCCGCAGCGGCAGTGAAGTTTTTTTGAGGGGGAGGCATTCTCCCCCTTTTTTGACGAAGTATATACTCGAGGAGGAAAAACTTTGTTAGCAAAGGCAGAGGCCATAGCAAGAGGTGCGGGCCAGGTTTTACTGGAAAAGACCCGGACTGGTTTTGAGATTGAATACAAGGGTACCATCGACCCGGTGACGGACGCGGATCGGGCTGCTGAGGATTTTGCTGTTTCTGAGCTGCAGCGCCTGTTCCCCCAGCACAGCATTATGGCGGAGGAGGGGGGCTTTACCGCCCGCTCCGAAGAGTACGTCTGGGTAATCGATCCCCTCGATGGCACCACCAACTTCGCCCACCGTTACCCCCATTACGCCGTATCCATGGCTTTGGCTAAAGGGGGCGAAATCGTGTTGGGTGTGGTCTATAATCCAGTTTTGGATGAGTGCTTCAGTGCTGAAAAAGGCGGTGGAGCCTTTTTGAACGGTAAGCCCGTTGAAGTTTCCCGAACGGAACGGGTGATAGACAGTCTGCTTGCCACAGGTTTTCCCTATGACGTGGCCACAACTGAACGGGATAACATGCTTCCCTTTAAGCGGGCCATGAAAGCGTCCCAGGGAGTGCGCTCCTTCGGCGCAGCAGCACTCGATCTGTGCCATGTTGCCTGCGGTCGCCTCGATGGGTTTTGGGAACGGGACCTCAAACCGTGGGATATTGCTGCTGCTAGCCTGATTGTGGCAGAGGCAGGGGGAAGGGTGACTGCCTGGGCGGACAGCCCCTTCGATCCCTTCGGCCGGGATGTAATTGCCACCAACGGCATCATCCACGCTGAACTCCTACAACTGATTACTGTGTAACACGCCTGCCGCCCACATAGGTGGCAGCAACTTCCATCTGCCCCAACGCTTCTGGCTCCACAGTCAGGGGATCTTGGGGCAGTACCACAAAATCGGCTAGTTTGCCCGGGCTGAGGGTGCCCTTTTCGTTTTCTTCGTGGGCAGCGTAGGCCGAACCAATGGTGAAGAGTTTGAGCGCCGCCAGGGGAGTGAGGCACTCTTCCGGGTGCCAGCCGTCCCTGGTGATGGCTGCCTGGAGGCCCAGGAGGGGATTGCAGTTTTCGATGGGGCAGTCTGAACTGCCGGCGGTGGCGATGCCAAGTTCCACCATTGTTTTCCAGGCGTAGGCGTAGCGGGCCCTTGTGGTGCCGATTCTCGCCTCCACGAAGTGGCGATCGGTGGGGACGAAAATGGGCTGAATATCGGCTACAACCCTAAGCTCAGCCATGCGTTCCAGCTGTTCTAAACGGGCAATCTGGCAGTGAACGACCCGGGGTCTTTTGCTCCAAGCGGGAACCGCTGCCTTTGCCTTGGCGTAGCTTGTGAGTACCATATCCAAGGCCCAATCGCCAATGGCGTGCACCGCCACCTGGAGATCAGCCTGGGCAGCTGCTAGAACAAGCTCGTCGAGCTCTGGTTGGCTGTAAATGGGAACGCCCCGCGTTTCCGGCGCGTCCAGATAGGGCTCACTCATGGCAGCCGTTTTGGCTCCCAATGATCCGTCGGCGTAAAGTTTGACAGGGCCCAGGGCCAAATAAGTCCCGAAATCGCGGGACCCCTCAACAGCCGCTAGGTAGCTGGTAATGTCGCTGAGTGTGGGCATGCTCGCCTGTAAGTTGACACGAATGGGCAGTTCGTCCGCTTCCGCCAGTTGGCGGTAGGCCTCCAGTTGCGTGCTTAACCCCGCCGCTCCCTGAATGTCGTTAGCCTGCACAGAGGTAAGGCCAACTGCTGCGGCAGCTTGGGCTGCGCCGCGCAGGATGCCCTTTAGTTCGGAAATGGAGGGGGTGGGGATGAGTTTGTAGATCAGTTCTATCGCTGTCTCCCGCAGGATCCCAGTGGGTTCGCCTGAGAGGGGATCCCGATCAATACTGCCTCCGGCCGGATTATCTGTGTTTGCGTTAATACCGGCCAGTTCCAGCGCTTTAGAGTTCACTGCACATACGTGGCCGCACACGCGGGTGAAAAGGACCGGGACATCCCGAGCTATTTGATCCAAGTCCCATCTGTTAGGCAGCCGTTTGGAGTCGAATTTCTCATCACTCCAGCCGCGACCCATGATCACCCTTGCATCCGGTTGGGTCTGTAAGTAATTGCGTCCAAGTGCTATCATTTCGTGGATAGAACGAACTTGGGTCAAATCGATACCTGCCATGCTCAAACCCCAATTAAGCAGGTGGAGATGGCTGTCGTTGAATCCGGGCACAACTGTGAGGCCGTTAAGGTCTATGCGCTCCGCTTCCACAGGCGCTGCCGTAGTAACCGCTTCCAGCGTGCCAATGGCTGCGATGCGTTCCCCCGTGACAAGCATTGCTTCCGCCCTGGGGTAGCGGTCATCCAGAGTAATAAAGTTGGCGTTGTAAAAGAGTTTACTCTCTGAGTTAGTAGCCTGCATAAAATACCTCCGTTTTCTGGGCCAAAGCTTTTCTAAAAAGGATTTTCGTTTTCCTCTCCCTAATACCTTTAACAGCCGGGACAAATTTGGATGAGAGGGTGTTTATCATGGAAAGAGATGCTGCTGTTGCACCCGTACTGAAATGGGTTGGGGGGAAAAGGCAGCTCCTGCCCGAAATTGAACGTTTGCTGCCCCCTGCTTTTAACACTTACTACGAGCCATTCGTGGGCGGCGGTGCCGTTCTGTTCCATCTCCAGCCAGCACGGGCTGTTGTAAACGATATTAATCCTGAACTGATTAATGTATATAAAGTGATCAAAACGAGCTGCCAAGAGCTATTGGCAGATCTGAGCAAACACCGCAATGAACGGGAGTATTTTTACAGAATACGGGCTCTAGATCGAGATCCTGCCGTTTACGAAAAGTTGAGTGACGTGGAACGGGCATCCCGTATTTTGTACCTGAATAAAACCTGCTACAACGGCCTTTACCGGGTCAACAGTAAGGGACAGTTCAATGCGCCCTTTGGCGCCTATGTAAATCCGAATATTTTAAATGAAGAGACGATCAGCGCGGTCCACAGGTATTTTAACCGAGCTGAGGTCACCTTCAGATGCGGCGATTTTGCTGCAGCAATGGAGGATAGTGAAGAAGGGGATTTTGTTTATTTCGATCCTCCCTACGATCCCCTCTCTGACAGTGCCAATTTTACCGGTTATGCCAGCGGCGGTTTCTGCCGCGGGGAGCAGGAGCGGTTAAGGAATTTGTGCGATGAACTTACAAAGCGGGGCGTGAAATTTCTCCTTTCCAATGCGGCCACCGACTTTATTCTGGATCTCTACAAAGACTATCATATTGAAATTGTACAGGCCAACCGAGTTGTTAATTCCAGGGGAGATCTGCGGGGACCGGTGGAGGAACTACTGGTAAGAAACTACTGAAATCCCGTTGGCAAAGGGATTTGAGACGGAGCGACGGAAATTAATTTTTTCGTTTGAAAACGCTTGCAAAAAATGGTAAGTATGCTATACTAAACTAGTTGTTAAAGAGAGCGGTTACAATTAAAAATTTGGCAAACCAGGGGAAACCCTGGGACGCAAAGCTAAAGGGGCTAACCACAGCACGTGCATGCCAGCCAGTTGCGCAAAAGTACTTTTCATCGCGCCTGGGTGAAAAGTTTTTTTGCTTTAGGAGGTCTTTCCATTGAACATTGAGTCCATGTTGGAGTGGCTTGATGAGTTGAAAATTGGCGAGAAAGATCAAGTCGAGATGCCTGAGACAGAGGACGGTTGCTTGGCTCTTCTGTGCGGGAAACTCCTGATGAAAAAGCCGAGCCGAGGCGGGAAATGGCCCACTATTGTCACCGGACCTGATCGCCATGTTCAGGTCCTTTACCATGGCAAAATGGTGGAACAACCTCTGGTGTTAGAGACCACTCAAGGGATAGCGTTTAGGCTTTTCCATCGACCTGCCAAAAGTGAGTTCCGACTGGGAGTATCGTCGGACAAAATGGAGGTTTGGCTCGAAACAGAATTCGAAGAGGGAATAGAATACAGGGTTGCGGACAGCGATTACGTTCCCGACCTGGTGGTTGTTTCCCGGGAAAAACGGAGGCATGCCCCGAAACCCATCGATCCCCAGCGGGTGTTGGACGAGCTGGAGAAAATGGGCGTGAAGATGGGGGCGGATGCGGAAACGCTGGAAAGCGCCTGCCAGAGCGGTGAGAACAGTCGTGTTTTGATTGTGCGGGGAATTAAGCCCGAACCGCCCGTAGATGGTAGAATTGAAGCGCTCCANNCGACCGGGGAAAGATAGATTGTGTTGAACCGGGCGAAGTTTTGGCGTTTTGGCATCCCCCGGTGGAGGGCAAGCCAGGCTGGAACGTGTTTGGAGAACGGGTTGACCCCAGACAGCCAAAATGGGCACGCTTTACGGCCGGACGCGGTGTCAAACTGGTTGAAGACGGTACCATTGCGGTAGCGGAGATAGCGGGACGGCCCACCATCGAATGGGGACAGATCTGTGTCAAGCCTGAACTTGTGATCGACTCCGACGTGGATATTGCCACCGGTAACATTGATTTCACTGGCGATGTGTTGGTGATGGGTAGTGTGCGGGAGGGTTTGGAGGTTAAGGCGGGTGGGCTTGTTACCATCGGCCACAATTCCTACCACGCGGACATCCGGGCTGGGAGCAGTGTGGATGTTCGCCGTAACGTCATTGGCGGTAGGGTGTCGGCTGGGGGCGACATGATTGTCACCATCAAAATGGCGGCCTTGCTCAAGAGGATCATTCCCCTTTTGAGGCAGCTCCAGACCTTGACGCTGCAGATCAAAACCCACACGGGTTTTGCAGGGGAGGAACAAAACGGCAGCGGCGACGGGCACCTGATCAAGGCGGTATTAGAAACNNGACAGGGAGCAGGATCGAATTTGGAATATACTGCACCACATCGCCAGGCGCTATCAGGGAGCAAACCCGCTGCGCATTCAGTCCATTCGAGAGGTGCAGACCAGTGAGAAGGCACTGAGCAAGGTAGTGGCCTTCCTGGAGGATGTGTTGAGTGCCCCAGCGGATATTAAGTTAAGTTACGCCCAAAACGCCGAACTGGAGGCAACAGGCGATATTATCGTCAATGGACTACTCGTGTACGCCTGCCGTATGTCTGCTGGGCAGAGGATCAGAATTGCCGGTTCATGCCGCAACGGCCGCTATTTCGCCGGTTCATCCATTGTGGTCCGCTATGCCGGTTTGAACGAAACGGTGCGCACTTCCTTGGCTGTGGATGAAGGCGGCTTTATTGCAGCCGAAACCTTCTATCCCGGGGTCAGGATTCAAATCGGACACGCCAAGATGACCATCCGGGAACTGCGGAAAAACGTTATCTTCAGATTTGAAGATGGGAAATGGAGTGAAGAATACTTCAGCTGGGGTTCCGTCTAGTAAGTGGGACCCAGTCTAGGTTAAGAGAGCCCTTTGCAAAAGGGGCTTTTTTTCTTAGGGGAGGAAAACGGACGGAAGCCGTGAATTGGTATGAAAGACCACAGAATAGAGATGGGAGAGAGGAAAGTGGGCAGAATACTACGGAAACTAGCAATCGTAATGTGTGTAATGTTAGCTGTTTCTCTGCCCTCGTTAGCGGTTGACTTGGACACGGCTAACGTGCTAATTGAGAGCAAGCAGCTGGCCAATATTGAAGCGGTGATAGCTGACTTGACATCCTATTTGGCAGATAATCCGGAGGATGGTCATGCCAATTGGGTAATTGCCAAGGCCTATTTGTATCTGGGGGACCGGGTTAGCGAAGATGTCTTGGAAACCTTCCAGAAGGGTAAAGAGTACGCGGATCGGGCAGTGGAGCTTGTCCCCACTTCCCCTGATGCCTTCTTCTGGCAGGCATCGCTCATCGGCTGCATCGGTCAAACCCGGGGGATCCTCCAGAGTCTGTTCATGGTGAGGCCCATGAAGGACGCCTTGGATCGCGCCTTGGAACTTGATGAAAACTACGCCGATGCCTACCACGTGCTTAGTATGCTTTACGAACAGGCCCCAGGATTTCCCCTCAGCATCGGCAACAAAAAGCTGGCGTTGGAAACGGCCCGGAAGGCGGTGGAACTGGCACCGGACAACATTGAGTATCCCATTCAACTCGCCCGGGCCCTCAACCACAACAACCGCCGCAGCGAGGCAGTTGAGGTTCTGGAGGAGCTTTTGAGCAGGCCTGCCATTGAACAGGATCTGGAGCTAAAGGCGGAGGCTGAAGAACTCTTGGCAGAATGGAAACGTTAGGGAAGGGGTAGAAGCATGCTTATATTAGTCACAGGCGGTACCGGTTACATCGGCAGCCACATCTGCGTTGAGATGTTAAATGAAGGCCATTCAGTTATTATTGTCGATAACCTGGCCAACAGCGACCGGGCTGTTGTGGACCGGATTGAGCAGATTACGGGTAAGAGGCCCCTCTTTTACGAGGCAGATGTGACCGATGCCAAGTACATGGATCTCATTTTCTCCACCCATTACATCGATGGAGTTATTCACCTAGCGGGGTTAAAGGCAGTGGGTGAGTCGGTGGAGAAGCCGCTTCTTTACTACCAAAACAATGTTTTAGGAACGATCGTGTTAGCTGAGCAGTGCCTGAAACACGGGGTTGGGAAATTTGTGTTCAGCTCTTCGGCCACCGTTTACGGTGACAATCCCTCACCGTTGATCGAGACGATGGAGCTGCGCTCCGCTGCTAACCCCTATGGACAGACAAAGGCCATGTCCGAGCAGATTCTCAAGGATGCGGCCAACGTCAATCCCGAGTTTGCCGTTGCCCTCCTGCGCTATTTCAACCCGGTGGGAGCCCATCCTAGTGGGTTAATCGGTGAGGCACCCAGGGGCATTCCCAACAATCTTATGCCGTATATTACCCAAGTGGCCAGGGGTAAGTTGGCAGAGCTGAAAGTGTTTGGGGGCGATTACCCCACCCCGGATGGTACAGGAGTGCGGGACTACCTCCATGTGGTGGATCTGGCCAAGGGTCACTTGGCTGCACTGGAGAAACTGAATCCGGGCGTTGAAGTTTACAACCTAGGCACTGGCCGGGGCACAAGCGTGTTGGAACTGGTACACGCCTTTGCCGAGGCTACCGGGATCAAGATTCCCTACAGCATTGGCCCACGCAGGCCGGGTGATCTGGCCGTTGTTTATGCCGATCCTGCCAAAGCCAAGGCGGAACTTGATTGGGAAGCCCAATACGGCATAGTTGATATGTGTCGGGATGCGTGGAATTTTGAGAAGAACTTTTCCTAGATCCTGCTGGCCGGCCGTGGGAGCAAAATGGCACTAGCAGGAAAAGGGAAGGCACTTGTCGAAAAAAGGCACAGCTTTTTCAGAGTTGGAAGGGTGTAACCAGTGCGGCGTATCAGGGCGAGATTTCGTCTGGTCCACAGTAGGCTTACTACTTGGATCGGGATGAATACCGCAATTTCAGAAAAGGCGCGTATGGTCAATGTACAGCGGATTTATTGGACCGCGCCCATTATGACCCTGACCTTGTTTGGGGTTGGGGCTTTCCACGCCCTGACACTGGAGGCCGCTTCGCCTGTCTTGGCGGACTGGCGCCGCCAGACCATGGTGGTTAACGCCCTTGGCGGTATAGGCTCCTTAGTCGGTTGGGTCATTGCTGCTAAATTGCGCAAACGGCCAGCAAGTGACCGTTCCCTCGTTGTGTTTCAATATGCGGTTGTAGGGGCCCTTTTACTTTTTGGCATCGTAAAAGCGGTGATCGACCAAAGGATGCTTATTTCAGTAACACCCATCCTGCTTGTTTCCACCATCGTGGGCACCTTCTATTACCTTCGCCCTTCCCGCGCTGTGGTCGTCTTTTTCAGTTTCGGCCTGATCTATTACTTCAGCCTGATCCACTTAAGCGAACTACCCCTGAGCGCCCTTTCAGTCAGTCTTAGTAATGGCATCTTAGCCGTTTCTTTGGGCTTTTCCCTCTCCCTGATCAACTGGCGTAACTTCCGCCTCACAGAACAGCAGCGGGAACAGATCGAATCCCAGCAGGCTATACTGGAGAAAATGGCGTACCAAGATCCCTTAACCGGGCTGCCTAACCGCAGGTTCTTAGATTTGGTTGTGCAGGCTGAATTGAAGCGGATGGGCCGCAACGGCCGCCAATCCTGCCTGATCATGTTCGACATTGACGACTTCAAGCGGGTCAATGACACCTACGGCCACCCAGTTGGGGACGGGGTTTTGTGTGAAACGGCCAAACTGCTGCAGAAGTCGATGCGCGGCAGCGACATTTTAGTCCGCCTAGGCGGGGAGGAGTTTATCCTGCTGGTTCCGGACACACCCCTCAGTGAAGCTGTCAGCCTGGCCGATCGTTTGCGCAGCCAGGTTGGGGACCACGTGTTCAATGTGGAAGGCTGTCAGGTACAGATCACGGCCAGTTTTGGGGTGGCGCCCTTGGAGACTGTTGAGGAGACTAAGAACTACCTCTCCTCGGTTGATAAGGCCCTCTACCTTGCCAAAGGGGAAGGGAAAAACCGGATTGCTTTTTGGCAGGAGAGTACGCTAGAAAGTCCGGGAGAACGTGAAGCGGGCGCAGCGGTGGATGTATAGTGGGCTCGCCATACCGTGGGTGGTTTAGTTTGGTGACAGACTAGGTAGGAATAATGCGTTTGACTTTCTTTGACCTTGAAAAGGTGAGGGAAAGACAGTTTTTTTATGGATATTTGGGAAATACTAATGCTAACAGTGTTTAAGCCCGAATTCTGACCTTTGACGTTCCCTGACGTTAATGGTAATCTAAGGGTGCAAACACAAAAAAGTAACACCAGGAGGTGGCTGTTGTATGTTTAGACTTGCTCCTTATAGAAGGCCGCACAGGTTGGACTCCATGATGCCGCGGGTCTTTGGGGACTGGTTCAACTGGCCCAATTGGCCTGAGGTGTCCGTGCAGGGCTTCGAAGTAGACGTACAGGAGTCTGATCAGGGTTATGTTCTCCAAGCCAATTTACCCGGTGTTGCCAAGGATAACATCACCCTGGATGTGGACAACGGTTATTTGACCATCGGTGTCCGGCAAGATGAGCTCCGGTCCGAGGACCAGGCCAATTACATCTGCCGGGAGCGGAGGCACATCTCCAGCCAGCGTAGTTTCTACGTGGGGAACATCGACCCCGCAGATGTGACCGCAAGCTACAGAGACGGGGTGCTGGAGGTCAAGTTCCCCAAAGCGACCGGCAATGGGAACGGACGCCGCATACCGATTCAGTAAATCTCACTGACGTGGACCCGCCAATAAGGCGGGCCTTTTTTCTGCTCAGGAGGAATTCGGTACAGGGGACAGAATAACTGGGAAAAATGCCAGTTTTTTCTGCAGGGAAAGGGAGAGAATAGATGCGAACACGGAAAGTGGATGTGGTGGAGAATTACCACGGTACTATGGTGGCAGACCCCTACCGTTGGCTGGAAAACGCGGAAGATCCGGAAGTACTGGATTGGGTGCGGAGCCAGGGTGAGATTACGGAAGAGTTTCTCAGTGGAATAGAAGCAAGGCCTTCCATAAAACAGCGGTTAACGGAGCTTTGGGATTATCCCCGCAGCTCATTACCCTTCAAAGTGGGCAGCTGGTATTATTTCCAGAAAAACAGCGGGCTCCAGAATCAGCCTGTGTTGTTCCGCCAGGAAAGCGTAGCGGCTGATCCAAAAGAGATTATTGATCCCAATGCTTGGAGCGAAGACGGCACAATCGCCCTCAGCGGCTACAGTCCGGAGGAGAAGGGCAGATATTTGGCCTACACCGTATCGGCCCATGGTAGTGACCGACAGGAGATCCGCATCCTCGATCTGGAAAAGGGTGAACACCTGCCGGAAGTGATCAAGTACTGCCGTTTTACTAATATGGCCTGGCGGGGTGAGGAAGGGTTTTTCTACACCCGCTATCCCAAACCGGGCACGGTGGCGCCCGAAGATGAGAACAACTTCAACCAGGTTTTTTGGCATCAGTTGGGCACCGAACAGGAACAGGATGTTTTGATCTATGAGCGCCCCGATGCCAAGGAATTGAGTTTTTATCCTCGCTTGACCCAGGATGAAAAGTATCTTGTACTCCATGTCTACCTTGGCACCGATTCCCGCAACGGGTTTTATTACAAACCCTTAGACAGCGATGGACCCTTTATAGAACTGCTGCAGCACGCAGAGGCGAGTTACAACTTTTTGGGTAGTGACGGAACTACGTTCTACTTCTTCACCGACTTGAATGCACCCAGGGGCCGTTTGATCTCCATTGATATTGCCAGACCGGAGCGGGAAAACTGGGTGGAGATCCTGCCGGAGCAGGAGGACGTCATTTCCGATGCCCGTTTGATAAATAACCACTTTGTTGTCTCCTTTATGCACAACGCCCATTCACGGGTCCGGCTGTATGATCTGAATGGTAAGCTGGTGAAGGAACTACCCCTGCCCACATTGGGTACGGTGACTGGAATAGCAGGCAGGCAGAGCCATACCGAGTTTTTCCTGGGCTTTACCTCCTTCCTCTATCCCACAGTGAGCTTGAGGTACGACTTCGCTACGGGAGAGTTGGAGTTCTTTGCGGAGCAGAAGTACAACTTCGATCCGGATCAGTTCCAAGTGAACCAGGTCTTTTACCCGTCCAAGGATGGGACAATGGTTTCCATGTATTTGGTGCACAAAAAAGGCCTGGAGCTGAACGGTGATAACCCGACCCTACTGTACGGCTACGGCGGCTTCAACATCTCCATCACTCCCTCCTTTGCCCCCTCGAGGATATGGTGGCTGGAGCAGGGGGGAGTGTACGTGGAAGTAAACCTTAGGGGAGGCAGTGAATACGGAGAAGAGTGGCACCAAGCTGGAATGCTTGCCAACAAACAGAACGTCTTTGACGATTTCATCGCAGCCGCGGAGTGGTTGATTGCAAACAAATACACTAGGACGGAGAAGCTGGCCATTGAAGGGCGGAGTAACGGTGGACTTTTGGTTTCGGCCTGTATGGTCCAAAGGCCCGATCTCTTTGGTGCAGTAATCTGCGGCGTGCCGGTAACGGATATGCTGCGCTACCACAAATGGACGGTGGGCCGTTATTGGATCCCCGAATATGGTAACGCGGAAGAAAATCCTGAGCATTTTGCCTTCCTCTACCGCTATTCTCCCCTCCATAACGTAAAGCCGGCTAGCTATCCCGCCACGTTGGTTGTGACGGCGGAGGGGGATGATCGGGTAGTACCCGGCCATGCCTTCAAGTTCACAGCTGCACTGCAGGAAGGACAGCAGGGGTCGGCACCAATTCTGCTGCGGGTGGACAGAAAATCGGGCCACGGGCATGGTAAGCCCACTGCCAAGATTATTGACGAGCACGCAGACGTTTACAGTTTCCTTTCTAGACAGTTTGCAATGTAATTTACGGCGGTTAGCTGGGAAAACAATACCATGTTTTACCAGCGACCCCAAAAGAAATGGCCCTTTTAGGGAGGATCTTTTTAACTTTGAGAGAATAATATGGAGTGATTTATATAGAGAAATGCGGGGGAATTGATCACCAGAAGGCCGAATTAAAACCGGAACAACTTAATAACGTGTGTTGATTTCCTGCCCCCATCTTGTCTGTAAGGTGGGGTTTTTTTCTCAAAAGCTGAGCTGGAAACGGCAGTGTACAGACTAAAAACACTTGGAAATGAGGTGGTACGTTATGAACATCACTGTGATGGGAGCGGGCAATTCAGGGTTAGCTACGGCCGCCCATCTAAGCATGGAGGGGCATAGCGTAACTCTCTGGAACCGCTCAGAAGAGACGATCAAAGAATTACTGGAAACAAAGACAATCCATTGTGAAGGTGTAATTGAAGGGAGCTGCACCATTCATGCCGTAACGGCAGATATTGAGGTAGCGGTGAGCGATCCCGATTTGATTCTGATTACAACACCGGCCACCGCCCACAGGGAATTGGCTGAACTGATCGGCAGGTACATCAAAAGATCCACCTTGATAGTGCTCAATCCGGGTCGTACCTTTGGTGCCCTGGAATTCAAGGAAGTGTACGAACAGTTTAACCAAGAGTACCCGCAGACAATTGCGGAGACCCAAACGATTATCTACACCTGCCGAAAAACAGCCCCCGATGCGGTGAACGTGGTGGCCCTCAAAACGGAGGTGCTCCTTTCCACCTTCAATCCCGCCGAGAATCGCAGCATCATTGCCCGCATGCCCCGCTGTCTGCGGGCCCATCTCAAGCCTGCCCGGTCTATGGTGGAAACATCCATCGGGAATGTGGGGATGATCCTGCACTGCGCCCCGCTTCTGCTCAACGCAGGCTGGACCGAGAATGTCCACAGCACCTACAAGTACTATTACGACGGCATCACCCCGTCTGTGGGGCGGCTTTTGGAGAAAATCGACGGCGAACGGCTGCAGGTAGCCGAGGGGCTGGGCTGGGAGTTAGAAGCTACCAAGGACTGGCTGAACCGCAGCTACGGTTTGAAGGGGAGCACGCTCTTTGATGCCATTCAGCAGAACAAGGCCTATCGGACGATTGAAGCCCCTTCCCGCCTCGAACATCGTTATATCCTAGAGGATGTACCCTTTGGTTTGGTTCCCTTAGAAGGTGTGGGTCATGCCCTTGGCCTGCCCATGCGGGAAACGGGGTTAATCATCGACCTGGCCTCAAGCATTATGGAGCGGGACTTCCGAGCGGAAGGGCGTAAGGTGTACGATTTCCACATCTTGTTCAGGCGGAAAGGAGCGCAGGGAAATGATGGAACGAGTTGGTTTGCTCAAGCCAGCAGTTGATGCCCACACCCTGGGTATCAACTCCCTGGCGGAGCTGCTCAAAGACTGCGGCTACGAAGTTGTCTTCGGCTCGGCCGAGCTGGCCGAGGCCTTGGATAATGTGAAATACCAGGCCCAGCGCCGCAGGATAATAGATTGGATAAAGGCAGAGAATATCACCCGCCTGGGCGTGAGCTATAGGCTCGACGTGAACCAGGCGGTTGATATGGTAGGTTACCTTTTGCATGAGCTGCTTAACAACAAGCTCCTTGCTCACCAAGGGGGACCCCTTCGCGCCTTTTATTTCGCCGGGCTGCCAGAAGCCTGCCGCAGGATTGACCAGGCCTACCACGGTTTGGTGAAGACATTTGAGGGCGGCGAAACGCCGGCCGAAACGCTCAAAAAGTTCGAAGTCCCAGAGGAAAAGATTCCCGCGGAGATTAGAAGTGGGCAGAAATACGATGGGGATCGCTTGGCCTTTGGGGAAGAGCTCATCGCTTCTGAGGCGTACCTGAAGGAAGAACGTACTCCCGCGGTTATCAAGCAGTACAGCGAATTTGGTACCAAGCAGGATACGGTGGAGAAGAGGCTCGCTGCCAGGGCAGACATTACCCGGCCCCTAATGCGAGCCCATGCCGGACCCTATACCACAGTGGAGGACTTTTTAACCTGGGTTAAGCAGCTTGCCCATACCGGCTTTTTGGACATCCTCTCCATCGGCACATCCCAGCTCACCCAGTCCAATTTCGGAGAAGAGTGGGGAGAAAAGCCAAACGGAGGGGGAGTACCCATCAACTCCGCAGCTGATTATGAGCAGGTTTGGGCCCAGTCCAGACCCCTGCTCCTTAGGACCTATGCGGGGACCAAGAATGTGCCCCACTTGGCCGCTATTCACGAGGAGACGATCAATATTTGCTGGCATGCCCTTTCCTTTTGGTGGTTCAATCAACTGGACGGCAGGGGGCCCTACGGCCTTTTGGAAAACCTGCGCCAGCATGTGGATACGGTCCGCTACATCGTCCAGACGCAAAAACCCTTGGAGGCCAACGTATCCCATCACTTTGCCTTCCGGGGGGCCGATGATGTAACATACATCGTTTCCGCTTATTTAGCAGCCAAGCTGGCTAAGAAAATGGGCATCCGCACCTTTGTGCTTCAGAACATGCTGAATACGCCCAGGCAGACCTGGGGTCTGCAGGACTTGGCTAAATCCCGAGCTCTGTTGAGCCTGGTTAAGTCACTGGAAGACGAGAAGTTTCAGGTGCTGCTCCAACCCAGGGCGGGACTGGATTACTTCAGCCCAGATCAAGACAAGGCCAAAGCCCAGCTCGCTGCCGTGACAGCACTAATGGATGACATTGACCCCCGCAATGAGCAGAGCCCACCCCTGATCCATGTGGTGAGCTATTCCGAGGGGCGCGATCTGGCAACGCCCGAGGTGATTGACGAAAGTGTTCGCATCACTGCCTATTCTTTAAGAAAATACCGGGAGCTGCGGCGAAAAGGTATAGTCGATGATTTGAGTACAAATCTGGAAGTGCAGGAAAGGGCGGCCAGGCTAAGGCAAGATGCCCGCCGGGTAATTGAGGCCATCGAAACCCACATTTCTGAGCCGTACAGCGCCGAAGGCTTCTTTAAGATCTTTGTGAGTGGCTTTTTACCTGTACCATACCTGTGGAACCAAGCTGAGCTTTATCGCCATGCCAGAGGCTGGTCCACCAAGCTGGAGCGGGGCGGCGTTGTGGTAGTTGACAAAGGGGGTAAGCGGCTGGGAATTGAGTCTAGGATTGAAACGGCCCTGGGCAACCTGGCCCATGCGGAATACGCCCTAAAGCAGGGTAGGTGAGGGTTTTGCTGCCGGCCTATCTTGAACTCTACCGCCGGGGTGAACTGGCGGCAAGGGTAGAATGGGCGTTGGAAGTATACGAGGAGTGCAGCTTATGCCCGCACCGCTGCGGTATTGACCGCAGCACAAAGGCGGGCGTCTGCCGCGCACCGGAGCAGGCGGTTGTGTCCAGCTTTGGTCCCCACTACGGGGAAGAAAGGGTGTTAGTGGGCAGCCGGGGCTCGGGCACCATCTTCTTTGCCCACTGCACTTTAGCCTGTGTGTACTGCCAAAACAGCGAGATCAGCTTGGGCGGTAGGGGTAGAGCGGTAAGTGGGTCGGAGCTGGGGGAAATTATGCTGGAGCTGCAGAAGGGCCATGGCTGCCCAAACGTGAATTTGGTCAGCCCCACCCATTTTGTACCCAGCATTTTGGCGGGGCTGCTCTATGCGGTGGAGCGGGGCTTTCGCCTGCCGCTGGTATACAACTGCGGCGGCTACGAAAACCCAGCCACCTTAGAACTCTTAGATGGAATAATAGACATCTACATGCCCGATTTCAAATACGCCGAACCGGAGCGGGCGGAAAAATACTCTGGGGCTGAGGATTACCCCCAAAAGGCCAAGGAAGCACTGCTTGAGATGGATCGGCAGGTTGGGGGACTTAAGACTGATGGGCGGGGCATCGCAGTGCGGGGCCTTCTGATCAGGCATCTGATGCTGCCCGGAGGATTGGCCGATACAAAAAAGGTGCTGCGATTTATCAACGACAATCTTTCTGCCGATTGCTTGGTCAATCTGATGGACCAGTATTATCCCCACTTCCGCGCCTTTCAGTTTCCTGAATTGGGACGTAGGTTGACGAGGGATGAATACAACGAGGCCTTGGAGTTTGCCAGTTCTTTAGGTTTAAGGCTCGTTCAGTCTTAAGAACAAGAGGATTTTGCCAGCCTCTGCAGAAAATAATCACATTACTTGTTGGGAGGGGTTCATGTGAGATTTGGAGTTTTAACTGGAGGAGGAGACTCTGCAGGAATCAACGACTTTCTCTATTTTCTAGCTCAGCGCTTGTATAGGGAAGGCCACAACCTTATCGGCTTTGAAAACAGCTGGGAAGGTTTAATACTAAATAAGGCCCGGGAGCTCGATCACAATCAGCTCGAAGCCCAGCGCTTCACACCGGGAACTCTCTTGGGTACGGCCCGCCGCAACCCAATTAAAGAAGGCAAAACCAATGACGTTTTGGCTACCCTGGAAGACAGGGGTGTGGATGTGTTAATCGCCATGGGCGGCGACGATACCCTCGGTGTTGCTAACGAGTTGGCTAAGCAAGGTCTAACCGTGATTGGCGTTCCCCAAACCATCGACGATGACCTGCGGGGTACTGAGCGCAGTCTGGGTTATGCCACCGCTGTGAAAATGTCTGCCGATGCGGTTAACGCTACTGTGAACAGCAACATCGCCCATGACCGGGATATGATTGTGGAAGCAATGGGTAGGGATGCGGGTTGGCTCGCTTTGGCCATTGCCATCAACACACCTGCCTGCGCCGTCATGGTGCCGGAAGGCCGGATGGATTTGGATGAAATGATCGAAGCGATGCAGAACTACAAGCGCCGCACGGGCAAAGCTGCCTTGGCGGTTGTGGCAGAAGGTATTGAACTGGAGAGCTTTGACCGCTCCACCGCTGCCCGGGACGCCTTCGGCAACATTGCCTACGAAGGTGTCAGCCACGGTGTGGCTGCCGAGTACAAGAAGGCCACCGGCCGCTCGCCGCGGGTTCAGGTATTAGGTTACTTAATGCGGGGTGGTACCCCTGTACCGGCTGACGTGGAACTGGCTGCCGGCTTTGCCAATAAGGCGGTTGACCTGGCCTTAGCGGGCAGAACCGGTGAAATGGTTGGCTTAGCAGGTAAAGAGATTAAGTCTCAGCCTTTAGCCGATGTGATCGGGGTGAAGAAGACTATCCCTGCCGACGTGTTAAGTGAAAAGCTCAAGCTGCTCGCTCTCTAAGTGCTATAAAACCCCGTTTGACCAATCAAACGGGGTTTTTGCTAGCTTAGGCCAGCTGCTCTTCTAGCCAGGCGAAGATGTCCCTTATTGCTTCTTCCCGGTTGGTTTCGTTCAAGAGCTCGTGGCGGGCTTCTTGGTAGAGGATAGTCTTAATCCGCTTCAGCCCGCACTCTTCATACAACTTGACAAACTGCCTGATGCCTTTGCCGTTCGCGCCAACCGGATCCGCTTCTCCGCTTACCACTAAGATAGGTAGGTCAGGGGGAACCCCTTTGATTTCATCTGGAGCGTGAATTAACTCTAGACCGGTGAACAGATCGTAATAGAAGCCTGAACTGCACATAAAGCCGCAGAAGGGATCGGCAATGTACTTGTCAACTTCGGCGTGATCCCGGGTGAGCCAATCAAAGGCAGTACGGGGGTTTTTCACGCTGCGGTTGTAACCGCCTAAGGTGAGTTTGTGCAGGAGTGGGCTCGGTTTTGTTGGATCCTTTTTCATCTGCTGAAGGGCAATGAACTTGGCTATTTTTACGGCAAACCCGGGATCTCCCCCTGAACCCATCAGGATTACGCCCCTTATCGTGCTAGCGTATTTCTGTATATACCGCCGGGCTAGGAAAGAACCCATACTGTGGCCCAGAAGGAAAATGGGCAGGTCAGGATACTGGGCCCCCAGCCACTGGTTGAGCAGGTGGAGATCATCTACCACCCGGTCAAAGCCGTTGTCTGGGGAGAAATAGCCCAATACACCGGCCCTTTCACCGGTATGACCGTGACCCCTGTGGTCGTTAGCAACAACTATGATACCCTGTTCGTTGCAGGCCCGGGCAAACCTGGCATAACGGGCAGAATGCTCTGCCATACCGTGGGCGATCTGCAGTACCGCCCTGGGGTTATCAACCTTCGCCCATTGGCGTACGAAAATTTCAACTTGATCATCGGCCTCAAAGAAAAAAGTCCGCTCTGTCATTATCCTCGCCCCCTAGCTTTTACTGATTATTTCAGTCATTTGAGCCTAATTCCTGCTCAGATCGGCGCAGGTTGGCAGAGTTTGGTAATTTTGGGTACTGGGAAAGGGGAAGGGAATGCTAAGAAACGAACTACTAATCAGCTATGGCCAAAGGCCCCGGGAGATGGTTAAGGAAATCCTGGATACAATCAAACTGGCGGAGGGAGTTCCCGCCGGCTCCCGCGTTGGTCTGAAGCCTAACTTAGTAGTTGCCCGCCCTGCCTGGGAAGGGGCAACCACCTCACCTGATTTGGTGGCTGGTGTCTTAGAATACCTGTTAGATCACGGGTTTAGGGATCTGGTAATAGCAGAGGGATCTTGGATCGGGGACAGCACAGCCCGAGCCTTTCGCGCCTGCGGTTATACTGATCTTGCGGAGCGTTACGGGGTGGAGTTGGTGGACCTGCAGCGGGATAGCTATCACACGCGCAGGGTGGAGGATTTGGAACTGCTGGTCTGCGATGAAATGTCTAGGATTGACTACCTGATCAATCTGCCCGTTTTAAAGGGTCACTGTCAAACCAGAATCACCTGCGCCCTGAAGAACCTGAAAGGGTGCATCCCGGATCGGGAAAAACGCCGTTTTCATACTTTGGGGCTCCATACGCCCATAGCGGCCCTGAATAAAGCGATACACACCAACTTAGTGGTTGTGGACGGTTTTATTGGCGATTTGGACTTTGAGGAGGGGGGTAACCCAGTGCAGATGGATCGGGTGATAGTGGGTACCGACCCGGTTCTGGTGGATTCTTATGTGGCAGCCCTGCTGGGCTATGGGGTGGAAGATGTCCCGTACATAACCCTCGCCGCTGAGCTTGGAGTAGGGGAGCTGTACAGTGAAAAGACAACGGTGAGGGTAATTAACGACAGCCATACTACCAAACGCATTGAGCCTAGCCGTTCGGTGGAACACTTAGCCAAACACATTGACGAGCGGGATGCCTGCTCTGCTTGTTTCGGCAGTCTGATCCACGCCTTGGCCCGGCTAAATGAAAAGGGCCAGCTGCAACAGCTGACCCAAAAAGTTGCCATTGGCCAAGGGTTTAAGGGTGTTAAGCAGGATGGGCTTGGTGCAGGCAGCTGCACCAGGGGCTTTTCCCGGCATGTACCCGGTTGTCCTCCCACGGCCAAAGATGTGCTGGATTTTCTCTATGACAATCTGGGCTAAACCAGATCGCAGGCCTCCGCCGGCATCCAGTGGGGCGGTTTGCCGTCCCATTTGACGTTGCAGCCGACAGGGTTGGTGAGCGGTGTGGTGATCTCCTTGCCCTCGGTCAGTTCGGTCAGGGCGTTTTCCAGATCGTTCACAGTGATGTTTTCCGGCTGGCGGGGGCTGTCAACGCCGCGACCGGTGTAAACGAGCTTGCGCTCCTGGTTGAATACGAAGAAGTGGGGTGTGCGCAGAGCGCCGTAGGCCCGGGCCACATCCTGGCTCTCATCGTGGAGATAGACCCAGGGGAACTTCTGCTCATCCATGCGCTTGACCATGTTTTCGAAGGAGTCTTCTGCATAGGTGTTAGCGCTGTTGGAGTTAATGGCCACAAAGCGGACGCCCTTGTCTGCAAACTTCTCTGCCGTTGCCCGGGTGATCTCGTCCGAGTTCACTACATACGGACAATGGTTGCAGGTAAAGAACACTACCAGATACGGATATTCGGCGAAGTCCTTCAGACTGTAGGTTTTGCCATCCGTGGCCGGAAGATTGAAATCAATTGCTTTACTGCCTAGTTGTAAAGTAAATGACATATTATCTAACCTCCTTTGTCCTTTCGGTTCTACATGCCGCGACGAAGTCCTGCCGCGGGAAAGGCAGAAGGGGATCTAATGATTTTAGGCAGGATTCTGCCTATTTTTCGAATAACTTTGCGTAGTGGCCGTAGCCTTCCTTTTCCAAGTCGGCCCGGGGGATGAACCTCAGAGCTGCGCTGTTAATACAATAGCGGAGACCGCCCCTATCCTGCGGACCATCTGAAAAGACGTGGCCTAAATGGGAGTCGGCGGAAGTACTACGGACCTCGGTGCGAATTATCCCATGGGAAGTGTCTTTGCGGAATTGGACATACTCTTTATCGATGGGTTTGGTGAAGCTGGGCCAGCCGCAACCCGCATCATATTGATCCAAGCTGGAAAACAGGGGTTCGCCCGAGACGATATCAACGTAGATACCCTCTTTGGTGTTGTCCCAATACTCGTTTTGAAATGGGCGCTCTGTGCCGTTTTCCTGGGTAATGTAGAACTGCTCTGGGGTAAGTTTTTTGCGCAGTTCTTCCCGGGGTGGTTTCCTGTATTTCATCCATGGCACCCTTTCTTTTCTTTTCTGCCCTAAACATACCAAAAAAGGTTTTTCCTGCCAAGGGAGCGGCTAAAATTGAGCGGAGAGAAACGAAGTTTATTACGAGAGGGGGAAGAGAGCATGCGAAAGCTTTTGGTTGTGCCGTTACTTCTTATGGCCTTAGTTCTAACAGGCTGCGATGGGTATGTATTTCTCCGGCTTGATATGCCGGTTGTGATTGAACCTCAGCCATCGCCCCAGTACCGCCATTATGTGGAAGGCTATGTTTCCTATGACTACCGTACCAACCACATCACAATTACCAGACGTCCTAATAGGGATAAGTATTACCTGCCCTTGAAGGAGGCTCAGGTTATGGTGTTAGAAACGGGCAAGAGGATCGTCACCGATCATCAAGGTTACTTCTACATCAGCGGCGTGCCCCGGGGTACGGTAAACTTGAAAGTGACCCATAACTGGATAGGCCCGCGGACCGGCGTTTATTTCCGTTACACATCTAAATAGGGATAGAGGGGGTAAAACCCCCTCTTTTCTTAACCGGGTCCCTGTTTAGCCATTGCCTCTTCGGCCCGCTTAATGGCGGCCCGTACCATGGACCCGGCTTCCCGGGTGGTGATATTACCCCAGTCCCCGTCTTTCACCTTGTGGAGAAAGCCGAGTTCATCGGCGAGTTCGTACTTCAGACGTTCTGACATTACTCCTCGACGACGTGGCATGTGGTCATCACTCCCCTGTTAGAATGCCCCCGGGGCGAACTCCTATTCGCCTGCGGGGAAGGAACTGGCGGAGCAATGGGGAAGTAAGTAGGGTAGTAAAGATTTCAGGAGTAAAGGATAGGATTTAATTGACAGCAGAAAACCTTGACAAACAGCTTCAGGAGGAGGAACAGGTTCGCGGGGTAAATCGGATTGCCCTCGATTCTGTGGAGTTCGGTGATGAGAGTACCACCGTTGAACGGGTGAGCAAGCGGCTACCCAAGGGCATTACCTCCCGCATGCTCTATTCCGACGTGGTGCGCATTGCCTGGCCCTCCCTAGTGGAGCTGACACTTACACAGCTCACGTCCATGGTGGACCTGATGATGGTGGGCGGCCTTGGGCCTTGGGCAATTGCTTCCGTTGGCCTGACCACCCAGCCCAAATTTTTGTTAATGACCATGTTTATTGCCATGAACGTAGGTGCTACCGCCTTGGTGGCCCGCTATAGGGGTGCAGGTGAACCGGAGAAAGCGAATGAGATTCTGCGGCAGGCGTTGCTATTATCTTTCATTTTATCTTCTATTGCTTCGGTTGTAGGCTACATCTTCTCGGAAGATTTGGTGCGGTTTATGGGAGCCGCCGAGGAACAGACGTTAATAGGGGGAACGACGTATCTTAAGATCCAGTTCCTAGGCTTTGTACCCATGGCCCTAACGTCCACCCTCACCGCTACGCTGCGGGGTGTGGGCCACACCAGGATCGCAATGATTTATAACTTAATCGCCAACTTTGTAAACGTTGTGATGAACTACGTACTCATTCACGGCCACTTTGGCTTTCCCCGCATGGAGGTTGCCGGTGCATCGCTGGCTACCATCATCGGACAGTTTGTGGCGTTTGCGATAGCTCTCATCGTTGTGCTGCGGGGCAATCACTATCTCCACCTGCAGCCGCGCAAGGGATTCAAACCGAAAAAGAATCACCTGCGCAACATTTTAGACATCGGTATTCCCGCCATGTTCGAGCAGTTGATTATGCGGACCGGGAATATTATCTTCGTGAAAACGGTGGCCAGCCTCGGCACGCTGGCCTACGCTACCCATCAGGTGGCCATGAACATCCAGGCCATGACTTTCATGACAGGACAGGCCTTTGCCGTTTCGGCCACTTCGCTGGTGGGCCAAAGTTTGGGTAAGCGCAGGGGGGATATGGCGGAGAGCTACGCCAACCATACCCGGCGCTTGGGGATGCTCACATCTATTGTGTTATCTGTAACGTTCTTCTTCTTGGGCAGGCAGATTGTGGGCTTGTACACAGACGATCCCCACATCATTGACCAGGGTGCCCGCATCTTGAGGCTGATCGCGTTTATTGTACCCTTCCAGTCGTCCCAGTTTATCCTAACCGGTGCCCTGCGGGGTGCTGGAGATACGAGGGCAACAGCAGTAATCATCTTCCTCACCGTGCTTCTTGTGCGGCCCGGCTTTGCCTATGCGGCTATCAACTTCTTCAATTTGGGTCTGGACGGTGCTTGGTTGGCCATTTCCGCTGACCAGCTGCTCCGCTCCCTCTTGGTCCTGCTGCGGTACAACTCCGGACAGTGGAAGAAAAGGAGAATAAAGTGAGGGATTAGGTATGAATAGTAACGGGCGGTGGAAGACTCCTCTGTTGGTCCTCCTGATTGTTCTGCTAGCCTTAGGCGCGGTACGGATTCTGACGCGCTCAGGGCCGGATAGGGTGAGGGAACCGGTGGACGTCTCCGGTGCCCCTGAACAGCAGGTAGAAGTGATGGTAAAGGATGTGAGCTCCTATTTTCCCGCATTTTTGGGCTTAACCTATCATTACGCTGGGGAAGGGATGGAGTTTGCCGCCTTCACCCGCCGCATCACCTATGCCAGCGGTGGTCTGCTTCAGGTGGAGGACCTGAGCGGCACTAACCTGGCCAGGGTGTATGAGGTGAGCGATTCCCAGCTTAAAGTGCTCTGGTCCAGGGAGGAGTTTTACAGCCGTGACAGCTTGCTGGACGACTTTCCCCAGCAGGAGGCGGGACCGGGTCGGCTGGAGAATCTGATCCTCCTGCAGACACCGCTTGAGATTGGGAACAGCTGGGAAGACGCCCTGTACAGACGGGAAATCGCTGGGGTGGATGAAGTTCTGACGGTGCCCATGGGCACTTTCCATGGGGTTGTTGTGGTAAAGAGCACTCCCTTAGCTGAACCTGTCCCGGGGGAAGAGTCCGTTACGTACGAATACTACGCCCAAAACATGGGCCTGATCAAACGGGAAACCCTGTTTACTGCGGAGGGAGACACCTACTCTGTTGTTTCGCAACTAGAGGGTGTAACATCCAACGTGTATGAGAGGAGATAGGCTTTGTACATCATCGGCATCGATGTGGGGGGAACCAATACGGATGCGGCCTTAATCAAAGGCGATGAGGTTGTGGCTATGGCCAAAACGCCAACTAGGCACGCTGACCTCTTTGCCAGCACCAGTACCGCCTTGGAGGAGGTGCTAAGGCACTGCCAAGGTCAAGAGCCGCTCCGGCTCCATTTATCCACCACCCTTTCCACCAACTTGATTGTGGAGGGGAAGGGCGTACCCACCGTGGTGGTGGCCATTCCCGGACCCGGGGTTAATTTGGCCAGTTACCAGTTTCCCTTTCCCCTCATTGAGCTGGACGGTTACATCGATCACCGGGGGCGGGAGGTAAGCCCGCTGGATGCCGGCGAGATTGAGGAACTCAAGGCGAGAATTCCCAAAGACTGTAGAGCTCTCGCCGTGGTAGGCAAATTTTCTCACCGCAACCCCAGCCACGAGCAGCAGGTTGCAACAGCACTGTCCCAGTGGTTTTCGGGTGTTATCAGCTGTGGCCACCGTTTGGCAGGCCGGGCCAATTTCCCTAGACGTATCGTAACCGCCTACTTAAATTCCAGCGTGGCCAAACAGCAGCTGGAATTTACTGTCATGTGGCGGAGGCTGCGGGAGCAGCTGCCTGTGCCGCTGGAGGAGATTGTGATTCTCAAGGCGGATGGGGGCACCATGACTTTGGCCGACTCAGAGGAGCGGCCCGTTGAAACCATACTCTCGGGGCCCGCTGCCAGCATTATGGGTGTACAGGCCTTAACCAGCTGCGCCAAACCCAATTACGTTATTGTTGATATCGGCGGCACCACAACGGACTTGGCTGCCGTTGTGGAGGGGAAAGTGCTCTTTGCCAGGGATGGGGCAACCATCGCCGGTAACAAAACATTAGTGCCCGCCCTACTCACCCGCTCAGTGGGTCTGGGCGGTGACAGCGAACTCAACTACGATCGGGAAAGGGGAACGTTCCACATTGGCCCGCAGCGAGCTGGTACCCCCGTGTGCTTGGGCGGTGAAAAGCTGACGCCAACCGATGCGGCAGTGGCTCTAGGTATGGCGGAAATCGGGGAGAAGGAGCGGGCGGTAAACGCCTGGCACATCTGGGCAGAGGGGCTGGGCCTCACCTGGCAGGAACTTGCCCAAAAGGTGATAGACGCTTTTACAGCCCAGCTTGCTGAAGCGATTGAAGATCTCTATTCAGGGCTGGAGAACGTGCCGCTGTACACTGTGTCAGAGATCTTAATGCCGCCTAAGGTACGGCCGGAAGCGGTGGTGGGCCTTGGTGCGCCTGCCGAAGTGTTCATTCCGAGGTTGGGAGGGATACTTGGATTGGAGTGGGAGATTGTGCCCTTCGCGGCAGGTGCCAATGCGGTAGGTGCAGCCGCTGCTCGGACAACCCTTAGCTTGACCCTCCACGCCGACACCGAACTGGGCATTGTCACAATTCCGGAGCTGGGTGTCAGGGAGAAACTCGCAAGTCCCATATCGTTTGATCTCCATCAGGCAAGGCAAATGGCTGAGGAAAAACTGAGAGAACTCGCAGTCCAGGCAGGTTATTCCTCCGAGCAGGAAGTTTACATAGTGGAAGAGGAAAGTTTCCCCCTGGTTAGGGGTTTTCGCACTGTAGGGAGGATCCATATGATCCGCACCCAGCTGCGGCCGGGAGTACGGAGGATAAGGGGTGGAGGCAATGGCTGAGAACAAACCCAGCGTGGGGCTGGTCTTTTTCCCTGCCTTTGACTGGGCAATTTCACCTACCCATCCGGAACGGCAGGAACGCCTACTTTACACACGGGATCAGATTCAAGAGGAAGGCCTCTTTGACCATCCGGCCATTAAGGAGTTTAGGCCGCGCTTAGCGGAAGATGAAGAGATTCTCCGCACACATATTTTCGTACCCAGTCTGGCAAAACACGTAACCGAGTCCCACCGCATTGCGGCTGGCGGAACCATTTTGGCGGCGGATTTGGTTGTTGATGGCTTAGTTGGCCGTTCCTTTGCCCTGCTTAGACCGCCGGGCCACCATGCTAACCGAGTTGTCCACGGGAGTAGAGGTTTCTGCACCATAAACAATGAAGCGATCATGGTGGATCATCTCCGCCACCGCTTGGGACCCGATTTAAAGGTGGCCATAGTGGATACGGACGCCCACCACGGCGACGGCACCCAGGATATTTTCTACAACGACCCCGGGGTGCTCCATATTTCCCTGCACCAAGACGGCAGAACCCTTTATCCTGGTACCGGCTTCCTGTCAGAACGGGGCGGCCCCGCAGCCTATGGTCAAACAGTGAATATTCCCCTACCCCCTGGCACAGGCGATGAGGGGATGCTCATGGCCATGGAGAGAGTGGTGCTGCCCATTTTGCAGGATTGGCAGCCCGATTACATCGTTAACGCCGCGGGTCAGGACAACCACTATTCCGATCCCTTAACCAACATGAACTTCAGTGCCCAGGGTTACGCCCGCTTAACAGAGCTGTTGGCACCGGACATTGTGGTGCTGGAGGGGGGCTATTCCATCGAAAGCGCCCTGCCCTATGTGAACTTGGGGCTGCTGTTGGCCCTGGCAGGTCTTGATTACTCTAAAGTGCAAGAGCCCACTTGGCAGCGGCAGACAGTGAGCCAAAGTGCTTCCCTGACAGCCCAGGTAGCCCAGATCTGTGCAGAGGTGTTGTCTTTATGGGAAAGACGCAGCGAGGCTGATCTGGAGGAAATCTTCGGTAGGCAAGATTTCTTTGAGCGCAGGAGGCATATCCACTACGATACGGACAACATTTACGAGCAGCAGCAAGAGTACATTCGCCTCTGCCCCAGCTGTGCAGGCTGGCGAGTGATTTACACCGTTTCCAACGTGCATCCCACTCCCAGTGCGGCAGTGCTTATTCCCTGGCACGTGTGCCCCCAATGCTTGAAAGAAGGGGAGAGTCACTACCAGCGCGAAAGGGAAAACACCGAGTTTGGTTTGGTGATCTGGCACGATCCCCGCACGGATAGCTGCAAGGTTTGACCACACCAACGACAGGGATTTTTGAAATTATCTAG